>TARA_R100001594_G_scaffold91892_1_pt1 | contig 16885 bp, 15 predicted proteins | sample TARA_R100001594 | Tara Oceans TARA_R100001594 (sample SAMEA2622752) | marine metagenome | biome: marine biome (ENVO:00000447); feature: marine epipelagic mixed layer (ENVO:xxxxxxxxx); material: "saline water (ENVO:00002010), including plankton (ENVO:xxxxxxxx)" | depth 150 m | reverse complement strand
ACTTCCGTTTTCTGTTGTCGGAATATCTTCCGACATAAATAAATATAATATATACAATTTTTCTAAAAGCAATATATATGCATCAATTTTTGAGTTATTTTATATTTATTTATGAGTTATAACATCTATTTTTAATACAATACAAGGAAAATAAAATGGGACAAGATTACGAATTATTTAAGGGTAAATCGTTATCATCATTATTTCAAGACATTTATGATAATTCTAAACATAATAAAGTACAATTAGAATTATTGGTCAAAGAACTTACGAGTTTTATCAAGGACGGTGATATGGCAATTCAACTTATTCCTATGATAAAGGAGTATTTAGAAATAAATGTAAAGAATGATGAACAACTAATTAAGTTGGCAACTGTAGTTCAGAGATTAATTTCTGCTGAGGCCAAGGGTGGATCAGAAGCAGAATTCGGTTTATCAGAAAAAGAAAAAGAACAACTACTCAAAAGTATAGATGATGTGGTTGTAGACATTCAGAAAAAATCAGATGAAATTACAGATGATATTCAAACATCCAAGGATAATTAATGGCATATTCCACAAAAGAAGCATCTTCAGCTGGAGTTAGAAAGGGTTCATCAGAAAGAACTGCTGGTGGATTAGCTACAAAATCATGGGTTCGTAAGGAAATAAAGAATAAACAACAGAATCCTGATGGTAATAAATTTTATGAATTAGAGCTTGCAGAAGTAATAGAAGTTTATAGAACTGAAGAACAACTTCCAGATATAGAAGAAACTGGTGAAAAAAATTGGGGATTTCTTGGTAGTATTATAGCAAGAAAAATAGTATCAGAAAAAGATAAAAATATAGATAATTTACGTCCAATTCAACCACTTGAACATTTGGCACATACATATCCAATTAGGGGTGAAATTGTAGTTGTTGTTGAATATCTTGGACAATCATACTGGACAAATATTTTAAATAAAACTAATGGGGTGGTTAATTGGAATCCAAGTCCAGGACAATCTGGTGGACGACCAAGTGAATTAACTGATGTGGATGGGATATTTGAAAATTTTGATCCTGGTGAATATGGATTACTTATTAAAAGATTATGGCCATATCAAGGTGATAATATTATTCAAGGTAGGTGGGGAAATTCTATAAGATTTGGTAGTAATATCGTACCAGACTCACATGAAGATTCAGAGAGTACACAACATTCTCCAAATATTTTAATTAGGGCAGGACAATTAACAGATGCAGAATTATTTGATAAGACTGAATATTTGGAAGAATTAAAAAAATCACCTTTTAAACCAGTTAAAGAAGATATAAATGCAGATGGTTCAAGTATTTGGATAACAACAGATCAGTCGGTTAAGCTTAATATTGAAGGAACAAATGCAAAAAACCATGATTTTATGACTGCCAAACAAGAGGATAAACAACCAAAAGATGGTGGTAAACAAATAGTTTTAAATACAGATAGAATTACTTTTAATGCAAAAGATGATAGAATACTTGGATTTGCAAAAAGTGGTATTGGGTTTTCTACTCAAAAATCATTTAGTGTTGATGCTGATGAAGGATTTGATATGAATGTAGGTGGTGGTCCTGGAGGTCCTGGTAGTACATTTTCAATGTCTGATTCTAATTTGATTATGACAAGTCCAACTAATGCTGGATTAAATGTTGGAAGTGATCGTGCTGTTTTATCAAGTCCGTGTCCATCTATATTAACTTTGGCTGATTATGCAAATATAACTGCATGTAAAGGGGCAATATTACATCTTGATGATTGTGCAGGAATAAAAGATAATCAAGGTTCATTTTTGAGAGTGGGTGGTAAGGCACAAGGTGTGACAGGATATGTGTTTGGTAGAGAAGATATGGGACAACAGCATCTTGTATATGGAGAAGAACTTACAAATATATTAGATTCTATTTGTAATTCATTTGTAGAGTTGGGTGAAACAATATTAAATTTGGCAGCTATTCCAACAGGGGCAGGTCCAAGTGGACCAATTAGTGGAGGACCTGCAAATACACCAGCTATTGAAGCGTGGAAAGCTGGAGTAGAAACAATAAGAGCACGATTGTGTGATTTATTAATGAAACCAGAAGATGATGAAATTCCGAGTATTTAGGAAAAAATATGCTTAGTAAATCTAAATTAAAAAATGAGTTAGTTAAAAATTATAACAAAACACGAGATGATGGTGACACTTCCTTGAATTCAGCAAAAGGAATGTCAAAGGCAATAGTGAGTTTTGCTTCAGATGCACAGTTACCTGCCGCGGCCAATTCAAGTATAAAAACTGCACAAGTTGGACAACCAGCATTACAAAGTGGAATAATGTCAAGTTATAATTTACAAGATCCTGCTATGTCAGTAATTGCAACGGCAATTGTAACATATGTTGCGACTTCTTTTACTACATTCGTTACGGGTACTAATAGTGGTATTGGGGTTTGTATTATGACTGTTCCACCAATATTTGCACCTGTAACTGCAGTAGGAATGGGTGGTGGTAGTATAGAACAATGTATGGATACAATGGCTAATGTGATTTATACTTCCTTTAAGTCTGTACTTTTTACAGGAACAGTAATTTTATCTGGGGCTGCTGGATCTCCAGTAACAGCCATGCCAATACTATAGGATATTATTATGGCAATAGCAAAAATAATAAATATAACAAATAAAGTATTTATAAATTCAAGTCCAGCCGCAGCAGGAATGTCAGTTGAGTATGGTGATGTAATTGAAACATATGATATTTCAAAGGGTATTGAGGAATCTTTTAAAAGTGATGATCCAACGGATGATGGTGTAGCGGGATTACAATTTAACAATGGTAGTAAAATAAAATTAAAGGCTCATCAGAAAATAATTTTTAAAGAGAGTGATAGAGAACCGACATCAAATAATTTTAAAATGTCAAGTGAGAGTAGAATCATTGAACCAATATAAATTAGGAAAATAAAATGGCAAAAAAGGTAGCAGTAGCTCAAAGGGTAGAAGGTGATGTACGACTTACGAGTGAGGAGAATAATTTTAATAATGAACCGATGAAAGGCGGTAACCAAATTTTTGATGGAGATAAAATTATAACTTCTAATAATGGTTATTGCGCAATATTACATATAGAATCAAAACAAATTCAAAAAATTCGGTCTAATCAAGTGATAGTAATAAAGTCTGATGAAACACACGCAGAAGAAATGGAAGAATCAAATGATGACTCTGTTGAATTTTGGCATAATAACTCTGGATTTAAAGTAGTTCAACCAACTTGGGTGGCCTCAGTAAAGGGTTAATTAAAAATTAAATATTTATATTAAATAAAGGATAGGAGTTCATAATGAAAAAACAAGAACTAATAAAGATAATAGAAACTGTAGTCCGTAAGGAAGTTAAAAAACAGATGAATGAGATATTTATTAAAGATAACGATTCATCTTCACTTACTGAATTAGTTTCTGTTCAACCAACAAAAAAAGTACAACAGCCAAAGGTACAAAAACCTAAAAAGGAAGTAAACTATACATCAAACGAGGCACTTAATAAAGTTCTGAATGAAACCGTTGGTGGAGTTCCACAAGGTGAAGGTGGATATGAAACTATGGGTGGTGGAGTCTTTGATAGTAGTAAGATGAATGAAATTCTTGCAAGAGAAGCTGGATTAGGTGATACAGAAACCGTAAAGGAAAAGAAACGAGAAATAGCAGCAGTAGATTCTATTAAGAAAGCTGGTGTGAATGTTGACCAAGTTCCTGACCATGTTCAAAATGCTTTGACAAAGGATTATTCAGCTGTTATGAAGGCAATAGACCAGAAAAAAAGTGGGACGAATTTTCGTCCATAGTGGAGTTAGACTTTGAGTCCAATAGGAAATATAAAGAGAAGAAATAGACCAAGAAGTACATTGGAATTAGATTTGGATCCAAATGTTAAGATTGGATTAAAGTTACCACTTGCATGGGATCACAATGATGGATTTTTTCCTGGTTCAAAAAATACACTTTCACAGACAGGAAGTAACATTAGAAATTTACTTTTAACAAATAAAGGTGAACGAGTTGGACAGCCAACTTTCGGTTGTGGATTAATGAAAGTGTTATTTGAGCCTATGAGTGAAGAATTGATTAATCAAGTTGAGGAAAGTATAGGGGAATCAATGTTAGAATGGTTGCCTCATGTATTAGTAAAAAAATTGAAAGTAAATCAAGATGAGATTGAACCTAATCAGCTAAATATAAATATTCAATTTGCACTTAAAATGAGTCCTACTGTTTATGATAGTATAACTTTAAGTTTCCAAACAGGTACATAATTAATGGAGAAAGAAAATGGCAGGTAGAGTCCAAAAGGATGTAAGATATTTAAATAAAGATTTTGGTGCTTTTAGAGAAAGTCTAATAGAGTTTGCAAAAACTTATTATCCTAACACATATAATGATTTTAATGAAGCATCACCTGGTATGATGTTTATAGAAATGGCATCATATGTTGGAGATGTTCTTTCTTATTATGTTGATAGTCAATTTAAAGAAATGTTATTGGCTTATGCAGATGATAGACAGACAATTTTTGAAATGGCACAGGTTTATGGATATAAACCATTAATATCAAAACCAGCTTTTGCAACCGTGGATGTTTTTCAGACTGTACCTGCTACAGGAACGGGCACGGCAGTAAAACCAAATATGGATTATGCTTTGACTATTAATGAGGGGACATTAATAAGTGCAAGAAATGGTACAAAGTTTAGAACTTTAGAAGATTGTAATTTTAAATTTTCAAGTTCGTTTGATCCATTAGAGATAGATGTATTTGAAGTTGATGGTACAAATAATTTACCATCATTTTATTTGTTAAAAAAATCTGTAAAGGTGGCAAGTGGAACTATTAAAACAGAATATTTCACCTTTGGTTCGGCAGAATCATATCCACGAATAAAGTTACAGGAAAAAGATATTATAGAGATAACTTCAGTTACGGATAGTGATAGTAATAAATGGTACGAAGTTCCATATTTGGCACAAGATACAACATTTATAGATGTAGAAAATACTTCAGCAAATGATCCAGATTTAGTTCAGTATAATGATACTGCACCATATCTTTTAAAATTAAAAAAGACACCAAGAAGATTTATTACTTATATTTTACAAGATAATAGTACGGAACTTAGATTTGGTGCTGGTATATCAGATAGTCCCGATGAAGAAATAGTACCAAACCCAAGTTCAGTTGGTTCTTCTTTACCAGGTAGCCCGTCTAAACTTGATACATATTTTGATCCTGCTAACTTTCTTAAAACAGAAGCGTATGGCCAGGCACCAACAAATACTCAATTAACTGTTAAGTATGCACACGGTGGTGGGATAGGTGATAATGTACCTGCAAATACAATAACACAGATAGATGATATTTCTTTTACACTTGATGAAACGGGTCTTGATACTGCTTTGGTAACAAGTACTAAAAATTCTGTAGGAGTAACTAATCCATATCCAGCAACTGGTGGAAAATCTTCAGAAAGTGCTGAAGAAATAAAGATGAATGCTTTAGCATATTTTCAGGCACAAGGTAGAACGGTAACAAAAGAGGATTATATTACAAGAACTTATGCAATGGGTAGTAAATACGGAGCTATTGCAAAAGCATATATTGTACCAGATGACCAACTTAATATTCCAAATATGCAATTAGAAACATCTCCTGGATCTGGTTTATTTATAGATGAACGAAATATAGACCAACTTAGGGCAAAAGACCTTGTTACATCTAAGACTAAGTTAGATAATCCTATGGCATTAAATTTATATACACTTGGGTATGACGCTAATAAAAAACTTACACCGTTGAATACAGCAATTAAACAAAATTTAAAACAATATCTTAGTCAGTATAGAATAGTAACAGATGCTGTTAATATTAAAAACGCTTGGATTATTAATGTGGGTGTTAAATTTACATTTATTGCAAGAAGAGGATTTAATAAAAGTGAAATAACTCTAAAAGCAATACAGGCTATTAAAGAATATTTTCGTATAGACAAATGGCAAATTAATCAACCAATTGTAGTTGCGGAGTTAGCACAAGTTATTTCACAAGTGGATGGTATTGGTGCAATAGTACCACCAACTGAAGATAATCCTAATAAATTACCATTGTTAATCACTAACAAGTGGAGAAAGGCAGATGGATATTCTGGAAATGTATATGATGTAAATTACGCAACAAAAGATGGAATTATATATCCTTCATTGGATCCATCTATATTTGAATTAAAATATCCAAATTCAGATATAGAGGGTAGGTCTGTTGGTGATTCTCACGGTATATCATATTAAAGGGAGAAAGTAAATGCATTATTTTGAATTTCCAACCCAAGACACAACTTTATATGAAAAGAGTCAAAGTAGAAATGCTGGATTGGATGAAATATTAGAAGTACGAAAGGATATGAATGACGATGGTTCGGTGATTAATGTTTCTCGTGCACTTGTAAAGTTTGATTTGTCTTATATTTCTAAGTCTATGGCTAGCGGTCTTATAAGTAATCCTACTTTTTATTTAAATTTATATGATGCTAACTCATCAGAATTAAATGTATCACAAAAATTATATGCTTATCCCGTGAGTCAATCTTGGACGAATGGTTCAGGAAAAAGTGATTCTGATCCTACAATATCTGATGGGGCTACTTGGAGATGGTCAGATAATGAAAATACAAAAACCTATTGGGCCCAAGTAACTGGATCTGGTGGAACTTGGTATAGTGGTTCAACGGGTCAATATAGTTTAGAGGCCTCCCAATCTTTTACCAACGAGGCAAAAGATGTTAGAATGGATGTAACGGGAATAGTAAAGAATTGGATTTATAGTGGTTCTAATTATTCAAATGAAGGATTTATGTTGAAGAGAAGTGGTAGTATGGGTAATGATAATTCAAATGTTGAAGAAGGAAATACTACACGATATGGACATTTTAGTTTCTTTTCACGAGAAACTCATACAGTATATCCACCTAAATTGGAAGTTTTATGGGATGATTCTACTTGGGCTACTGGTTCTCTATCTGCACTTTCATCTGCTAACATGGAAGATATGACTATTTATATGAAAGGATTAAGACCTAAATATAAAGAAAATTCTAAAGTAAAGTTTAGACTTGTTGGTAGAGAAATGTTTCCTGAACGGTCATATTCATCTGGACAATATAGTACTGGATATACAACATCAAAATATTTACCTAGCGGAAGTACATATTATTCAATTTATGATGCTTACACAGAGGATATTATAATACCTTTTGGGAGTGGTTCGGTAGTAAGTTGTGATTCAACAGGAAATTATTTTAATCTTTGGATGAATGGATTACAGGCAGAAAGATTTTATAGAATACAATATAAAATTGTAAGTGGAAGTGGGACTGCAGATGAAACAGTTCAATATTTTGATGAGAAACATTCATTTAAAGTGGTGAGATAAAAAATGCCATATACCAAAGAGGAATTACAGAAAAACGAGTTTTGGCAAAAATTAAATGAACAGGATAGAGTTCAGTATCAGAATAAATTACAACATGCTATAGATTTACAAGATGCAGTTGAAGTTGTTGATGAGAATCTTGGAAAGATAAAATTACAACCAGACTTACCTTTAAGAAACGAGGGGGGAATGTTTTTAGCATTTGAAAATCCAGAGACGGGATTGAATTATGAAAGACCTAACCAATCTATTGTCATAAATAAGTTATCACCTACATATCATGATGGTGATATACGAGATAAGGTTTTGGATAGAGAGATAAAGGAACTTATATAAAATGTCACGTGAATTAACAAAATTTAATGAGAAAGATTATAAACTTCTTAAAAAAGAGGGATTGACTTTATTAGGAGAAAATGGTCATCTTTTTCCTACATTTGGCAATCATATAGAAGATTTTGTAAAGTTTTGTATCTATGATATGAATGAAACTTATCTCAAATCAGGTGTAAGTGAAGATTTTGAAAATGATGGTAGTAATTTAAAATTAAAACCTGGTAATGATTTAAGAAAGGCTGGTTTTACTCGTGGTGATTATAAAGTAAAATATTTTTTTTATAGAAGGTTAGCAGGTGCAGATGAAGTTATATTGACCAAAACTGTAGATGGTGAGGGTGGTATAGTCCATAGTGGTAATCCAAAACTAACTGGTGTACCTATGGGGGAATTTCATGTTGATATGAATGGTAATGTTTATGATGGTAACAACCCACCAACAGATGGGACAAGACCAACAGAACTTGAAGTAAAAGAATATAAATTTTTTATTGATGAAATATCAGGTGATAGAAAAGAAGTTAGACTTGCACCACAAGAAATAAAATTGGATAAATATTATAAAGAATTTGATAGTTTATCAAACTTATCTGGAATTTATACACCACTAAAGGGATTTGGTGATATAATGTCTGGAGGTGGATTATATGGAATGGGAAGATTTTCCGATCCAGATGGTTCAGTTTTTCAATTTGATCAAAAAGATCCACAAGATAAAGGATTTGATGGAAAATATTTAGGTGGGTTACTTCGTGTTAAAAATGCGTATATAACTGGATATGAAACTGGTAGAAGTTCTACTGAAAATCCAGATTGGTCTTTAGAGGAAGCAATACCAAAAATAGAGATAGTATGTTCACATACGAACTCACCTGGAATAGTGAATAACACAATTGTTTTCACGGCAGTAACAGAGAATGGAAATACTGCACCTTCTTGGCTTTCTTACTATTGGGACTTTGGTTGTGGTCATAAGGAATTTTCAGGACCACAAGCTTATCATAATTATACTATGACTGGAAATATGCCAGTTACATTGGTAATTAATAGCCCAAATTTTACTGAAACGGCTACTTTTGATGATTTAAGAATTGTAGAAGCAAATTCAGATGAAATAATACCAGAAGTACAACCACCAACGAGCCCATATGATGGAAGATTGGTTACTGTCGATGTGGGAGGAGGAACTTATTATATTCAAAGTGGACATAAGAGACTAACAAGTAGTAATGATGAACGGAAAACCTTAGCCATGATTACTGGACAATGGGATTATACCGATGAGGTATTAGTAAATTTACCCAATTTACCTACTTCGCTAGTATCGGACATCCCAACTGGACCATCTATAAATTTGACTGGACCAAATGGAATTACTAATCCTAATACTTTAACTTATTCAATTGTAGATAATGTATTTGTTGATCCAGTTCCACCACCACCACCACCTGGTCCTTGGGATATTGTATTGACCGCAGATACGGGTGGAACTATAACAACCCCAACAGAGAATTCTGCAACATATAATGACGGGGATGTAATTTTTGTAAAAGCCACTGCAAACAACGGATATAATTTTGTAGGGTGGAATAGTACAAGTAATGCAAATACATTTAGTAGTCCAGAATCTTCTGAGTCTAATCTTACAATTGGTGGCAATGGAACAATAGTTGCCCAATTTGCTCCAACAGGCGCACAAATGAAAACAATAACTTTGCAAGGGCAAATATTCGGTGGTGATATTGGTTCATATAGTTTTTTGATAGATGGTCAAGAACTCAATTCCAAAACTGTTCCAGCGGGTACTTCAGTTCAAATACAAGCAATTTGGATACCAGCTTCAGGATTTGAAACCACAACAGAATTTATAGGATGGACAGATGATAATCCATTTATCACTACTAATCCGAGAACTATTATAATGAATGGTAATTTAAATATTACGGCCAACTTTGGGATTGGAATGTAATGAAAAGATATAAACATAGAGCATTATATTGGGGTGGTAGAGAAGATACCATGATACCAATGATGGGAGCTTGTGGAGAAGGAGAAGAAGTAGAAGGTGGAGCTTCATCAGTAGGAAGTGGTCAATCTGGTCCTACAGCTTCAGTACCAGAGAAACCCAAAAAGACATTTAATCTTCCAAGTTTAGGTGATTTATTTGACAAGTTAAAAGGGTTACTACCAGCATTAGCACTCGGAGCATTAGCAGCTGCAGTAATAGGTGGTGCTGTTTTAATGTTACGAAAAAGACGAGAAGGGGATCCAGATGCAGCCTCAGCCGCAACAAAAAATTTAACTCCAGATCAACTAAATACTTGGGGTCCACATTGGGCATCTATACTGGCTTTACTTGGGTTTGATATAGAAGGGGCAAGAGAAACAAATCGTTCTGATAATACAGGAGATGGGTTTGATGAAAATGGACTACCAATACCTCCTGAATTTGTAGGACAACAAATAGTTGATGAAGATGGAAATCTTTGGGTATATAAGGATCCACCTGGAGCATGGATTAATTTTGGATCTCAAGAGACAAGATATTTGGATGCTGGTGATTATGAATTACCAATTCATGAAGATTATTACGGAAAGATTACTGATGTTTCAAGTCCTACAAGAATTAATGTTGATGAGAGTCTTGCATCAATGGCAGAAAAAATTGGAAATGTATCTGATTATGAATATTCTTATCCAGAATGGGAAGTTATTTATACAAAAAATAATAAAGATTTATATACTCATCTTGTTTTTGATGGAGATCAGTCAAGTCTTACTGTAAATTATTCAAAGGATAAAAATAAGTATAGTGACTATCCACATTCAATAGTTTATAAATTATATGAACCATTACCAGCTAATATTTCTGAAAAGGATTTCGTATATGTTGTAAGAGAAATGGCTCCATCTTATACGGAAAATGTACAATTAATAGACTATGTAGAAGAAGATATAGATGCTGTAGTATTGAGAAATCCAAAGTGGGATACTAAATCACATGGTGGTGATTCATATTTTAATGCACGAGATACTAAATTTAAAAGTTATGATGAATTAGTTTCAAGTGATACAAATATTAGAGAGGCAATTGAAAATGAAATTGTAAGTGGTAGTTTTCTTGAAAGTATAGAACTTACTGGTGTGGACTATAGAAGGTGGGACAACTTTAATCAGTTTGGTTCTATTGAAGATAGACTTGAAAATTTTAAAGTTAAATTACAGAGAATAGAGTTATTTACAAGTCAAAGTAATTCATTAACTGGTATCACTGGTACAGAAACTAATCAATATACTTCAAGTTTACAAACAAAAGTTAAAAAGATAAAAAATGAATTCACACCATTTGAAAGCTATATGTATTTCAAATCATCATCATATATATCAAGTTCTATTGGTGAATTTCATGACAATGCATGGCCAAAGAAAAGTGGTGCGGGAACAACTTTAGATCCTTATGTTTTATATTCGGTTAGTGAATCTAAGGCTGTAAATTGGTATAGTGAGCAAATAACATCAGCATCTTTATATGATAGGAAAAATAGAAATAGATTATTGTCTAATTTACCAGACCATGTAATAAATGATTCTCGTAATTTACCAATGCATACTTTCTTTAATATGGCAGGTGAACATTTTGATGGTATATGGACATACATAAACGAAATTCCACAGATATATGATAGACGACAGCCTTTAAATGAGGGAATGTCAAGAGATTTAATTTATGCTGTTGGTCGTTCTTTGGGATTTTATTTGAATGATGGACAGGATTTAATAGATTTACCAGAATATTATCTTGGACAAGAAGCAACTGGTTCAAATCCAAGTACATTTTCTGAGGCATCAACGGTAGCACAGAGAGATATTTCAAGAGAAATATGGAAAAGAATGATAAACAATATGCCATTCTTTTTAAAGACAAGGGGAACTTTAAGGTCTTTTAAAGGATTGATAAATTGTTATGGTATTCCATCTACTATATTAAGAGTTAAAGAGTATGGAGGGCCAGATCCAGCACCAGATGCACAACCATCATATTTTGTAGATAGAAATTTTACTAAGGCGTTAGAACTTAAAGGTCAGCAATATATTAAAAGTACTTGGGTAAATGATTCTAATACCAGTAGAAAACCCGATACGATAGAATTCAGATTTAGATCACCAAGTCCAAGTGGTTCTCATCAAACCATATTTCAAGCTGGAACAAATGCAGGTGGATTTGCAATAACATTAAAAGATGATGCAACAGCAAGTGATACTTATGGAACAGTAGCATTCAGACTTGCTGGTTCAACTGCAAATAAAGGTAATGCAGAAATGTCATCATCTTTGTTACCAATATGGGATGGAGAATTTTGGTCTGTTATGTTGACTCGTGTATCTGCAAGTGGAGCACAATTAACGGCAGATACAACTTCACAAGTAATTGATTATAGATTATATGTTAAAAAATATGATGAGGGTAGAGAAAAAATATATCTTTCTTCTTATACAACTATGTCTATTCATGGGGCCACAAGTTCATCTTGGAACAGTTCATTTGTGGGAGATGAAACCGCATATATTGGTGGTAAGGGAGATTCAAATGTATTTGGAACTCAATTTAGTGGTTCTCTTATGGAGTTTCGTTATTGGAATACAGCGTTATCAGAATCGTCTTTTAATAATCATGTAAGGGCACCAAAGGCATTTGATGGAAACCACGCATCAGCATCTTGGACAGATTTGGTATTAAGATATTCATTTGATGATAATAAAGCATTAAATAGTGATGGGGATATTCGTGATACAAGTGCAGACCAATCTTATATACAGACAGGAAGTGCACAAGGATATACATCAGGTATTTCACCACATTTTCGTACTGTCATAGATAAAGAACAAATGAGAATTCCTAATATAGGACCTAACAGACGAGTATCAAATAAAATTAGATTAGAGAGTAGTAGATTGGTATATGGTCCACTTAGTTATAACCAAAGAAGTGAAGTTAGTGCTTATGATACCGCTCCATTGGATAGTAATAAACTTGGTATTTTCTTTTCACCTGCAGATGTTATTAATGAAGATATCATCCGTTCTGTAGCAAATTTAGATTTTGATCAATATATTGGAGATCCACGAGACCAATATAAACTTAGATATAGAACTTTAGAAAATATTGCAACAACTTATTGGCAAAAATATACATCACCAAATAATTTTTGGGATTATATTAGATTAATACGATATTATGATACTTCTCTTTTTGACCAACTTAGGTCATTTGTACCAGCACGTGCAAATGCAAGTCTTGGATTATTGATTGAACCAAATATTCTTGAAAGAAAAAAGGAAGTTGTAGGTAGAGAACCTAATTTTGAAGATGTAGTAGTTGAAGGGGCCGTGGAGATGAAATATTCTTCTTCTGCCAATTATCCTACATACACATCAGGCTCTGTAGTAAGTGGTTTATCACCACAGATGACTGGATCATATCCAACTTACCAAAATGTAACTGGAAGTGCACTTGCATCATTGGTTGTAACTGGTTCTTACGATACTTATGAAGGCTCAACTACTTCTTCATTTGGTGAAAGTTCATTATACTCTCTTTCTTCGTCATTTGATGGATGGGGCAGTGGTAAAGAAAAATGGGGTAAAGTTGATATCACAATAGGTGGTCCAGAATATGTGTTTAGAGAAGTGATGCAACCAAATATAACTTCATCAGTAGTGTCTGATCATAATTACGAGTATAGATTCTTTTACTCATCATCAAAGGCATCTTTCCTTGATCACGGATACACTTGGGATACAGAAAAAGTAAATTATGTTTCTCGGTCATTGGTAAGAAGTGATATACAGAGTGTTGGACACGATAATGCATTTTTTAGATTGGCATATCTTGGAAGTTTACAGACAATTAAGACTACTTTGGATAAAGAACCTCCAGTTTCCATAACCGTAACTTCACCAACTACATTAGTAACATCAGAACCTGGAGAATCTAAGCTTAAAGTTAAGTAAAACTACGAAAAATTAGAGTTTGATATATTTATAAGTGAGAAAGTTTTATTCACTATTATTTTAAACTCCGTTTAAAAAACAAAAAAAATCTATATTTAGGAGATAAAAATGGGATTTCTTAATAACACAACTATTACGATAGATGCTATTCTTACCAAGCGTGGTAGAGAACTATTGGCTCGTGGTAGAAACGAATTCGCAGTAACAAAATTCGCACTAGCAGATGATGAAGTAGATTATCGTCTATGGGATACAGCCCATCCAAATGGAACTAATTATTATGGAGCAGTTATTGAAAATATGCCTCTATTAGAACCTGTACCTGACGAAACACAAGTTATGAAATATAAACTTGTATCGTTACCGAAAAATACTTCAAGGTTGCCAATTGTTTCTGTAGCAGCATCTACAATAACTTTTTCTTCTGGAAATCAAGGGGCTGAAATAATAGCACCAGGAACTCAGAATTCAACAGACGCAGAACAAGGGTATACTTTTATCATACATAATACTGCAGTTGCAACATTAGCAACTAATCAAGCAGCACCAAGTCCATCAGCACCATTAATTCCTGTTACTTTAAGTGATGAAGAATTAAATGATAGTCAGAATGTACCTGGATTATCCGTAAAGGTCATCCCACAAGTATTTACAAGTCCAGCTCAAAAATCTACACAACTTACTATTGTAGGTAATCAAACTGGAGCTACAACATCAATTACGGTTTCTGTAAATAAGACACAATTGGGTAGCCCAGGATCTGGAACAAGTTCATTATAATGAGAATTTTATAAGGAGATAACAATGGCTTTATCAGGAGCATTTAAACTTTTTGATACGGAAAACGATGTAGTAAAAAACATTAAAAGTGTAATTTCATCAGGTATTTGGAGTACAGGAGCAAACACATTAACTGCAGCATACACTCAGTCTGCACAAAGTTCAAGTACGGGATTATATTTTTATGATGTTTACAAGACGGATCCTGCATCAGATAGTGAAGCAGAAATTCAATATTCAATAACATACGGACATAGAAACGGTAGTGGTTCAAAAGGAACACGAGGATCAGCAACTGGTAACAGAGCTTCAGCTGCTATTCACTCACAACTTATCAATCTATTGTTGGGACCTAATGTAGAGAAATTTACATATGCTGGAAGTAAAACATCCGAACATTTTTACGCTATATCTTTACGAAGAGCTCGTATGAGAGAAAAGATTGACCCAGGTAATTGGGAACTTTGGTTAAGTGGAAGTTCAAATGTAACAGGGAATGATACTGGATTTATAAAATTAATTGACGATAGTGATTCAACTACTAATCCAACAACAGGAGCTGGTGGTCGTGTCTTTAATGTTGTTAGTGGTTCAATTCAAAGTGGAACTGCATCAACTAAATTAGCAGCAAGTTCACAACCAGGTGGTGGATATGGATTATTTTATCCTGATATGGGACTGATTGTATTGAACGCAGATTTATTAGACGCATCAGGTTCTATGGGTACGGTTACTACATCAGATACAAATGCTGATAACGCTCATAAACTTGTGAATCAAATAATAGGTGGAGGTAAATTTCAAGCCCGTAGAGAAGAGAGACTTTCTTCTACTCATTATTTCTGTAGAGCTGGGAATAAAGAATTTAATTTCAGTAACAATCCAACATTTTTCACGGGTTCAACTGGAGAATTTACAAATGCTACATTTTTTAAAGATCCAAAAACATATCTTACAACGGTTGGTCTTTACAATGATTCAAATGAACTATTAGCAGTTGCTAAATTAAGTAAACCCGTTCTTAAATCTTATTCAAGGGAAGCTCTTATCAAAGTCAAACTTGATTTTTAATTGATAGGGGGCGGACGATATGTCTATCTTAGGAAATGTACACCCAGAAGACGTTTCCATTGAACCTTTTAAAACATATAAAAGATTTCAATTTCGTACTGCCGATACGGGAAGTGGAGTATATGGTTTAAGAGGACTTAGTGGAAGTTATCATAATTTCCAAACTGGATCGGCAATTTCACAGAGTTTTGGTGTTTATAATGCACTTTCTGCAAGTTTAGGTAGAGAGGCATATAGTCTTGGAACATATTATTCTTTACCATTGTATTATAGTATAAATCATTTATATTATGAAAAGTTTAGTGGTAAGCCTAAATTACCACATTCTACTACTCAACCACAACCTTATCTGAGTTGGGGTCCATCTAATAGAAGTAAAATGCATCGTGAGTTACACGATTCTTGCTCGGTTATTTCAGTACCATCAAAACTTATCGGTGAAAGGATAAAACCAAAATCAGTTAAAATTACTGATGATTATACTCTAAGAACCGTAGAAATAGTTGATGATGGAGATGGTAATTTATATGATAATGCATATAGTTCATCATATGCGTTATTTAAGTCATCAAGCTTTGATAATGGTGTGATAACAGCACCTACGGGTAGTGTTGTTGGTAATGTATTTTATGATACAGGTGTTATTGTTATGACCAATACGGGCTCACATTATATTAATGTTGGTTTGGGAACTGGAAGCAATGGATTTGAAGTAGATTATAGATCCACTCATACAATTTATCAACACGAATATACGGTTGTGGCACCAGCACATAAATTTAATATGTCAAGAAATTTAAGCGCAACTTATCAGAGAAGCGGTAGTATTACAATTAAAGAAGGGGCCAAACCACACTATTTATTTCCACCAGGTGATAATCCAAGTGGTGGTAGAAATTCTTCTGGTTCGTATTCATCAAGCTATCAAGCTACAGAATTTATAGAACCTTATGTTACACATTCACAGTGGGCACCTTATGTCACGACCATAGGATTGTACAATGATGATAACGAACTACTTGTAGTTGCAAAAACATCTCGTCCAATTAGAAATGAACCAAAGATGGATATGTCTTTTGTTTTAAGATTTGATGTCTAAATCAGAATATATATAATATTTATATAAGATAACAGAAACAATAAAATAGGAGAAAACTCGTGGACAACCAAGCACAAAGTCTTATCGAGGGGTTGATAGGACAATATGGTTGGT
>TARA_R100001594_G_scaffold34170_3_pt1 | contig 16899 bp, 19 predicted proteins | sample TARA_R100001594 | Tara Oceans TARA_R100001594 (sample SAMEA2622752) | marine metagenome | biome: marine biome (ENVO:00000447); feature: marine epipelagic mixed layer (ENVO:xxxxxxxxx); material: "saline water (ENVO:00002010), including plankton (ENVO:xxxxxxxx)" | depth 150 m | reverse complement strand
CACGGTCATGGTGGTTATACTGGAACGATTGCAGAAAAAAGTGGTTATAAACTACTTACTGTTCCAAAAGACAAAAGTCTTAACGAGTTCATTGACTCGACCATAGAGGATAATGATAAGTGGGATGATGCATTCTGCGTGGAAGTAGGTGAAGATGAATACTACTTCTATGGATGGGCATCGACCTGATAGAATAGTTTGACGCACGGCTGTACTGATAAGTTTAGGCTTAAATTTATTTAGGATTAAGTTTATGTACGGCTGTGCTGTCCTGAACCTGGAAAACCTGGATTTGATTTATTTAGGATTAAATTTATTTAGGATTTTCTGAAAAAACATTTTACAAAAAGTTTAGGTTTTGATATTATATATAATATGTCAAAACTTAATTCAACTGGAGATTAAATCATGGAATTAAAACCACTATCACCGCCCGATCCACCATCGTATGCTGATTCCCAAAGGGAGATTCTTAGAGAATCATCAGATGAGAGAGTAGTATCTGAATCTGATTTTAATGAAATGGGAAAGAAAAAACCCTGCCAAAAATGGGATGCAGATTCTCAGTCGTTTGTTGTGGATGAAGATTATCAAACTGATCTCATCGGAACTGAAGATGTTGCAAAATTACTGGATATGAATATTGACAGGGTAAGATACCTGAGTCGATTGGGCAGATTACCCTCGATTGTATTATCATCCAAGTCGAGAGTATTTTCACGGAAACAACTTTTACAACTGGAGAAACCCTACTGAACCACTATCCGATCAATGGAGAGAACGGATGAAAAACTATTACATAGTACAACGGAAAGTAGTAACTGACCCCCTGTATTATTTAGAACCATTTACCAAATGGCAAGCATTCCATGATATGTTCAGGATGGCAAATTGGGATACAGGGGAAATTAAGGATGGACAGGAAATAATCAAATTAAAGCGTGGCGAATTCTGCCATACAGAAAGTCATCTCGCAGCAAAGTGGAAATGGAGTCGAGGCAAGATCAGGCGATTCCTTAAATGGTGTGAAAAAGACAACCGCATCTCGATACGCAAAACGGTACAACGGACGGGACATCCAAGAATCGTTGTATTCGTAGTAAATTACAACAAACACCAACTCCCCCTTAAAGACAGTAGTACATCCAATCGAACATCCAACGGTACATCCAACGGTACACAAACAAATAACAATAATACAAATAACAATTCAAATAACAATAATGATGAAAAAATTTATGAAAAAATTATTGAAAATTTGAATGAACTGACAGGTAAAAAATTAAAGCCCTCGACAGATGCATATAAAAAATTAATCAATGCAAGAATAGCTGAAGGATATTCAGTCGATGATTTTCTCCAAGTAAATAAAATAAAGTCTGAGGAGTGGAAGCGTGACCCAAAGTTTTCCAAGTTCCTGCGACCTGCAACACTGTATTGCAAAAAACATTTTGATACATACCTTAATTCAGGATTTACCAAACTCAGTGGTGAAGCATTTCAATCACTGTACAACTCTAACCTATTTGAAGGGAGCGATATGCAAAAGAAATATAACGATCCAGTACCAAGAGGTTTTGAAACTGAAAGGAAGCTCGCAAAGATGGATTTCGATTCAATAGAAAGTGCAGAGGCACTAATTAAATTATGGGAAGAGAAATATTCTGAGTCCTGGAAACAGGATTTTAAGATCAAGCAGATGTATGATAAGAAATTAGCCGAATTTGACGATTAAACCACCCTAGAATGAAAGGAAAGTTTAGGTTAGGTACAACTACTATCTTTTTAGGTTTAGGATTAAATAGGATATGAAATGGAAAGAATTTTTGAGCTTGAATACCAGAGACTGAAAGCTCTGAAAAAAAGACTTGAAGATGCACGGGCAGGGGAAATTATTCGCAAGAAGTATGCAACTATCCTGAACAAGCATTTCAAGACAAATGGTTACGGTCATCATTTCTTCAAGACGATGAACGTAGCTGAACCCAAAAACTCCAACGGAGAGAAAGATGGCAAATCTAAATAAAGTAATACTAATCGGAAGATTAGGAACTCATCCAGAAGAAACACTTCTTGGTGAATCAAAGGTTGCAGAATTCTCAGTAGCAACAAACGACACTTGGAAAGACAAGAACGGGGAGAAGCAGGAGAGAACTGAATGGCACACCTGTAAGGCATGGGGTCGGCTGGCAGACTTGGCAGTTAACTACCTGACTAAAGGTTCTCAGGTTTATCTTGAAGGATCAATCCAGACTCGTTCCTGGGAGAAGGATGGATCAATGCATTACAAGACAGAGATTAAGGTTTTCAAGATTGAATTTCTTGACAGTAAATCCTCTGAAGAATCTGAAGCACAGTCTAATTCAGCAATGGACAGTCTTTCAAATGCTCGTTCTAAATTTGAATCCAATGAAAGGAGTGACAATGCCCAAGCGGACGATATACCTTTCTAAAAAGAAGTGCAGAATTTGTAAGAGGAGTTTCCAGCCCAAGGCTGTAACTTCTGTTCTATGCTCCGACATTTGCAGGTTCATAAACCAAAGAGAGTCGGCATCAGAACGTATGAGAAAAATGAGGGATAAGAAACGTGCAACAGTAATTGAGATTAAGTGCAAGAACTGTAAACGCATCTTTTTCCCTGTTCCATCAAACCGTGTATTCTGTACAAAGGAATGTTCTCAAAAATATCGTCCACCGCGTAAACGTATTTCCTCTGCGAAATATGAGAGGCATCATTTCAAGAATTTCACGCTGAAAAAAGAAAAGTCCTCACAGGATATATTGAGGGATGAAATTGATGAGGCAGTGAAACTATTTCTTGCAGAGGGCGGTGTCATTGAGAAACTAAAAAGCCCACCACTCCCTAAAATTCCTACAGTAGGTTCAAGGGATTGGGATTGGGAAACCACAGTTGGTTTAGGTTATGCCGGATTGGAAGATTTAGCGGAGCCTGAATACAATATTTCTAATGTAATAAAAACATAGGAGAGAAATGCCAATTGAAATAATAGATGACATGAGTAACAAAGATTACCATGCTCATAGTGCAATAAGTAAGTCATACTTGGATCGGGTACATCGGTCTATGGCTCATGCAAAATTACCACGGGGTGCGCCTACCCCTGCATTGATACAAGGTGGTGGTTTCCATGCAGCTGCATTAGAACCGGAAATATTTGAAAAGGAATATGTCCTCAAGAAAAAGTTTGGCTTAAAAAAGGAAGAGAAGGAAGCCAAGAAAGTGTGGGAAGAAGAGCAAGCAAAAAATGGTCGAACCATTCTTACGGTGGAACAATATGATACCATCAAAAATATGGTTGATGCCCTTATTGCTTATCCAAAATCTGCAAAATTTTTTGAGGATGGAAAATCTGAAGTATCCTTATTCTGGGATTACCAGGACATACCTTGCAAGGCTCGACCAGATTGGATAACTGGACGGAAGAAGGAAGCAGATGACAGGAGATACTTAATTGATCTCAAGTCCACGCTTGATGCTTCTCCAGAAAGTTTTGCCCGATCAGTACATAAGTACCGTTACCATGTTCAGGCTGCGTGGTATTTAAAGGCGGCTCGAACCTGTTATGGTGAGGATGAGATTGAAGACTTTATCTTCCTCGCAGTCGAGAATCACCCACCTTATAATGTTGCAACATATTCACTGGGGTCAGCAACCCTGGATGAAGGGTGGATGATAGCTGACCAAGACTTACGCAAATATAAGGATTGGTTGAATGAACCTGAGTCAGTACCTTTAGGTTACTCTGACTCAATAGTTGAAATCGATATCCCCAACTGGGGTTTCACACAATTCTAAGGAGAGAAAGATGGCAGAAATGACATTACAGGTATGTCGGGATACCTTAAACAAGATGGGGCCTCAAATGCAAATGGCACTCCCCGATCACATTTCACCTGAGAAAATTAGTCGGGTGATAATGACAGAAATATCAAAGAATCCTAAGATATTAAATTGCACAAAGGAGTCGATCCTGACTTCTGCAATGGAAGCGTGTCAGTTAGGATTAGTACCAAACTCCGTTCAGGGTTTGGCATACATGATACCCTATGGGAAAAAGTGTCAACTCATTACTGGCTATAAGGGGTTAATACAATTAGCTTTACAGTCTGGTCGTCTTGCTTCAATCTGGGGCAGGATTGTCCGTGATGGAGATTTCTTTGAATATGAAGAAGGAACATCACCCTACATAAAACACAAGCCCAGTTTAAGTACTAAGACAAGTGACGATTTAGGCAATGTAATTGGTGCATATGCAATTGCAAAAATGAAAGGCACAGAGGACACCCAGTTTGAATTTATGTCCATACTTGAAATAAACAGAATCAAGGCAAAATCCTCATCAGGCGGTCGTGGCCCTTGGGTTGATGACTTCGAGCAAATGGCTAAGAAGACAGCCGTAAGGCAACTGCTTAAATGGCTACCGCTTGAATCTGAGAACGTGGAGATTGCAGCAGGACTCAAGGAAGGTCGAGACTCTGGTTTAACCTACAAGGCAAAGTTTGACCCTGATGGGTTACCAGTAGTTGAAGAATCTGATTTCGTTTATGTTGGTGAGGAAGAAGACACTACCTCAAAAGCCAACGATACTTTCTCATAATGAATAACCCCCCGACCAAAGTGGCGGTGGTCCTATCCTCCAAAATAATTTGTAGGTTCGATCCGTTGCTAACCGATAACTGTTGGGATACCCACGCTTTCGGACATATTCAGCGGCTTCAAGCGCAGGAAGGTGTCGGGGGTTACACAATAAAATAGATGAAAGATTTTATTATTTTTTTAATAACCCTCTGTTTATTAGGCATCTGTTTTTATGCCGGATATATGCAAAGTATATCACCATGATATTTTTTACTGGATTAGATAATATCAGTCATGCTTCAAAGGTTGACTATTCTTTTATTTCAATAACCAGGTTAGCAAGAAGAAAAGCAGATTTTGAATGCAGGACATGGATTATGGACTCAGGTGCATTCTCGCAAGTTTTTAAAGCAGGGGATCATTCTCTGAGCATAAAAGAATATGCAGAATTAATAAAAAGATGGTCAAGATGTGGGATTTTAGTACGGGCAGTTTCACAGGATTATATGTGCGAATCTTTCATATTGGATAAATTAGGCAGAACAGTTAAGGATCATCAGGGAATGACAATCGATAACTATATTTCTTTAGTTAAGGAAACAAAAGATTTGGATGTACCAATCATGCCTGTCTTGCAGGGTTACGAGCCTGAAGAATATGCAACCCATGTTAAAGAATATGGCACTCTATTAAAAGAAAATGCATGGGTAGGTGTCGGGTCAGTGTGCAAAAGAAATTCTAATCCAGAATCAGTTATAAATGTTTTACAGGCAATTTTATCAGTACGACCAGATTTAAGGTTGCACGGGTTTGGAATTAAGAAAACGTGTTTACAAGATAATTCAATTAGAGAAAGTCTATTCTCGTCCGACAGTATGGCATGGAACTTTGCGTGTCGAATGGAAGGCAGGAATAAAGAAGATTATAATGAGGCATTAAAATATAAACAAATGATTGATACAATGCCTGTCCAAAAGAACCTTTTTAAAATTAAGGAAACAACATGAAAATGCGACCATATACTAAGGAAGAAAACGACTTCATCAATAGCCTCATAAGACAAGGTGAAGCAATCTATGGTAAGACAGATGCGATGGGACATCTTGTAGTTGAGTATGTCCAGAATGAAATGGTTAGATTAGGTAAAAGGGTAAAGTTCCCTACACCGAAAAATGTTAACCCGTTCCCGAAATAATAACAGAGGATGGATTATGAAATATGTATGGACAGTAAAAGGAACAAAGATTGAGGATTTTTATATATGGTATGATAACTATGATTTATCAAGCAAATACGCCTCTTCTATTCCTTCGGATAAAGAAGATAAGTTGGATTGCCGTTATATTACAAACAGAATGTTGAGAAGAAAAATAGGTGAAGTTAATTCATTTGGTTATTATAGAGTGCCTGATTTAAAAGAGCGTTACGAAAGAAGAAGAAGCATAAATGATAACACTTGAACTACCATACCCACCATCTGTCAATAATTACTGGCAGGTTGCACGGAACAGGATAATAAAAACTAAACAGGCTAGAGATTATAAAAAGACCATTGAGAAATTGATGCTGCTTTATCCCTTGGATATACGGAAGTGGATTAAGGATATAGACAGGGATGAAAGGACACTTGCTCTTGCAATAGCAGTTCATTATCCAAAACGCTCCGGCCCTCTTGGAGACATAGATAATCTCACAAAAGTGGCGATTGACTGCCTGGAAGGAATATTATTTAAGAATGACCGACAGTTCAGGCACGTTCAAATTTCCCGTGAACCTCAGACAATAAAGGAAGGCTCAATCAGGGTGACCATAAAGGAATGCCCAAATGAACTTGAACTCCATGACGGAACATTTATCGTGAAAGGAATTCACAATGGACAATAATTTACACAGGATTGCAGAACAGAGAAGCTACACCCATATTGGTCATGCCTCACAACGGATACTGTCTGAGAATTATAACCTCATCGGTGTCTGTGGAGAGAATGCATTTGCAAAGGAATTTAATCTTGAAATTGATGACTCAGTAAAGCCAGCCGGAGACAATGGAACAGATTTTGTTTTAGGACTTCAATTTTCAGTAGATGTCAAGACAGCAAAATTACCCTACAATCTTTTACTGGAAGTGGGCAAGCCTGTGTCTGATATATATGTCCTTGCAGATTATAATGATGGGGATACTAAACTGATTGGATGGGAGTGGGGATTGAAACTGTCTCAGGCCCCCACTAAAGATTTCGGATATGGTGTTATCAATCACTATATTCCTGCGGAGAATCTGCGCCCGATGTCAGAATTAAAAAGACGGGCTATTGAGGTGGTAATGTATTAAGTTACTGTGCGTGGGACGATCCTGTAGCAACTCCACCTGTTGCAATACCTAACAGACCCATTGGGTCATCCACCCTTTTTCTCATCTCCCCTTGTGTAAGAAGTCCTCGTTTTAGTCCTTCATCTATTTTACCTGCACCTTCCCTAAAAACGTGTCCACCTTGAGCATCTGCCTGTCGGGCTACCATACCAGGATTTATTACATCCATACCCTGTGACACTATTCCAGGGACATCACCTCTCCTGATATTCTGTACCGCCCTGACTCCTTGCTGGACAAGGTTTGCATCGGAAGCTAATCTTGTTGCAGTTTGTGAACCACCTACAAGATGATGGGCAACATAAATTCTATCCCCCATAATTTCCATGCGGTCAATAAACCTCCACTTTAAAGCATCATTTTGTGCTTTCGTAAGATTTGGATTGGTTAATATTAAATCAAGCTTATCTAGATTTTGTGGGTCTTGGAAAAACTCCACCACACCTTTTGGATTTTTAACATCCTTACCTGATCTTTCTATCATATCAACCAAGGAATTGAATGCCCCAAGTTTATACTGGGCAAGTTCCTCTGGAGTTTTAGCTGCCTGTTCCATTAGGTATTTTGCATCAGGTCCGTTCAATCCTCTCTTGAAAAGGTCTTCACCTAATAGTTTTGCTTCATCCAGTTCCTGGTCACCCCTAAAGATATTTCTTGCCTTTTCATATGATTTATCTTTTTTAGACATTATGTCGAGCATCTGATGTTTGTAGTCTCTTATCTTTCCTGCCAGTTCCCCAAGTACAGGGTCTGCGCCAGGAAGATGCGCCCCTTTATATTTTCTGTCTAAAAACTTTTTTACTTTATCAAGTGCATAAATAGAATATTCCCCCATCGGTTCTCTGAATTGGGGAGAAAGTTTCATATTTGCTTCTAAAGCTTCAAGGGAAGGCAAGTCCATCGCATGAACCAATGGATTTTCTCCACCCTTAGTTTTCTTTCTTGCAATTTCTATAACCTTTTCATAAGCATCCCTGAACTCAGAGTTCATAAAAAGTTCATCCAGTTCAGGATCAGAAATAGTTTTTAATCCACCCCTGCTCTTATCGAAAACCAACTTGCCAGCATCATCCTTTATATACTCAAATTTAGGTGCGCCAGTTTCGGGGTCAATTACTGGTTTGCCTGTCCTCTCATCGATAATAAATTTTTTCTTGTAATTATAAAATGACTCATTATATAAAGGTTCAGATTTCTTCCTTGCAGATTCCTGTAGTTCAGCACTAAGCTTCAACATGGATTCCCTTTTAGGATGTCCCATTGCTTCAGCAAGATAATCCCCTGACTTCTCTTTTATCGTAGTCAATCTGTCTTTAAGTTTAGTGAGAGCCGGACCAACTACTTTACCTTCTGGATCACCCTGTCTAAGTAATGTTCCTGCGGAATTTAATTGCTGTTCATTCAACAGGTCAACCGCCATCATATCATCACCCATGTCCAGTTCTTCTGCCCTTTTAATTTTAGCAGCAACTTCTGGCTTTACATCTCCATCCCTAGTAAACCATTTCCCAACCTTCTCCCAACCACTCTGAGAACCAGTTGTAGTTTCGTATGCATTCCCCTTAAAAGATTTTAATATATTCTTTGTCCCAGTAAAAAGTGCTGGTATTGCACCGCCACCTGCTCCAAACATTAAACCAAAAGCGGTTGCACTTCCTGCATCCTCACCTTTTGCCAGTGCAGTGAATCCTGATTCTGCTCCTGCCACACCTGAACCTGTAACAACTTCCTTCGGGAGATTTTTCATGGTTTGTCCAGGTACAGTTTTGAGCATAGGGGCCGCTTTTGTAACTGCTTTTACTGCACCAACACCTGAACCAATAAATCCAGCGGCTTCAGTGATTCCTGTTGCTATAGGATATTCTTCTCTTGCTTTTTTACGAGAAGCCCTGATCTGTTCCAATGCCCTGTCATACTCCCACTTACCTGTTTTCCTATAATTTGATAAAGCTAAAGCCCCTGCCTGTATATAGATAGGTGTTCCCCAAAGTGCAGCATCAATTGCAGGATTTGTAACATCTGTAAAAAGTTTTGCCCCCTCCCCTACAGAGTCAACCACAGATTCCCAGAACCCTTTATCGTTTTTCTTTTCCTTTAGCTCCTGGGCAAATGACCTGTCAGGAGAATCATATCCCATATCTTTTAAATAGTTAGTTGCATCCTGTTCAGTGTATTCATCACTATTCAATGCCGCTAAATAATTTTTTGAAACTCTTGCTAGTTCATCTTTCTGTTCTTCTGCCATTTATATCTCTATAAAGAAGGTCCTGATGGATTTATTAAATCAATATTTTTACTCTTTTCTTTCCTTATCTCTGGGTCAACTTCTTCTTTGGTTCCAGGTGATTCCCCTGTTTTAAATATATCATCAAGTGCAGTTTTAAATAGAGGACTTGCATCATTCTCATCGAGTCCTAATAACTTTGCATTCGCTAAATGTCTTGTCCTTATATCGCCTAATCCCTGGCCATCCATTGCTACCCAGTGTTTCCTTGCAAGTTCTTTTACACCAGCAATTATCTGTTCTTTAATTTTTGGTTGTAATTGAATACCCTGCAAACCTTTCTGCGCCCACTGTTTAAGTGAGGTATGCCAAGCAAGACCTGCGGTCGCGGCATTTTTAAATTCTGAAGCAAGTACTGTAGATGTAGGGTCAAGCGACTTCATAAACTTATAGATCATTGCAAATTCTTTTACACCACTTTGCTCTGCCCCCAACCCTTCAAGAGACTGTAATAGAATTGCCATTTTATTAGCCTGTTTAACTTCTACTGAAGTATTCCAATCTTTACTAAGGTCTTTTACATACCCCCTCTGCTCTTTGTTGAGCTTTTCTAATTTATGGTATGTAATTGATTCTTCTAAAGTCCCTTTAAGGTTACCATGTTTGTCTAAACGAACTATTAAATTTCCCTTACTTGTATCAAATTTTATTTTATTTGCTCTTGCCCATGATATTGCTTCCTCACCAATTAGGGTTCTTGGGACTACGTTCATTTTATAGTCCCTCTCCCACATTTGCTGTTCAATTTCTGCATGGAACTTTTCTTTAGCCAAGTCAAGATTCTCCAGCTTTATTCCATGGGCATCCGCTTGAGCTTTTATTTCTTGTTTATGCTTCTCCCATTGAAGGTCTAATCCTTGTTTCCATTGGTCATCAGTGACAGCATCCCGGTTAATTTTCCTATCCATTTCTTCACGCCACTGGGCAACAGAAATCTCATCATTTTTTAACTTCCTGTCTAATTCAACCAGCCATTGCCTATCCTCTTCAGTATTCCTTTGTTGAGCATAGAGGAATTTATCCAAATCCAACTCAGCGGCTTTTACTTTAAGATTATTATTTATTTCAAACTCAAGGACTCCACGGTTAAAATTTTTGTCAAACTGTATACCTTCAGCTTCAAATCTTTTCTCAAACTGCATAAGCTGATTATCAATCTGTTCACGGGTAAACCCATTCCTTATCCCATCCTGAACTATTGTGTGTGCGTGTTCTTTAACTCTCTGGTCACGGTTTGCTTTTGATTCTTTCTTTTTCTCTTCAAATTGCAAATTCCAGTTTTCCTGTTCCTGTACGGCTTGCTCTTTTGTCCATCCCCATTTTTCTTGCTCAAAATCTTTTGTCCAAGCCCACTTTTCCTGCTGGAACTTAAATTGTTTTTCAAACTCATCTTTTGCCCTATCTGCCTGGGCTTGTTTTAATTCACCTGCCGCAACTTTAAGTGCCAGTTCTTCTTCAAATTTTTCAACAGCAAATAAAAAATCACGGTCGCTCACCCCAACCTTAAAGTCATAATCCCTCATCTGGTTTTCCTTGAGGTTTTCAAATTGCTCTTTCTGTAACCCAAATTGCATCTTAAACTGTTCGTTAGACAGAACATCTTGAGCCTGTTCATATATAAATCGTTCCCTTCCAGAGACTTCACCAGTTTCTCCAATCTTAATTTTTGTCTTACCATCCGGGGAAACTCTATATAATATCATATTCCCATCTTTATCCGGCATAGGTATATCTCTCCAATCCGACATATCAGGGAGATCAAATGCTTTTACTACTTCATTAGTTTTTAGATTTTTCTTCAGTGCTATCGTATCGTTCAGGGGATCAACATATGGATCAGTCCATTCCTCTCCTCTTGTCTGGAGTTCTGTAAACCTATCCATTGCTTTCTTGATGCCATCCTTGCCAAGTTTAGACATGGCAATAATGTTGTTTCTCTGGGCATCATTCAGTCCTGGAGCATCTAATACAGTGGCATGAAAAGCTTGAAGATTATCCGCTTCGGCCTGTGCTTGAGCAGCTTCTTGTTCGGCTTCTGCAATTGCTGCCTGTTCCTGCTGGTTTAATATATCCTGCTGGTAATATGCTTGCATCCCATGTGGGATTGCATGACCAATCTGTTCTCCCAGAGTAATAGGCGTATCTCTCCATCCTGATTGTCTTAGCATTGAAGCTCCGGCAGATAGAAGTCCCATAGCAAGTGGAGATGGATAATTCTCTTCTTCCTCTTCTTCTTCCTGTTTTTTAATTTCTTCTTTTGCTTTATCAGAAAGAGGGTACTTGTATCCTTTAATAGGCCCTTCTGTTTCCTCGTTATATGCTAATAAACTATTTGCCATTATACTAATCCTTTAGGAGTGAAATATGGATTCCTTTGCCTTGGTGCTTTTTGTGCGAGTAAACCTGCAAAGGGAACACTGCCACGGGTGACTTTTGATGTAGGCATCTGTCTCTGACCTTGTGATGGTTCCTGCATCATCCCCTTCATTAAGTCTGCACCATATTTCATTGCTTCTTTACTCATTTTCTTCTTCTTCTTTCCACCACCTTCATCATCTGAGGAGAACAAACCATCGAAAATAGAAGTTTGATCTATACTTTCACCAGGCTTCTCCATCTTGTCAGGACCAAGATCACCCATTGCATCTAACATATTTTCTCTGCCGATCCTATCCAGTTCAGATTCTCCTTCAGTGTCCTGACCAGGAGTTGCATCGATATATTCTTGGTGAAGTTCACTAATAGTCTTATTGCCCTGTTTCTCTTTTTGACCAAGAGCATATTCTTCCCTTGCCAGTTTATTCAAGTATCTATTATCACCTTCGGTATCAACATCACGATACCCCTCTTCTTTCGGAGTCCCGATAGAATCAGAGTCAAACAACCCCTTTACTTCATTCCAAAAGCCTCCACCTTCTTCATCTCCAAAGTCTGCCATCGCAGCGGCTCTTCCTCTATTCTCAGCACCAATTCTATCTAATGCAGACTCTCCTTCTGTATCTTCTCTGGGTCCCTTTTGGTTTAGGTCATCCACACCATATACTGACTGTCTTTCCTCAAAAAGACTTGCGGCTTCAGCACCTTCTGCTTCCCCGACACTTCCTTTGTCCGTCATCTGGGCATCAAGCATTGCATTTTGCTTGTCTTTTGCTTTTTTTATTATTGGATCAGAAAGGTCAGAATAATCCTGTCCCGACCCTTGCATAAAGTTTTGCCCCCCACCTAAGTCCTTGTTCCAATCTTTATAGTTATGGTACTTATCAACTGCCTTGAGAAAATTTCTCCCTTCCTGTCCTTTTGTACCGTAACGAACTTTATTGCCACTCATTAATGCGCCATGCTTCCCTCTATCTTGGATTTTTCTGGGCGCATCCTGATCCCCAAGTCGGCTGGCAAGCAACCCTTCTATGTTCCTACTTCTTTTATTCAGTAGTGCCATGCTCCTCCTATCCTAAGAGTCCAGAACCGCTTAATGCACCTGCACCAGCCATATATGGATTACCACCACTTGAAAGGAAACCCATTGCTCCACCCATCAATGCTCCACCAAGACCACCCTTTTTCCTGTACTGTGGGGTTTGTGAAGTAGTTGTTGAACCTGTAGGTGCGCCACCAAGAACATTTGCTCCAAACATTGCCTGATTCTTGTCCCAATCACGTTCTTCCTGCCATTGGTCATATGCAAAGTCTTTGTCTCTTTGTTCATAACCTTCCTGCTGTGCGCCACTCTTGGCAAGCATTTCAGCATCCTGGTAACCTGCTTGTCTACCTGCCTGTGCAGCACCCATTCCCATTCCTGCACCTCTGAGTTTAACATCCTGTGCCTGAAGACCTGCGGCTTGGTTATATTGATCAGCTTGCATCTGTCTCTGCATATCCTGCTGTTTCATCTGGGCTGCCTGACCATATGCACCTTCTAATGCTCCTGCAACCTGTTGACCAAGACCCTGCTGTACCTGTGCCATCATGGCGGCATTTTCCAATGCTCCACGGGAACCCATACCTGCACCTGCCATCTGGTGTTGTGCCTGTAATGCTCCACGTTGTTTTTGCATTGTATCCATTGCAGCTTTCTGCATTCCACCAATAACATTCTGGGTATGTGGAGACATATATTCACCAACACCCTTGCCACCTAAAAATGATTGAGACTTAACTTGTTCTGGAGAGTATCCTGAAACATCTGCACCAACCTTACCTGCGGCAGCAAATGCATCCTGTCCTCTACCCTGCATTCCACGAACATCCTTGAATGACTGTTGAGTATCGGCAGACTGTCCGGCAAATCTCTGTTTAGGGTCATATGCCTGGTACTGCTGATCCATCACTCCTTTTGCCTTATCAAAGACTTTTTGCTTCATTGCCCTTGTTTCAGGATCAAGCTGAGATGTAGACGTAGCAGTTTGCATACGCTGTTCCTGACCACCACCTCCCATACCTAATGCTCCAGTGAGGCCACTAACTACGCCACCTAAACCACCGCCTCCACCTCCAAAGCAGAGGTTCCTGTTAACAGGGTCAAAACAGAACCTTGTATCCTCCGGGCGTAAACCATCCAGTATTTGTATATGTTCTTTCATAGCTTTTTCCTTAATGTGTAGTATTCAACAGTATAGTCCTTCAGCACTTTCGACCAGCCAGAGCGACCATCAATGTCGATGTATGAGCAACCACGGTCTTTTGCAAATGTTTCCATTTTTTCCAGAAATTCATTTAACCATTCTTTCATTCTATCACCGCCACACGTTACAATTCTTAATGAGGTGTCTCGTGGATATTTCTGAAACGCCAGTGTCATAGCAGTAACGACAGCATTACTATCATCAGTAATAATCCAAAGGAGAAGAGTACCTTCTTTAAGAAGTTTATGTATATCATTGTAATTGAGTAAGTCATCGCTTGCTTTCTTAATTAACTCTTCAACTTCATTCCAGATTGTATCAATATCTTCTGGGGCTACCAGAGTATGTTTCATGCATACGGATTTGTTGTTGTAACTGGTCTGTTTCCTACAGTCGTTACTTGAACGATTGAAAGTGAACCATTGTTTACCTTTAAGCGATAAAACTGGTTGTTACCCTCATCCTTGAAAATTATTGATCCTGTTGTTATTACGTTATCCCGATCCACTTTCATTGTTGACTGTTCTTCATCAATCACCAGTGAGGCCAGATCATACATATATTCCGGCTCATATTCGGCTGGTGGATTAGGAAGCGGTTTCTGTGTCCTCATCTTTTACCTGAAACTGCTGCATCAAAACGTACTTCCCCAAAACGCCACTCCTGGTCGAAAGGACTTTCAATTTTTAAAAACGCCTGTCTTCCTGTAAAACGGCAATCAGTGTATCCATCATTCTCAAGGGTGAACGGGCCTTGAGTAACTCCTGTCTCATCAGGTGTATCGGCAGTAACACATTGCATTCTCAGTCCGTTACTTCCAGCATCTGTGTCTGTAATAATCTGCCTGACTGTCATCATCTGGTTACCTTCACCTATTTCTATTGCACCAGTTTCTGCAAAGCACAGGTGATTTTCTGTTGCAACATTAGGATGCTTATCTGTGGAAACACCTCTTGCCACAACCCTGTTATTCATCCCTGAGAGTGCATTTACATCCGCAGGTGCAGTTACTGTCTCACCTCGTGGAATAGGAGTTGCAGTTGTATCTGGGTCCATCTCATGCCTGTAGAGGTAACCATCAACTCCGGCAGCTACAGGGTAACCAAGGGCATCTGAAGACTCCCATGCAGAGCGTTCCAGTTCACCTGTCACCCAGTGTTGTTCACGGTAAGAATAAGTAATATATCTGGTGTTGTATGAATCTCCCTCTTTAGGATAGAACCATGTTATTTCACCAAAGTCTGCATTATGTCCTGCACAGATCAATCCTTCCACATCCATGTTTATGTCCTGGAAAACAAAGTCTGCACAATCTGAACTTAACTCTTTTATATATCCACCTGTGTAAGACCAGAAACGCCCACGACTCATCCATGCAACAAAGTCAGCAGAACCTGCAACACTCTTCATGCCTACAGGACCGCCACCTTCTGTCAGTCTTTCAACACCATAAACATAGGGAGGGCCAAGATAGTTTGTTCGCCAAACATCCGATGTAGTGAAGATCAGTACTCCGTACCTAGTTTTGAAACCACCTACGATCCTCCCTTTTGTTTGCAGGGTTATGTCTCCTGCGGTGTTAGTCAGTGAGGGATTCCAGTTTGCTGTACCAGTTAACCCTTCCTGGTGCGCCCATTTTATTAACCTGTGGTCACCGTCTGCACCCAGAACAAGAATATGTCTCTCTGGTGTTACAACAACTGCAACATTCGATGTAGGTGCATTGGCAAGTGGAACTGGTGGTGATACTGTCTGTGTAGCATTATCAAAGGCTACTGCACCATTTGTTTTTTTGTCCCATCTGTGTGTTCCTGAACCTGCATCAGTAAAAGATATTGCTCCTCCCCCTGAACTGGTGGAGAGTTTAAAATTATCTGTAGTCTTGTTTATAACATGGTAATCAGTTAGTACAGCAAGTCCTGTCGGCAACTTACCCAATGTAGACACTTGGACTACATCGTTATTACTTAATCCATGTGCGGTTGATGTTATGAGTAATCCTGATGAGCTGCTTGCAGTAAATGTTTTATGGACAGTACCACCTGATCCGATTGACCAATGCCAAAGTGTTCCTTCTCCACTATGGACTCCAATCAGGTCATTTCCAAAATTATCAAGGGACCAAACGCTTGCAAAATTATCCCGGTAGGCATCCGGGTCAGTAACATCAGGGTCAACTGATGGGTAGCGTGGTGTGCCATAAACATCCCCTCCTGCAGCCGTACCACCTGATCCATCGAGATTACGGTCACCGCCATATTCCAGTGAACCATATCCAAGGCCGGAAATGAGAAAGTCATCCTGATCCTTGAAGTTCACTCCTCCACCTGGAACAGAAAGCGGAGTTGCATCAAAAAGAGGGGCATTTGCACCTACTGACTGTGAACCATCCCAGATGTGTAAATTCTGGGTTGAACCAACTGCAAGGTAGCGTGTGCCGTTTGAGAGTCTCCATGAGTGGAGTCCTCTTATGGGGTCTGCACCAGAATGTATGGTAGGTGTTATTATTGCTGCAGTTCCTGATGTGCTTCCTGAAAGCACTATTGTTGGTACACTTGTATAATCTGCACCTGTACCTGTTATTGCTACACTATTAACTACACCAGAACCATTAGTTGTGTATGTTCCACTAAATGAACTTCCCCCGCCACCAGTTGCTGTGAGTGTACCTGTAGCAGAGTTTGCATATCCAGTACCTCCATTTGTGATTGTTAATCCTCTTACTGCACCCCTCTTTACTATCTGGGTTGGTGCAAGCCTTTGCCATCCTCCGATTGGTCGCAGTCTGCCCTCTGAAAATCTAATCAGATTACCGTTATACCATCTATTCTTGGCTTGATACTGGGTTGCATTGCGGTAAAAACCTGGTGGAATTTTAATTGGAATCAGGGGCATTGTCCTCTATTTCTTCCCATCTTTTATACGGGTGTTTTTCAATAATCTCACGAATGTTCTGCTGGTCACTTTTTTTCTGCCGAATGGACATATGCTTCGTGACCTGCACCGTTTCGTATTCTTCTAA
>TARA_R100001594_G_scaffold37037_1_pt1 | contig 16933 bp, 37 predicted proteins | sample TARA_R100001594 | Tara Oceans TARA_R100001594 (sample SAMEA2622752) | marine metagenome | biome: marine biome (ENVO:00000447); feature: marine epipelagic mixed layer (ENVO:xxxxxxxxx); material: "saline water (ENVO:00002010), including plankton (ENVO:xxxxxxxx)" | depth 150 m | reverse complement strand
CACCTCCTGAACTTTCATCAGTAATAGTGGTAGTTCCGCTTGTTGCATTATATTTACCATCACTATCTATTGTAAGACTTCCAAATGTTTGTGCTGCTGCTTCACTGGCATTACCTAATATTGCCGTATTAGCTGAACCAGTGCCATCTCCTACTGTGACATTTCCTGTTACTGTAAGTGTTTTATTGCCATTGGAAGATTGTAAAGTTCCGTTTGTAATACTTAAATTTCCATCAATAGTTCCACCGTTAACTGTCCATTCTAATATAGCCCCACCAGAATATGTTAAATTATTTAGATTACCACTTGAACCTATCCAATCAATTTGTGAGTTTGATGACGTAGTTATTATTACAGTTCCACTATTGTGAGTAAAAGTTCCATCGTTGTCCATTGCAAGACCACTTGAATTTTCATTAGTAATTGTGGTTGTTCCGCTTGTTGCACTGTACGTTCCTCCACTTGCTATTGTAAGACTTCCCATACTAATTGCTGAAGCATTACCTGTAAGTGTTCCTGTTACACTTACATCTCCTGTTACTGTAAGGTTTTTGTCACTTCCTGTACTTAATGCCCCTGCCGTTATTGTAAGGTCACCAGCTAAAGTAATATGTGAAAATTGGACTGCATCGCAACTTGCGTGATTGATTGTTAAATCGTGGAGTGACCCTCCTGCCCCACTTGTAGATACTAATATTATTGTTGTAGCTTGTGTTGTTAATATTATATTTACGTTAGTGCCTAAAGCTCCAACTACTTTTAATGCATAACCTGCCGTACCATAAGTAGAATCGCCTTCATCATTTAGTGTAAGTGAATAACTGGAATTGCCAGTAAGTGTTCCACCAGTATTAACTGTTAGACTTTTTATCTCATCGTTAGCATTTATAGTTACATTAACGCCACTTTCAATTATTGCATGTTGGTCTGTATCAGGTACACTTGCACCTCCTGAACCTCCTGATGTTGTTGACCAAGTTGCCGTATCTGTCCAGTTACCTGTCGCTACTGCATATCTATTTTCCTCAGCCATTAGGCCACCTCACTTACTGAGACTATATTAGAGTATATAGGAGAAGCCATCCACTAAACTTGCTCCGCATAAACGTAGCAGGTTAGATCTGCTCCATTTCCCGTTGCTCTTATGCAAAGATGCCTGATCGGTGTAGTTGATATTGCCTTTAATGCACTACTGCTCGTTCCAACAGAAATGTCATCTCCAATTTGTGTCCAATCAGAACCGCCTTCTGTGCCTGGACTGTCTTTTAGACTTCCATATACTTTAGCAACTCCTACTACCGAACCATCTCCATTGAATATCTGAACTGAATATCTGTTAAAGAGCTGACAGTTAAATTTCTCTAAAACCGTAGTTTCAGATCCACCTACTGCCGTCTCTGTATTGTAAAACAGATTTGCGTTTCTGCCAGTGTCAAGTCTTTGCTGTGAACGTACTACTGTCGCTGCCATTAGTCAGCCCTCTCTTTCTTGGCTTTCTTCAAACCTTTCTTGGGCTTCTTCTTAAGTGCTTTATCTACTTTTTCTTGGATCGTTGCTTTTTTGGACTTAGGAGGTCGGCCCCTACGTTTAGGAGACTTGACGTGAGTCTTAATCCCTCCACCAATGTCCTTTGCATTAACTCCGTCTTCGACTTTAAAGTGCTTAGAGGTTTCGAACTGCCGAAGGAGGTGTTCATCCTCAACTTCGACAGTATCTCCTGGGTTCCAACGGAGGACGTTGCCCGCCCGAGTGCGAAGAATGCGATACTTGTTCCCAATATTGGTAATTTTGACCATTTAATTAGCCTCGTTACCAATCTATTGATCCAAGTCTCTAATGCTTCCTTGTGTTGCGAACTTGTAACAGATTAATTCACCAGCAGTTATGAAGGCATACTCCCTGGAAAGGTTTTGCCTAATTGCTAAGTTGGTGTTGTCTACATATGTTGTTGGAGCTGCTACTCTGAATGCCAAGTTGTCCATATCTAACAAGAGTATTCTTGCAGTTGCATCAGATTCAGAAGCAACGTGTTGTGATAGGAAAATTGGTATTCCATCGTATGCACCGACACGGGAATCAAAGTTCAAACCAGCTTCGCCTGTAACACCATTCATGTTACCTGCGCCAGTTGGTGCTAAGTCATATCTGAAAGCTGCGTTAGATGAAGCTCTCATTAATGCTTTCAAATCTTGATATGTGTCATATCCAGTTAATAGAATCAAACTGTTGTAGTTTACACCATTTTCTAATGCTGATTGAATTGCATCATCCAACATTGCTAAAGTTAATGCTGTTGGTGTATCACTGTTGTGACCTGTGTGTGCATCTGCCCAAGCAGTTGTTGCTGATTTGTCCAAGTCGTAAATGTCTGCGTCTGCTCTGTCATTACATAATGCGTGTGCAGCTGCATCAGACATAGTTACACGATCTAAAGATTCAAAGTTGTTTCCTGCTACAGTGTCAGTATCTGCACAAAGCATTTGGTCAATGTAGTAAGCGTGAACTTCTCCATTTTCCTTTCTCATAAATGATGCTAAGTTTCCAAGACCATCGTCTGCTTCAGATAATAATTCAGCTTTAGAAGTCATTTCCCATGGAGTTACTACTTCTTTCAAAGTTGCAGTTACTTCAGTCAAATCAATGTGGTCGGTTTCAGGGAATGCCCCGCCTTCTGCAACACCAGCAGTTGTTGTACCTCTTGCTGTCATTACTCTCCAACCTGATTGTAACCAGGGTTCTTTCTTCAAAAGTTTAAAAACTTCTGACTTAGTATTTAGCTGATTGTAAACTTTAGCCCCGAACATGGTGTTAAACCCACCAGCTGGGTCTGTAGTTTCAATAGGGTCATCAGCTTTACTAATACCGTATCTCTTGGCTATGCCAAGTGTTCCGCCATAGTAGGCGTTTACATATTCTTCCATACTCATTGCCATATTTAGTTTCCTCCAATCATTTCTTCAAGTTCATCCCATGATTTTGAAACATTGTTCCAATCAAAAGACTCTACTTTAGGAGCTTCAGTTGTTGGAGCTGGTGTTTTCTTAGCTCCAGTGTAAACGGATATTCCGTATTTCTTTAATGATTTCATAACAACATCTAAAGAAGGCTCGATCTCAGATTCAGATTTTTCTGCTTCTTCCTCTTCTTCTTCTTCTTTTTCTTCTTCTTCAGGTGCCATTTCGTCAAGCTTAGCTCGCAATGCTTTCATTTCTTCTGCAAGCCCTTCTAATGTTAATTCTTCAGGTTCGTCCTCTTTGACTTCCTCTTCTTCAACGACATCAGGTAGCTCTTCAGGGTCAATAACTTCTACTGCGACCTCTTCGGATTTAACTTCAGGTTCTTCTACGACTTCAGTTTCCTCCGCTTTTTCTGTGTTGCATTCGCAACCGTCATCCTTCTTGGTCATAACTGCTATTTTATTACTTTCATTTATAAAGTTAAGTCCATTGTCGGCTTTAGCCATTGCAACCTCAGTTACCTTAGCTTCTACGTTAGCTGGATTGTCGCCAACCCATGATACAGACCACAATCCAAGATCATTAATTTTGTTAAAACAAGTATCTGCACCTTCTGGACAAACCATGTCCTGCGATAGGGTTTCACCCCTGATACTACTTGCTCCTTTTGTTCCAAAATCTTTGATCTCATCCCAAACTTTGTTGTGCATTTCTAATTGATTATGGATTCCATACTTTACTTTTATTTTATCATCTTGTATCTTGTAAGCTAATGGTAAACCTATTGGTATCTCTTCATGTTGATAAGAATAGACTCCGTATTTCATATAGAAATCCATTGACTCTTCTAATACATTAGTAGGGATCAAATCATTTTGTTTATCTATAATTGGAGCATTGATATAAGTCTCCATGACTCTATCATTATACCATTCCTTTCGATAGACTTTCCAGCCTTCAGAATCAGTGTCCATGTTAGTAGTTTGTATTACTACTATTTATTTGTGACGGTTATGTCGGCTTAACTCCTTTTCAAAATCATATCTGATTCTTTTAACTACTCTTTCTGCTTCCATCATTCCCCAAAATTCCTTCATAGTTCTATCAGTATCAAAGTCAGTATAACTTAGACCTTCTTTCCTTATTTTAGTTTCGACTTCCTCTAAGACGTTTATTATTGCTTCTATTTCTTTTTTGCTTTTACTCATTTATGATCGATCCTCCATGTTATGTTTTCTTCATCTGGATTTACTTTTCTGTTCTGACATCTGTAGCTACCCATGTATCTTCGAGCTGAGTGAGTTGTTGGAACTCCATCTTTGTCTGGGCCTCTCATAGTAGGTGTCCATACTTCTTTACCTGCAAATTTACTTAAGGTTTCAATATTCATAAAATATTTCTTCTTACAGTGCGCACATGGATAACCATTCTTCTTGAAATCCTTTTGAATACAATCTGTGCATCTTTCATTCTTACGTGCAGGTCTAATGGTTCTGCAAGTTTTTTTGCAAGTGTCACATTTCCATGAGGGCATAGTATGTCAGTGACAGGGTTATATAAAGATTATCGGTCTGTTTTGTAGGTAAAAATACAATATTTGGCTTTGTATTAAGTTATAGAACCTTATGATGATAGGTTTTTCATAAAAAACTCTGCAACCCTTCTCCGATGTTTTTCATACGCTGGTCTCATGAATGGCTTAGGGCCACCACTGGGGCCAGTGCCTTCTGGTTGTCCGTATTCAACAAATGGCGCATATTTTACATTAGTACCAATTACTTTTACCAGAAACTCTCTTTTAACGTTGATAGAGGCCCGTAAACGGCCTGTATCTACTGGGACAATACGTTGAGCCTCCAAAGAGATTGCATCAGCAGTATCGTCCAATGCTTGATCCAAAGTTACAGGATGTTTTTCTGCTATTTTTTGTAATGTTGATTTGAAAGCATCTCCGCCTCTTATCTCAATCCCCATTAATCATATCCCAATACTTCATTAACAGAAGCATCGCCATACTTATCTTTCCACTTTTTATCTATTACCTTTTTGCCTTGCTCATACATTGCAATACGCCTTGCTTTGTTAGCTTGCTTACGAGCCTCTCTCGGTCCATTCTTCCAATCTAATTCAGATTGACACTCTTGACAAAATCCACTACTTAGTATGTGAACTCTCATTCCGCTTGCTAAACATTTCTTACAATTACTCATCTTCTTCCTCTTTTGGTAAACAAGTGCAACCATCATTATCTATGCCAGTCCATCCGCAATAGCAGGGCGCACATTCTTCCTCTTCTTCTTTACCATTACCGTGATGGCCATATTTAGCATTACTAATGTGGATCGTGTAATTTTTCATTTTCCTATTTCCTGCTCTTTCTCCTGGTCTGATAAACTATTCCACCAATCCCAAAATTCTTTATCTTCCTTCATGGAACCCTCATTAAAACCGTTCTTTGATTTGGATGCAATAATGAATTACCACTTAAAGTCATCTTATAACTTGCTCCAACTTGCTGTTGCAACTCTATCAGCTCATTCATTAACAAACCTTCTGCAGGTATTCTACGATTAAGTTCTTTATGTGCATCACAAGTTCTTGCTCCAGACGCAACAACTAAAGTGTACTTAAACGGCTTCTTCCTTTTCTTCTCCTGCTTCTGATAAGATGCTAACCTGCCTTCATTCGTTACATTGATAATTTCAGTCCTTGCAATCCTGGTTAATTTGTAAGTTTCTGTGTTTATTACCTTCTGCATTTCTGCAACTGTATTAGGAATACTGCGGCCTTCTACTATTGCATTATTGATCTCTGTATTTAATTTTGCACTAAGAACTACAGACAATTCATTGTACGCATTTGTCTGCACTTTACCTGCTTGTAACGCCCGAATTGCATCCTCATCGGCTTGGTCAAAATCTATGTCTAAACTTTCTCCTTTATATACTAAAGTATCACTTAACTTGTTTTTAGAGCCATTACTCCCCGACTTTTCAATCACTTTTACATTATCTTCTGCAGCTGCAGATTTAAAACCATGAACAAAAGCATCTCTCATTTCTTGGTCTACCAACTGCTTAAGGTCTTTACCCAAAGTAATCATTAGCATTGGTAACATTTCACTCAGTTCTGAAAATGACTGGGCAGAACGAAGTCTATTGACTTCTCTTTTTATTGTAATAGCAAGGTTGCTATCTAAGGCTGATACAAGTCCGCTTGTTCGCTTGGCTCCTCTTCCACCTGAGACGTTGGCAAACTTGCGAAGTTTGTTTCTGGTAATACTAATTCTCCTTCCTCATCCAAATCAACAGTAATTCCTACGGCCTGGAATGAAGCAATAACATTGGCTTTAGTTTGTAAATTAACAAGATGTTGTTGCTCATTGCGTTCATCAATATCATTAAACGCAACTTCCCAATCTGTAATTTTTAAAATATCTATCAAAGGTCTAAACAGCCCTTCTACCAAAATCTGCTGGGTTTCTGCGATTGTTCGATCCATCATTGACAACTGTTCTCCTTCTGCATTTAACCCGCCAACACCAGATACATCGCCAACTGCCAATGGCATTATTCCATAAGAAGCGTTAATATCCTGGTTTATTTTATCCATATACGGGATCATTGCAGTTTCAGCTTGATTTGGCATTATCGTAACAAACTTAGCCCCCGATTGTCCTTCACCTGATGATATAATTGGAACAAAGTTAGGATTTCTCCTGGTTTCTTCTGCTATGTATTCTCCTAATCTATTAAGAGCTGATTCATCCAGGTTAGGTATATCCAGAAAGCCTTTAGGTGGTCTTTCCAGTCTAAACAATTTGTTTTGGTATGCTTCTATTGCTAATGCAGTTTCTATCTTTTTACTTAATCCTATAATTGGTGATTCACCATAAAGACGAGCTGTAGAACTGTATTTGTTAAAATGTATAATCTCATCCCTTGCAAAAGGAATATCTCCTTCAGCATCTTCAAATGTATAAGCTATTAATTCTAATTTAGTTCCACATTCAGCGCAGGCAGTTCCATTAGCAGAACTTCTACAAGTAGGACAAAACCTATCTTCAGTTTGAAACTTGCCGTATCGATCTGTGTTAAATCTCATGTGTTTAGAATCTTCAACCCAAAGTTGAGAAACCTGCTTACCTAAGATTTGACCGCCTTCGTCTTTTACATAATCATAAACTATGGAAACCCAGGCATCATCAAACACTTCTAATTGTCTGATAATTGCTTTACAAAATTCTTCGCCTGTTAAATCACTCTCTCCATTTGTCGGGTCTATTAGCAATCTTTCAAGAACTCTTTTTTGGTCTTCGCTTGGAGTATCTACTGTTTGTTCTAACCTATAACCTTTGGCAACTGTTTGAGATGCAATCCTGGTTATTACTGTTTGAAGATGAGAATAATTAGTTGCAAGGTCTTCCAAATGAAACAGATTGTAAGGTGGATCAATACGCATTGGCCCAGTGCTTCCCATTGCAGGAGCCATATCATAAACTGGAGTTCTCGCTTCTTTTTCTAAATTACCATTTAATAATTCAGCCATCGAACCCTTTTGCTTTGGCTTGCTCCTAAATCTGTCAAAGAATCCCATACTACCAGTCTGGGTCACTCCGTTTAGCTCTAATAAGCCTTTCTCTATTATCGGCTTGATATATGTAGTTTTTAATCGCAGGCTCTAAGAATTTAGCGACAGTGACTCCGTGCGTTTTAGCTAATACTTTAACATCTTCTCGAACTCTGTTGTCAATGCCTTTCAATTCGAGTCGAGCCATTAAGACGACAGACCCCTTATGACTTGTTTTGGAACATGAGCTTGGCCAAAAGAGTGAAAATTGGTGTAAAGGTCTGTCATCGGTATTGCCAATGCCCAGTCCCCTTTATATATTTTGTTTAATCAGCTAAACCGTAATCGCTATAATCATCCTGTAGCCTTTCTCGTTGATCCCGTATTTTCTTTGAAGGTCTATATTCTTTGTACTTATTTTGAACCTTTCTTCTCGCCCTTTGTATTGTTTCAGTATTAGGTGCGTAATGTAATAAATCATATAAATCAGATAAGAACTTTTCATTCTCACATTGCTTCCCACTGTTGCTTGTTGCTAAATAATATTCTCTTAGAACAAGATATTCCAGGTATGTAGTACTATCTCTACAAACAATGTTGTCTTTGAGATGTTTGCGAACTACATCTTCAGTCTTATCTAAATTTTTGAATGCGTCATAGACCATTTTATATCCTCCTTTATTTCTTTAACCCATGTCTTTGTTGATGTCACAATATTTTCTTGATGGTCAATCTCTAACAGTTCAGTTGTTATTGGTTTTAATTTTCGCATATTTATTACTCCGTTTTTATGATCGATTTTAGTCGAACAACTCCCTTAATGCCCAACTCTTAAAATCTCTTTTGGTTGTTAAATATTCTCTCATTATAGATACTTCTTCTTCAATCTTCTTTACTCTATCATAATATAAATCAGATAATCTTGAAAAGTCGGATCTTAGAAGATGGATTCTTTGCCTTAACCATTCTTTCTCTTCTTTATGTTCTTCTTTCATTATCTCCATTTCTTGAGATAACTTAGCTATGGTTGATGCCATTTAAAGAAGCCCCTCTTCTTCTAATTTTGCATCATATTCTGCTTCAGCTCTCATGGTATTTTCCCATTGTTGCCTTAGCATTAAGATTTCAGAGTATTCCCATTCGATCCAATCTGCTAATGCAACTACATTAACAACAGATTGATATTCATCAAATGATAAATGTTCATTATCAGAATCTTGTTCTGAACGGAACATTTCAATTGCTTCCCTCAATTGAGGTGCGCTAAGCTTAGACCAGAGTGTGTTTTTGTTTTCCATTTTTTGTTTCCTACCCTTTGTGGGTATTGTAGACATTCAGTAGGGTTATATAAGCTTTACTATGCGACATTAAGCACGATTCCCTACCATCTCCCCCATTAAAGGCGTATATATCATGTCCATCTTACACTTATAACAATCTACCATTGGCCTGCCTTCTTTCTTCTCACTAAAAATAAAATGGTCGGGATCAAGTAATCTGTGTTCTTCTTCCCACCGTTCTCCGCAAACAAAACAACAAAACCTCCACCTCATAATCTCTCCAGGCACTTCTTACAATTTACAAATGCCGTGTTCTTCCTGGACATTACTCGATACTCTGAATCTGTGCAAGAGTATCCGCACAATGTCATGTTTGGTTCTTTTGATGCATAGTGTTTACGCTTCATTAATCTATTGTAATGACTGACCCCTTAAAGCAGTTGTTGATGTCAGATACACCATGTTTTAGTTTAGTATAACAATGTTTACAATGTATTCTATCTTTTGCTACGTTATCCCATTTGCCCAACGGGTCGTTGCATTCGGCACAAGCTTTCCACTCTTCTTTAGTTACTGAAATGTGTCCTTTATTCATATTCCTCACCCCCACTTCTCTACAAGTGCAAAAAACTTATCCTGAGCAGTCATCTTCTCTCTCTTTTTCCAGGAGGGAACATAACCAACTTCGGATCGGTACTTGTCTATCTCTTCTATATGATTTGCCAATGCAATCCATATTCCTTCATTGGTATTTTCATATTCATTCCTAAACCAATTAAGGATGTATTCTTTCTCTTTATTTACACCTACATGAAGTAGATGCGATTTTCCTTTGTTGTCGTAGTTTTTACTTCGGGGCAATTTTATCACCTTTTTTTATTGTGGCCTTTTGGGGAAAGGTAAGGCCAAACCCTTCTTGCCATTTGTAACACCTCGCAAGAGAAGGTTTGCAACGGGAAAGAAAACCCGTTGTTACTGTAATGCTAAGCAGAGCAGCGTGGACTTATTGGTCGCCACTACGGGGTGCCTGAGATGCAGCATCAAACTATGCCCTCTCAATGTCACGAGCCGCTTTACGAAGTCACTGTTTTCTAATCTATGTTGTTTTCAAAAGTTACTAATTTTTGAAGCTTCCATAGTCCAACAGTAAGTTTGTAGACTTCTGCTACCCTGCTATTGCAACGTGTCAGGCACAAACCTACTCTGGTAGCTCCTCTCGTAGACAATACTTGCCCTTGACCCTTCTTTCAACCTTGTGAGCTGAAAGAAGTTCTCCAAAGGCGTAAGTCTACACAAGAGGCCGTTCAACATGACAAGTTAGTGCATGGGATTTCACCCCTGCAACTGTTGGCAGCGTTAGAGCTTGACCTCTCGCTAAAAACAGCTTGACGGTTTGTGCGTTTGACTCTCATTGGTAAGAAGCCTGCAGTCATAAGTGTCGCCACCTGTTTGCAGGTTGTTTCCAACCAAGTTGCCTAAGCAACAATACTACAGTTTGGTAGGCATATATAAGCTTTAGCCTGAAGATTTGTGCTTGGGAAAGGAAAAATGTGCAATTTCTACAGTATGTAGAGCTTCCGCTAAAGGATTATATAACGCTACTATCCCAAGAGGTAATCTTGAGACCTCGCTTATCTATTTCCTGAATCGCAAGTTCACACATCCATAAAGAGATTACGGCATCAGAAGTGTGTCCATCAAGCTTACCATTCTTACCCCACATTAACCTGGAAAGACCTTCTACTAATTTGCGTGAACCAAGCGGTCCCGATTTGTTTACTGCCTTATTCCAAGGGATTATGTAACGACCCTGTTCTAAGGCCAAAGCAATCCTTGGTATGCCTATCTGTGCGTGATGCTTTTCAGAACCTGTCCTATGGCCTTTAACTGGTAAAGATGCCAGGTCTTTTGCTGCGTGAGCTACTAATCTTTGAAAACCATTTGTTTCTACCATAATCATAGATGGTTTGTATTTCTCTGCCAATGATACCAGATTGTTTACCTGAGCTGTTAACCATCCTGCTCCTTCTGCTTTTACTTTACCACACCACTGATAAATCACATGACGCATTTTTGTCGATCTGTCATAAGACAATACACAATAAGCAGTTTCATCGTTTGCAGTATCTAATCCTACTGCCAAATCTACTCCAATAACAATATCACTATCTTCCAAAGGTTCTCCAAATCCCATCTCTTTGTCCAGGCAAGGTTCGATTACTCCCCAAGGAATTACAGCAGTTTCGGGATCGAGTGGATTCAACAAATACTCAGACTCAAAAGCTCTGGTTCCCATCGAATGTCTTTCGGCTTCTAATCGATCCATAGTCCAATACTCAGGCCATCTTGGTTTTCCTTCTTTGTTTAAAGCAGGATGCCAAACGTGCGCCCAGTCAGAACTTTGCCTAATCCAATCCGTTGCATCTCCTATTCTCTTCTGTGTTCCAATCAATAGTATTTTACCTGAAGGTAATCGCATAGGCATAACAACTCTTTTAATATAATGTATAACCTTATCATCAGGCATTCGTGCAAATTCTTCTAAAATATCATCCATAATAATTAGATGAACGTGTGGCCCTTCGAGAGCTTTACCAATAGATGCAGCCCTAACCCTACTGCCATTGCTAAAATACTTAGCTCCTTTACGCCAAGACCCTCCATCTTCTTTACCTTTAATGTAACCATTTAATCTCCAAGACCTTTTACACAATTCTTCAAACTGCTCCATCTTATCTATTGCCTGGTCTAATGTTGCAGATACATACAAAGCTCGGTAGTTAGGATATTTGTGCATCATATATGCACAGTAAGTTAAAGTAAACGTAGTTTTCAAATGTCCTCTTGCACACATTATTCCTACGTAATGTTTATCTGAATTAATTGTATCTAACCATTTAGTATGCATATCTGCTAATGGAACAAAATCGCTTGGCTCTTGCCTCATAAAGTCGCCTAATACATCATCAGCAAAATCAATAAATTCAAGATCCTGCTCTAACAAACCTTTAGCAAGAAGATGTTGCGTAAATTTATCTAATCCTTCGATATCAGACATTTGTCAATATACTCCTGATTTCTTGATACTGTAATGTATTTCATTTGTTTATCGTAAAGATATTCCGATAGTTTCTGTATATCTGTAGTTTCAAATAGGACTTCTCCTGTTTCGCTATCACAAATTCTAAACATTAGACAAATGCCTCCAATGTTACTATCTTGTCCTGGGCGCACTTGAATATATGTAATCCCAAATCAGGATTAACCATATTCCTTAATGCTTTTCTTTTATCTTTAATGTCAGTATCTTTTAAATTAAAACCATACAGTTCATTGCCACCAGATATTTCATTATGTATTCTATTATCATTTACATTATAATTAATTATTATAAAATTAGCCCAGTAATTGTGACGGTGTAATACTTTAGAAGGAGCTATCAACGGTTCATAATATGGAATAACATTTTCAATAACCCACTTGGTTTTTTGATCCGCAAAGTTTTGTAATAATATAATTTCCTGGTATAATTCCATGTCTGGATATATTGCTTCATATTGTCCAGCCTGGACTCCACATCGTCTTATATCGCTATGAGTTGGGCAAGGTGGACTACTCCAAATAAAATCAAAGTCCTGGTGATTGTCTAATAGATACTGATGTGCGTCTGTAACAATTACATTATCATTAGGAAAGTGTTGTTTGTAAACTTCAGCAGTTTCGGGATCGTATTCTACGGCAGTTATATCGTGTTCGTCACCCCATAGTTTCCGATTGCCACCAATGCCTGCATAAAGATTCAGTATCTTCATTCCATCTCCTGGACCATCTCTACCCAATATCTAATTGTAAGATTAATCTTCTTTTGTGGGATCTTAGCTTTTTTCATTGCTTCTGGTAACAGTTCTGCTATTTCTTCTATAAGTACATTCTGTATGTCTAATGCACCTTCAAGTCTTTGTAGCTCTTTAATCACACCAACTATCTCATAAGGTCGTATCTCAGATGAACTGGTTTCTAATTGTGATATAAATTTAGAACGTATTGCTTGTAGTGTTTTAATATTCTTTATATTAGAACGGGTTGCATTTCGATTCGTTTCGGAACGTATGGCCTTCCTTTGTTTTTCTAAAATATCTTTCCAGCTTTCTTTATCAGCCCATCTTTTAATTGTAGTAAATGATAGTTTGTTTTTATGTTGTTCCCTTAATTTAGTTGCAATGGTTTTGTATCCCATACCTTGTAGATACAATGCTCTTGCTTCTTCTTTAATAACATCATCATAACGTGGCATTAATCCTCTTTAATTAATTTAGCGAGATTTTTTTCAAGGTCTCTAATTTCATCAATTCTTTGATAAACTTGCTCCCAAGCTTTTTCAATCAGTTTTTTAACTTCAAATAAATCTATTGGTTTAACGGCCATTATTTAGACTTGTTTTCTTTGACGTACGCTTTGATAACTTGTCTAGCTAACTCAGATACAGGTCTACCTTGCTCTTTTGAGATCTTAACAAATTCATCCCAACTGTTCTTCGTTCCTTTTGGGAACGTAAGCAAATATTGATACGGTCTATTCTTGTATGCCATGTTTATACTATCCGATTCAGGGTTATATAATTGTCTCCCGTTTTAACCACATTTCCCAGTCTTTTTCAGGAAACTTAAGAGCTATCCAAGCCATCTTTGTTTTAACTGTATTGTATTTATCAAGAACGGTGGATCTTTCTTTTACAGTATCTATAGAGGGCATATAGGCTGCTCTTTCTTCTTCTTCGTGCATCCAGGAAGGAAAGCTTCTGCGTATCATTCCTAACTTGTCACTAACTACCATTTGCATAAACTCATTGTCTTCTTTAGCTTGTAGTTCTAATGCTTTTTCAGATGATTTCATTTCAGCCATTCTTTCTTGTAGTAAGGATCGATTAAGTTCATCATTTTCAATGTCAACCTGCAGCTTTTTGTAATCGTACTTCTTTTCAGATATTGTTTGATTAATTTCTTCAATTTGTTGAGACAAGGATAATACGTCATTCTTTTCATCCATCATTCTAATAGCAGCCATTTCTATCATCTCAGACATTGACCTTCCTCTACACCATACTTTGAATCTCTCCCAAAAGCTGGGAGATACAGTTATAGTTCTTGGAATGCGCACTTCATTACTATTAATTCTTCTTCGGGTCATAGGATTTCATGGTATAAGATTAACCTATTTAAGTTTTAATAAATCATACATATAATAAATATGATAATATGTATAATAAATATGATTATTGTATATTACCTTCCCTCCTTCTTTTTTGGCATCTTGGACACAGAATTGTGTTTGGATTGCTTTTAGTATAGATAACTTGCCAATATCCATAAGAGGGATGTCTTTCGGCTCCACAGTAGTGGCACGTAACATTACTAATCATTGTTCCCTCTCTGAGCAAGCATTACACAACCACCATGCCTTACTATCTTCCTTGTATATTTTATCCAAATGAACCAGGCCATGTCCATGAACTGTTTTATGTTCTTTGCAGTTTTGTCTAAAGCCTATGTTATCACACATATTACATTTGTAAGGAATTGGGTCACTCATGCCTTCTTCTCCTTTTGTTTCGATCCTGTTCCCAACCAACACCAGCCCAGAAGCCGAAAAACCAACCAAACACAATTCCCATCAATACATAGGGAATCATCCTAAACACTCCACACACATACAAGTATCCTTATGTTTTATTCCTAAGAACTCGTCCCAGCATTGATCTGAACAAATGCCTGTAATGTGCTGTTCTTTGTAAATAGTTCCTGGTTTAGCATCCTCATAAGTAAAATCGGGAATGTAAACCTTCTTGCAATTAGGACACGTCTTATGATTACTCATACCGACACTCCTTGCAAAAACCATTGGTAGATTCATACTCCACAGTTCCCATTACAAAGCCACAGCTTTTACAACGCCAATAGCTCATTTGTTCTCCTTTATATCTTCGATCATCTTTTTACAAAGAACGCCAACCATTCCTAAACCAACAGTATATGCTTCAAGCTCTTTGCCTTCATATTTCATAGGATTATTGGCTACAAACTGTTTAACGTGTTTAACTACTTCATCTAACACAACAATCCAAACGTGCTTTGCATCTGCCATTATTTACCTCTTAAAATCCTTTCAATAATACTTAGCCCTTTACGTCTCATTCGTGCCTTTTCCTTACGCACTTCACGCAATTCCTGTGCCTTTTCCTGTTTCTCCTTCTTGATAATCATCTTATGGACTCCCAAAGAATAATACTTTGACTCTGGGTTCCAGATACATTCTGGACAATCACTCATGCTTTACCTCTTGATAATGCTACAACTTCTTTAGCATCTGCCACCGATTCTAAGATCTTAAGTTTTAGACCTTTCCTTAATTGTCTAAAGCTGTATTGTTTAATTTGGTCATCTGCTTGTTCTTTAGAATCAAGAGTTACTGTTTCGCTAACATCAATTCTAATGGATTCGTATTGCTTAGTACCTGATACAGTAATCCCCATCTTCAAAGTATAACTTTCAGTTTCCATCTCTTTCCTCCTTAGTTTTTTTATTCCAAGTCTTATCTACAATAGTTCCACAGGCTGAACAACTTAAAATACAACAATCATAGGATCCTGCATCTATTGTTTCTGCAGTAATTTCTCCTGAACATTTAATACATTTCATCTATCTACCTCTGGACAGTTACAAATTATGTATTCTATAGGTGTTCCTACCTTATCTTTATTCCAACGATTTGTTGCTTTCCATCGAGGCATCCTTGCTTTAATAACTTCGCAGTTACAAATCATTTAGTCCACCTCCCTTCTTGGTATTGCCTTACAGATAGTGCATCCACAGGGTTTGGATTTGCTACCAAAAGGCCCAGTGTTCACACATGGCTCTTCAGTTACAGGCGTAAATACGCCAATCTCTATCATCTGTTCTTCAAATACGGAAGTATCCATATTTGGGAACTGTTCTTTTTTGTTGTTCATTTTATGCACTTCCTAATGATGAATATGGCCCTAACAATCTTGCTTTGGTTAATTCATAAACACATACATCTTTGTGTAAGTGAGGCCATTGTTCTATGTCTTGAACTAAGGCTTCATGCCCATAAGCTCTTACGATCATAGTATCTCTGTGGTTTTTGACTAACTTTGATTCTACAAAAGATTCAAAGGTTTCGGTTTTTGTTTTCATTTTTTTGTTTCCTACCCTTTTTGGGTAAACTTAAGATAACAAGGGGTTATATATACTTTACCCCTCTAACCCAAATAGCATAAAGCTTATATATCTCTACCCTATCTTAGAATTACCACACAAAAAATGTGGCAAAGGAAACAAACATGGTAGTAACGAAAAAAGCACTTAAGAAAGCGACTAAACGTTTAAAAGAAAAGAAGAAATTAGAAAAGGTCTGGAACCGTTTTAAAATGGCAAGGAGAATTGCCCGAAGAAATGGTAAAAGGTTACCTATTGAAGTTTTTGATAAGATGGTTAAAGATGAACTGGGCATAGATGATTGGAGGAGTAGTGAGTAAAATGAACTGCTTTTACTGTAAACAAGAATATAACAAAGACGAACTTGAAGAGTTTGTTAAAGATGAGCATGGATGTAAAGAATGTATAGATTGTCACATACAAGGCTATCATGGACTTTGAACTAAACGATTTTAGAAAGGCATTGCCTAAAGTTAAAAATGTTCAGACGTTTATTATGGATCCCCCATATAACATTAAATTTGATTACCAATCTAAATACAAGGACAATTTAGACCCCGAAGAGTACAAACAAACAATAAAAGAAGTATTAGATATTGCATACGACGTATCTAAGGATTCGGCATCTTTCTTTATGATAAATTATCCTGAAGTAACTGCTGAACTCTATTCTACAATTAAAGATACTAAATGGAATACACATCAATGGATAACTTGGGTCTACAATAGTAACTTTGGATTTTCAAGTAAACGATTTACTAAAGCAAGTAGGGCTGTGCTTTGGTTAGTCAAAGAAGAACCAAAGATAAAGATAGATGCCGTAGTTCAACCATATAAGAATCTTAATGATAAAAGAATACAAAAGCAATTAGCTAAAGGCAAACGTGGATGC
>TARA_R100001594_G_scaffold4168_1_pt1 | contig 17053 bp, 8 predicted proteins | sample TARA_R100001594 | Tara Oceans TARA_R100001594 (sample SAMEA2622752) | marine metagenome | biome: marine biome (ENVO:00000447); feature: marine epipelagic mixed layer (ENVO:xxxxxxxxx); material: "saline water (ENVO:00002010), including plankton (ENVO:xxxxxxxx)" | depth 150 m | reverse complement strand
GATAGAGTAACCACTCTTCGGGGTGGTTACTTTATTATAATAAAAAAGAATATGGTAAATATAGATACAGTATATCAAAAAGTTTTAGCATTTGCTAATAAAGAGCAAAGAGGTTATATAACACCTCAAGAATTTAATTTATTTGCTGATCAGGCTCAAATGGAAATATTTGAGCAATATTTTTATGATAAGAATCAGTTTGGAAGATTACCAGGTAATGATTATGCTTATTCTGATATGATTAACAATTTAGATCAAAAAATATCTATATTTGAAAAATACAATAGAGAAGTAAACGTACACTATAGTAGCGCTGCTGCTGCAACTAATCCCACAAGACGCGCCCATCATAAGCGAAGTTGGGGTGATATTACAATAGGGGAGGAAATTCCAGATATATATAGATTAGGAAATGTACAAGTTGCTTATTCAAAAGATAATAAAATATTTAGTAAAAAACGCTCTGTACAAGCAGAAAGAATGTCTATTAAAGAACAGAAAGTAATGGCTGCATGTCCATTATTGTATTCGTCAGAAGATAGACCCATGTATATAGAGTATCCTAATAATGGAAAACTTAGAATAAAAATATATCCATATCCCCACGAAAATCCTGATTACGATAGTGTTACAGTTAGTTATATAAGAAAACCTGCAAAACCAATTTGGGGATATGTAGTTGTAAATGACAAACCATTGTGGAACTCGAACACGTCAACGCATTTTGAATTGCACGCGTCAGAAGAATCTGAATTAGTATATAGAATATTAGCTTATGTGGGTATTGCTATAGAAAAACCTGGTTTAGTTCAATCTGCCGTGGGATTAGAAGGTGCAAAACAACAACAAGAAAAAATATAATAAATGGCATTACTTAGAAATCAAACTCAAAAAGCTTATTATCAAGGTGATGATCTTGGTAATTATCAGTTTACAAAACTAATTGATATTATCAACCAATTTATGTTTGCTTATGTTGGTGAAAATAAAATAATACCAAAAATAAGTAGAGCTGACATTGCTTTTCATGCCCAGCGCGCTATGCAAGAATTATCATTTGACACATTTAAATCTATAAAGTCACATCAAATAGATGTACCAGCTTCGTTAAAAATGATATTACCACATGATTATGTTAACTATACAAAAATATCATGGACTGATAGTTCTGGTATAAAACATCCTATATACCCAACTAAACACACTAACAATCCATTTGATATTAGGCAAAAAGATGACGGCACTTATTATTTTGAAGCTGGAGATAATTTATTGAAAAATTTTGATTTCACAGCTGACAAACTAACAACTAATAATTCTTGGCAAATAGCCGGTCCTGGTGCTTCAGGTTCTTGGTCGTCTATTAGAGGAACCACAAATCAGTATTTTAATTTTATTGATGATGATATAATTAAAGAGAATGATGCGTTAACATTTAAACATTTGTGGATAAGAGCTGGTGGAGTTGGTAGTAACGTTTATTGTGTTTGGCAAAAAATAGATGTAACTAACATGAGAAGTGTAGATTTAAAAGCTACAGGTACTTCAGCGGATCAACAAACAGCAACAGTTGCTGGTGATATTGCTGGTTACGGAAGAGTAAGAGTTGGTTTATCCACAACAAATCCAGAAACTGGATTAAACGACGATGGTAGTATTGGTTGGGCTCGACCACCAGGTTCTATAACTGGAGGTGGTGTTGATTTAAGTGGGACTGCTATAAGCGCTTATCAAACTAATCCATTTAGTACGCCTCACCCAGCACCGCATTTTAGCAATGATATATTTATCCCAGGTTCAATGGTTCAATGGAACGACGGTACTACAAGCCAAAAATCCCAAGTTGATATAGATGTTTCTGACTATAATCATGTATACGTTTTAGTTGTTAGTAATGTTCCTTTTACAAATGCCGCTACAACTGTAGCTTCAGGTGCGGGTAGTTCTAGTGCATCACCAACAAGCGCAACGTATACAACTAAAAGTGTTAATTCTGTTGATCAAGTTTCTGTAACAACAGCCGAAGAACCTGACACTTTAATATCATCAAATGAAAATCTTGATTCTGATACTTGGAATAATTATAAATCTACAACACCATCTGAGAATAATAACGATGATTACGAAGATAATACTTATTGGCCTAATGACGGTATGCGACATGGGTTAGAACCTTCACATGCTCAAATTAATGGGTCATTTTTTATAGACCAACGCTTAGGAAATATTCATTTTAGTTCTAATATTTCTGGAAAAACTGTAATATTAGATTATATAAGTGATGGACTTGGTACAGAAGAGGAAATGATGGTGCATAAATTTGCAGAAGAAGCTGTATATAAACATATACTTTGTGGTATTATGTCAACTAGAGCTAATGTAGGTAGAAATCAATTAGCGTATTATAAAAAAGATAAATTTGCGGCTACAAGATTAGCCAAATTAAGGTTATCAAATATTAAAATAGAAGAATTAACTCAAATACTTAGAGGCAAATCTAAGTGGATAAAACACTAATATATGCCAGAGATTAAAAATAATTTTACCGGTGGTAAAATGAATAAGGATCTCGATGAGAGACTTATACCCAACGGGCAGTATAGAGACGCGATGAATATACAAGTGTCAACATCAGAAGGGTCTGACGTTGGTACAGTTCAAAATATATTGGGTAATTATGAAGTTCCAGGTCAATCGCTCGTTAGCGACGAAGCATTTTGTGTAGGATCTATATCTGATGAAAAAAATGATAAATTATATTGGTTTGTTTTAGATGGTCCTGGTCCAGAATTAATAACTAATGGTAGTTTTGACAATAATGTTGATAACTGGCAGGTCAACAGTGGCACTGGAGCAAACCCAACGTTTTCAAACTTACCAGATAGTAATTGGTCTTATGATTCTAGTAATCAATCTATTTTAGCTACAGATGTAGAAAAATTTAAAACATTGAATCAGGAAAACGTTAATATTACACCTGGAAAAACTTATGTTATTAAATTTAAAATAAGTAATTTTAGTGGTACCGGCGATATTTCCCCAGTTATAGTTGATGAAAATGGTATTTGGACCAGACCTGGTAATGTTCACGGTATTGCTGGTATGTCTTATTTTGATTATAGAGATTTTGTAGCAACTGACGACGGTGAATACGAATATGTTTTAACAGCTAGCGTTGGTGGTTACGATGATCAAGAGGTGGCATACGTACCACCTGGTTGGGTGCCTTATCAACCAAATCAAATATATTTTCAAAATAGAGCGGAAACAGATCCATTGGCAAATGGATATCAATCTACTAATTTACTGAATTGCAATATTGATAATGTATCTATAAGGAGTTTAGGCGCTAGTTATATATTTCAATATGATACTAAGACTAATAAAGTTATTCCAGTTTTTGTTGATTCAAATAATAGTGTTTTAAAACTTAATAAAAATCATCTAATCACAGGTATCAACATAATAGATGATATGTTATTTTGGACGGATAACAATTCTGAACCGAAGAAAATAAATATAAAACGCAGCATAGATGGCACAAGTCCAAGCGGTAATATACCCACATATATAATAAATCCAAAACAAAACATAGATTATTCTGACAGGGTTGTAGCAAAAGAGCGTCATTTAACCGTTATTAAGCCAGCTCCTAAAAAAGCTCCAAATATAGAAACTTTAGGATTTAGAGATGATAATTTAATGTATACTGGTGTCGTTAAAATCAGCGAAAACTTTAGCATAGAAAATTCCCTGTTAAATTCTAGTATTGGTAAATTGCACGATTTTAGTTTTTTAAAAGTTGGCGATACTTTTAGCACAATAATAGATACGGATATAAATAATACAAATAATTTTAATTTAGAATGGAATGTTGGAGATTCTGTTGTGTTAAAAGAATTTAATGAAGATGGCGTTCCTCCAGAAACACCTATTTTAGACTACACAATAAAGGGTACGATTACAGATTGGGGACTAAATAGCTTTACTAATTCAAATTTTTTACTTACAAAAAACGGTGGAATGATTGATGGTAGTGGTAACGCTCCAGACGAATGGGACACTACCAGCGGCGGATTTAGTAGTTCAAATAGAAAATGGAATTGGGATTCTGTTAATCATAAATTAACTTGTGATGGTACTAATAGCGCTATAAATTCAAAAATATGGAATTCTAATACAAATAGAGATATAGTTGATGGTGGTAAATATAAAATAAAATACACTATAAATCCTCCAGAAGTTGGAGATATAACAGGTTCTGTTACCGGTCGTCTTTTTAGTGCAGATCCAGCTAATATTGGTACTGGTGATGATGGTGATGGTTATTTTATAAACTTTGCATCAGAAGAAACTAACGCGGGAGATTACGAGCATGAAATTACTTTTGACGCTAGTAATCAATGGACATGGGGCACCGGTAATGGTGTGTATTTAAATAGTATTTTGTTTGAATCTAAAAGCGGTGGTCAAACTTTAGGTGCTAATATAGTATCGCTTCTCGGTCCTAGTGTAAGCGCTAGTGAAGGACAGTTTTTTGGTTTTTACCCAACTTTTGTTTTACCTGGAGATCCATTACACCCAGGTGGAGCCTCAGCTTTTCCAGTACCTAATACTTGGCAAGTTGGAATGGGGTCGGTTTTGGGTCAAGAAGTAACTTTTAACCATGCAAATCTTAACGCTAATTGGACAGGAACTACTCAATCCGCATATTTATACAATATTCAAAATACCGATCTTGAGATTGGAGAAGATTACGAGTTAACAATTACAGTGAGCAATGCGACTTTTAATGGTGGTGCTTGGCAAGCTATTGGTGTAAGAGCTCAAAACGGTGCTTCTGGAGCGACTGGTGTTGGACGAATTACAACTGGTGGCGTAGCACAAAATACTAGTAGTGACCCTTGGAATGGTTTAGGTGGTCAAGTTACACAAACATTCACAGCTACAGCTAGTGGTAGAATCGATTTAAAAATTGAACGAAGTGGCGGTTTGTCAACCACAGAGGGTCCAAACGCGAGAATATTTGTTTCGTTAAGGAAAATAACTACTCCTGGATTTAACGGATCAATAAGTAATGTATCTGTAGAAGAACTTGACGAAACCGTAGCTAGAGTTGAAATAAAAGTAGATTCTATAGACGGAACGCCAGAAAATACGCGCGAAGGACAATCACAGTTAAAATATGCTATTGATTTATTTCAAGAAGATGAAGAAAAATTATTTGAAAATAAATTTTCTAGATTTGCTTATAGGTATAAATATTTAGATGGAGAGTGCTCACCCATATCTCCATTTTCTAATGTAATTTTTTCGCCCTCTACTTTTGATTACCATCCTAAAAAAGGGCATAATCTTGGTATGTTTAATAATATAAAAACATTAAGAGTAAGAGATTATAATAAAGATTTACCAGCTGATGTTTCGGGTATAGATATATTATACAAAGAAGAAAACTCACCTAATATATATATTGTTGATTCTGTTAAAGACTTTTCGACCCAGTACTCTTCTTATGAAATAAAAGCAGAATCTATTAGAGGTGGTGCATTACCATCTAACCAATTGCTACGACCCTGGGACAACGTGCCTAGAAAAGCATTAGCACAAGAAATCGTTGGTAATAGAGTTGTGTATGGTAATTATTTACAAAATTACAATCTAGTAACTAATAATGGTAGTGAATACAAAATAGAAATAGAATTAGGCAAAAAAACACGTAGTAATAATTCCAGGATTGGAGAAAAGTCTGTAAAATCATTAAGAGATTATCAAGTGGGTGTGGTTTTTGGAGATGAATATGGTAGAGAAACCCCAATATTAACAACTCAAAACGCTACAACAAAAGTCAACAAGATAAATGCTTCTACTATAAACGAACTATCTGTTGAAATACTCAATAGAGAGCATCCTGTAAACATGAAGTATTTTAAGTTTTTTGTAAAAGATACCGGAGGTGATTATTATAATTTAGCTATGGATAGATATTACGATGCTAAAGACGGTAATATATGGTTGGCTTTTCCTTCAACTGATAGAAACAAAATAGATATTGATGATTACTTAATATTAAAGAAGGGAATTGGCACCGCTAGTAAAGATGTAAAAACTGGTGAGTTTAAAGGTGTAATAAAAGAAAAAGCACAATATAAAGTTTTAGATATAAAAAATGAAGCACCAGATTATATAAAAAGAAAAGAAACTTTAATTGCCTCTGTTAAACACGAGGATAATGATAAATTTTTTAAAGATAATGATCTACCAGCTTTTAATGACATAAACTTTTCTATTGCACATAATAAAATATCAAGCGCTTCGTACGCTAAGTTACATGAGGACTTTGGTAAAGACACGTCAATAGAGTATTATATATCCTTAAGTAACACAGATACAAATCTCGTGACAGATAGATATAAAATAATAGAACTACATGGCATTGAGGTTAGTGGTACACCCACTTGGTACTTTACACTAGAAAAACCATTTAACTCCGAAATAAATGATTTTACAAATGATGAATCAGGTGTAAATTCTACAAAAATAATTGATAATACTTATTTAAATATATATAAAACAGCTGTAGACAATTCAGCCTCATATAAATTTGATGGTAGATTTTTTGTAAAGATATATAATGACGATATTTTTACAAAAGCATTAAAAGATCCTGTTAGTGACGTTAAACCAGAATATAAGAGTACTGGTGTGAGCCGTAAAATATATTCTTTAAAAACAGATAGTAGTGATCCTAATAGTAATCGCATAGAAAAACTTGGCCCACAAGATGGACGGGGTCCAGGAGCCCCAGAAGCTTTTAAAGGTATACAAACTCGTACGGATTCAGATGGGTTAAACACTGGTGTTTGTAGTGTTACTTCGGGAACATTTTCATCATCAGTCCTTGCTAACCGCGAAAAATTTTCTTGGCGGAACTATAACTCTGTAACAAATAATTTTGGAAGTAATTTAGGTACTTTAAACGAAGAAAAGCAAACGTATCCCACTGGAGCTAATAACGTGCGTGTTATAACTAAAAATCAGACAAATCGTCAGAGTACAGTTTGGCGAGATTATGATGCTTATTTTAGGGGTATTAATGTATACCTCAACAACAATGCTTTGGCTCGATATAGAATTGATGCTGTAAATATCGCTGAAACAAATGAAGACGCGCAAAAGTTTCAGGATGTTTGGTTTATAGATGATGCTAGGCATAATGGTAGTTTTCCATACGCAAAAAGACTTGGTGGTGATGAATTTTGGAGACAAGAGGGCTGGAAAACTCTTCCAAGCACTTGGAGAGAAAAATCTTATGGTATAAGATCTTGGGGAACTGGGGATAATGGTACCTCTCAAATAGAATTAGCTTTTGGTGGTATACAACCGGTAAAGTGGATAGAAGGAAAAGATAATTGGCAAACAGACCCTAGTTTTTTTGATTTAGAAAATCAAAATACTAATTATTCGGAAAGAGAAAAAGATTTTATAGAAAAGATAGCTATAGGTAGTCAATTTAGATTTAAAGAAGATCCAAATAAAGTTGTTTATACTATAACAGCTGTTGATAATATATATAAAATTAGATACGAAAATTTAAGTTTTTATAATGGGCCTTTCGAACCCGAAAATTACAGTGATTATAACAAGGGCCAATTAAGACCAACACATTTAGCACCCGTCCATGCTCAAGCTCTCGCTGGTAAAGCGTCTGGTATGCAAAGTACCGACGAAACAATCAAAGTCTCAAATGTTATGGGGGCGCAGTCTTATGAACAAACTAATAATCATACAAAAATAGAGGGTGTTAGCGCTGCGGAAAGTGCAATTTACAAAACAAATACATTTTTGCGACCTAGTAACTATACTAGAAATTGGAGAATAAGAGTTGATAAAGCCATTAATGATCATTGGAATCCAGTTGAAGATACAAATACAGAGATAAGTAATTCAGTACCTATAACCGTAACGTCTAGTGGCGATGGAACTAAAAATACCGTGAAAACAGCAGATATTAAAGGCGGCGGATCAAATGAAAACCGATTGTCAGTTGGTATGGTATTAAAATCCTACATAGACAGTAATGATAGTAACAATGTAAAAACATTAGATCCACCAGCTATTATAACTAAAATAACAGAATCCTCAGGTACATATACTATATATTTAAAAACTTATGATGGATCTGAAGATTTTGCAGCTGGAACAGCTGGGGGCACTATGCCAGGAGGCGTTCAAAGTGGTGATACTTTAAATTTCTACCAATATCCAATGAATGGGTTAAGTCCTAATGCAGCTAAAAACTTAAACTTCTTTAGAGAAGGTGTGGGTACTGGTGATACTAAAGCTGGTACTGACGCTATTGGTTATACTATAGAATTTGTTGAAGAAAAATCAGCTAGATCTGAAGAAGAAATACTACCGGAAAACCCAGCAATTTGGGAAACAAAACCCAAAGATTTAGAAACTAAAGATTTAGATATATACCACGAGGCTTCAGGGCGTATTCCTATATATGCAGAATTAACAAAAGATAATATACACGATTTAATACCTATTGGTTCTATAATAGAACATGAAGGTAGTGACGGAATACCTTGGAACACCACAGTTGTTGACGTAGACCCTATTACAGAGCGTATTATATTATCAAAAGCGGTTCAAGTAGAAGAAATGTCAGCAGGTCAAGTTTATCTCGCATGGTTACAATCTTTTGGGTGGACACCAGGCACAATTCCAGTTAATTATGGTGGTGGTGGTGGTGGTAAAATAATATGTACAGAACTTTGTGAACAAGGTTATATAACAAAAGATGTATTAGATTTAGATTATAGACACTCTGATAATAACATGGATTTAGCAACTAAAGTAGGTTATTGGAAATGGGCTACACCTATTGTTAATCTAATGAGAAAATCAAGTATATTTACTCAGATGGTAAGACCTTTTGGTGTTGCTTGGGCACACGAAATGGCACATAGAGAAGAACCCACTAAATATAGTGGCAACATATTGGGTAAGCTATTGATGTTAATTGGTGTTCCACTATGCCGTTATATAGGTAAAAAAGAAATTATTAAAAATAATATACAAGCATAAATATGGCTACAGATTTAATCAAAGATGGAGATTGGATAAAAGTTACACATCCACCCGTGTCAGAAGGGGGAGATGGAGAGGTTGTATACGTTAGAATAAGTAGTCTTAATGTCAATGCAAATAACAACTCCAATCTAAATATAAGTTCTGGGTTTACAGATACTTTAACTGTAGACGTGTTTAATACTTTAAATTTTAGACGTAGTTTAAATTGGTTCAATTGTTTTGCTTTTGGAAATGGTGTTGAATCAAATAGGATTGGTGATACTTTTAATTCTATGAAGATTACTCCCGGAGTTAAAGTTTCAACTGTATTTGAGGAGTATAAAGAAGAACATAAAAAATACGGGTTAATATATTCGGGTATATATAATGATAATAGTGGTGTAAATAATTTAAATCAATTTGTACAAGCTGAAAAAATAACAAAAGATATAAACCCAACTTATGGTAGTATTCAAAAACTACACGCCAGAGATACCGATTTAATTACTTTATGCGAAGACAAGGTGTTAAAGATAATGGCTAGCAAAGACGCCGTTTATAATGCTGACGGAAATTTACAATTAACAGCAACAGAAAATGTATTAGGACAAACTATACCTTTTGTTGGTGAGTATGGTATATCTAAAAATCCAGAATCATTTGTATCTGAAGCGTATAGGTCTTATTTTACAGATAAACAAAGAGGCGCTGTTATGAGATTATCAAGAGATGGATTAACCCCTATATCTAATCATGGGATGAAAGATTGGTTTAGAGACAATCTTTCTACTTCAAGAGTGAATTTGTTAGGTGCTGATATTTTAACTTCAGAATCTAATTGGGATTTATATAGCACGTCAAACGTTAAAATAGAAAACGGTCAAGCTATTTTAGGTTATTATAATAATGATATAAATAATCACAAATATGGTAAAGTTGCTAGATTACGAAAAGAAAACGTTTTTGAAGTAGGTAAAAAGTATCGGATATATATAGAAACTGGAGTGCATTCTGGATTTAAACACGAAACACACAATAGTTATCAGAATTTATTTTTATCATGGACTGAAGAAGTTGGAAGTGTGCCCGGTGCCATGAAAACTATAGAGGGTACTAATCAAGATAATGCTGTTATATATAGAGAATTTATTGCCCCAGGAAAACACTTAACTATTCATCAATACCAAGTAAATGATAGACATGACTTTGATGTCAACAATAACACCACTATTGAACCTGAAGAGATGAATTTACCGGGTTATACTGTTCTTGGTGGAACTTTACAAACTGTACGAGAGTGGGTTAACAGTGAAAGAATTGCCGCGGGAGCTCCTGATAGTAATAGTAATGGTATTCCAGATGGTAATGATTATAGTAATCAAAATTGGTTTTACGGTGGTACTGTGCCAATTACTAGATTAGAAATAGAAGAGGTAAAAGAAGAACCTGTATTAATAGGTAGTTACGACGATAGGCAGGATGAATACAATTTAACTATTCACTCTTCAAACCCAACTACAGTTACGTTTAGAGAAGATGTTACAGGTTGGGTTAGTTTTAAATCTTTTGTACCTGAAAATGCTCTAAGTTGCGCTAATGATTATTTTACAATAAAAAATGGTATGTTATATCAACACCATGTTCAAGGTATAAATAATAATACTTTTTATGGTTATTACACAAACTCTAGTTTAAGCGTTATATTAAATAATACGCCTGGAAGTATAAAATCTTTCCACACTTTAGATTATGAAGGTAGTGATTCTAGAGTTGAAGGTATTAGGCATATAACAGCTAAAAGCGTAACGTGGACTGGAGCAGGAACACAACCCGATGGAAAATATGTGATGGATTTTGATCCTATTGAAATCGATAGGTTATTAAATGTTAAAAACTGGGGGCTTAATACAGGTGGGCCTAATGGTTGGGAATTTGAAGGAAGGCAATATCGTAATAACATATTGATATATAGTGGAGATTTCATGGCTTTTGACAATACTAACGGTGTGCATTTGAGAAGAAACAACCCATTGGGAGTAGGTGGTGATTTTCAAGTTGGAGACATCATAACAACACAACAACAAGAAGAAACTGTTAACCATTTTAACTCTATGCCAAAAGATGGTTGGTATATAAGTGATTTTACAACAGATAAAGACAAAGGTAGTTTACCTGAATTTATAGAAAAAGAAGGTAAATGGTTTAATTATATTAAAGGGATTAAAACTGATGGTAACGCACACTATGTAGATGAAGATACTAATTTTGGAGACTTTGATATACAAGGTATAGGTATTGTTGAAGAGATAGATGGTCACAATATAACGTTTACTAATACCATAAACTCATCTTTACAAATAGGTGATTGCTTGTATTACGAAAAACCATCAGAAGTTTTAGGTCCTGAATTAGTTACAAATGGAAGTTTTGACAATGACGCTAATGATTGGTCATTGGCGAGTAGTTGGAGTTGGGATAACGGTAAAATATCCGCTATATTAGCTGATAATTCCCCTTCTGAAAATGCTTATCAAAGCGATTTAAATATCCAAGATAATAAAACGTATAGAGTTCAATTTGAAGTTAGTGATTATAGTTCGGGAAGAGTAAGAGCGCATTTATACGGAAAAGATTTCTACGCGATTATGACCCCTTCTAATGGAGTGGGCGCCGATGGTGTATACGCTCAAGATTTTACAGTATCTACGCCTGGCGGTGGTTTTGATAATGCGATACTATTTCAACCTTGGAGCGGTCTTTTTACTGGGAAAATAGATAATGTTTCAGTAAAAGAAGTTACAACTGGTAATGTGCTTGGTTTTGTAAGATTAGAAGCTGATAACTTACAAAAAGTTGGTATTGTAACTGGTTTATCTAATAATACTGTTACAGTTGATAGTAGTGGTATTGTTCCATCTGAACAAGATTATGTTTTATTTGTAAAAAACCAAGTTGTAAATAAAACTAGTTTAAAAGGATATTATGCAAATGTTAAATTTGAAAACAATTCTAAACGTGCCGCTGAAATATTTTCTGTAGGATCTGAAATAACCGAAAGTAGTAAATAAATTATAATATGGCAAAAATAATAAGACAGTTTAATATGAATTTTGGTGATATGGCTGCTGATGGTGGAAGTAGAACTTTTACTGTAGTGGGAGATGCTGGCTCTATATTTTCATTAGAAATTAAAAATGAAGACAGTTATTACTATAATTTTAAAACTCAAACATTTTCTTCTACTAAATCTAAATTAAAACAACAGGTCATAGGTAATAATGGTGAATATAGTGGTAACATTATATTTCCCAGTATAACAGATAATGATCATTATGATATATATCTTTGGGCAGAAAGCGCTTATGACACTGAGCACGCCCCTGTTAACGAAGTTAGGTTTGGTAATGATACTTTAGATATTAATTCTACTGTAGGTTCTAATTCTAATTTAGTACAAAAAATAATATACCAATATACAGATACAACTATAACAATAATACCCTGGATGAATACTGGTGGTGGGAATTCGGTAAATTGGTTAAATAGTTATGTTGCAGATACCGTTGTTATAGGTAGAGGTAAAAGTATAAAAACATCTTTCTCTTGCACTGTTCAAGCGCCTACTACCAAAGCAATGCAAATACTTAGACAGCCTCAAGAAGGAGATTTTTTTAAAGAAATTCTAGTAGAATTCAAACGTTTAACACCAGCCGTTGCTGACGCAAATCCTTATTTAATTCAAGGAGAAGATATTTGGGCAGAAGCTGCTCAAAGAGAGACAAATAATGGTGGTACAGGTGGACAAACTAGATTGCAAACCACGTTAAATGGAGCTATAGAAGAAACTAATAGACTTGTTCTTAATGCTAATGTTGTGACTGGTAAGGTTCAAGTTGGTGATAGAGTTACTGGATATTTGCAAGCTGTATCAGGAGAAAAAGTTTCTTGTTCCGGTGGAACTAGTGGTCCTAATACAGAGGTGACACTAGTTACGCATGTTAATCCAGATGGTGACAATGTTAACGAAATTCAAGTAGATAGGAATTTAACCGCTAGTGATGAACAAACCATTTACTTTAACGCTCCGTATTATAAAAGATTTAGAACTGATGCTTCAGTTGGTGGGGCTGGCGTACTTGGATTAAAATCTGGACATAAAATGGCTGAAAGTTACAAAGAAACTAATCCAGATGTTGCGGGTGGTGCCCCTGGAGATACTGACGTGGGCAGTATGCCTGGAACTATTGCTCCATACGAAGACTCAACAACATATACGGTGGAAAATACCAATGAAGATGGTAGTTTAACCGAGATTACACGCGAAAATATTAATATTAGTTATCCAGCTATAGATATATCTAGTATCAAACCAACTATAACCAATGGAAAAATTACCGCTCAAGATGGTGTTATAACATTTTCTGAACCTCACAAATTTGATTTAGCCGTACAGGGTTTAATGGGTAACGTTCATTTTGTAGATAAAGGATTAGGTTGGGCTAAAAGTATACATGACACAGAAATACGTGTAACAAATTTAAAAGTAGAGTTAACAAAACCAACAACAACAACAACGTCTGGAGTTAGTAATAGTACAACGGTACCAGTTGCGGATAGAGAAGGCACAATACAAAATGTATCTACTGTTAGTGGTATAGGTATAGCTGCTGGCGCTGCTAATCCTACAGTAGCTAGCGCCACAGCTGATGGTTCTGGTAGTTGGACACTTAGCGCCGCTCAAACTTTAGAAAGTGGTATAACTTTAACTGTTGAAAATACTAGTAGAAACGCAACAATTACAGGTGATATAGAAATAATATCATGCGGAGACGCTAATTTTAATTTAATACTTGACGTTCCTGGCTTCATGACCGGGGCATAATGTAAAAAAACACACAAAAGTGTGATTATAATACCATAGAATTAAATTAAATTAAATGAACTCAATTATTGATGCTAGTAATAAAGATTGGGATATTTTTATTAAAGAAAATAATATATCTAAAAAAGATGTAGATTTTTATTTAAATAATATATTAGATACGCCTGAATTCGATAAAGCCGCTGGAAAGGTTGTAAATATAAATAATAATATTTATTACAAAGAAAAATCTAATATACATGGATATGGTATATTTGCAAAAAAAAATATAACTAAAGACGAGGTAATAGGTAAAGTGTTGTATATTGATAATAATAACGAAAAGTGTAGAAGTTACTTAGGCCGATATATAAATCACTCAAATGTAAAAAACGCAATATTTAAAGAGATAAATAATAACTTTATTATGTGTGTTTGTTGTGAAGATATAAATAAAGACCAAGAGATACTAGTAGATTATAGAGATCATTTTTTAAAAATGTAAAAAAATGATATATATAATAGACAACTTTATAGAAAAAAATAATTTTCAAGAATTACAAGATAAATTAAATAACAATAAGTATATAGAGTATCAAACGCCTGGTAAGTCTTTTTGGATACAAGAAGCGAATGAAGAATTTGTAAAATCAGTATCTAAAAAACTTTCTATTCAAGAAAATTGTAATATAGAACCTATACTTGGGTTTTTTAGAATATCTACAGATAAAATAGATGTAGATTGGAGAATACATGCAGATGGTATTATGTTTGATCAGAAGCCTGATAGAGCTGTAGTACTGTATATTTCGCCTACAAAATTAAATAAATTACATGGAACCGCTTTTTGGGAACATGAAAAATATGGTAATCAATTACCAATAAACACTACAAATAAAGAGCATGACAGGATGCTAGAGGAAGATGCAAATAATTTAGACAAGTGGAAATTAAATACAGTCTTGGGTTATAAACAAAATAGATTGATATCATATCCAGCAAATTATTTTCATAGTAAATATCCTAACGAATCTTGGGAAAAAGGTAGGCAAGTGTTTGTAATGTTTTATAAAATTAAATTAAATTAAATTATGGAAGATAAACTAATATTTAGACCTCTTAAAGAAGAGGATTACGAAACCATTTGTAAGTGGTGGAAATGGTGGAGATGGCCAATTATACCAAAAGAAGTATTACCTGATAATGGTAAAAGTGGTTTTATGGTCGAAAAAAATAATGTACCTATAGTTTCTGGGTTTTTATATTTAACAAATTCTAATGTTATTCTTTTGGAGTGGATTGTATCAAATCCTAATTACAAAGATAAAGATAGAAAAGAGGCTATAAAATTATTAATAAACAACGTGGAAAAACTTTGTATTAATATGGAAGCAAAATGGGTATTTAGTATAGGTAGAAGTAAACATTTAATAAAAATACATGAAGAATTAGGGTGGACAGTAGATAAAAAACCATCTTATGAAATAATAAAAAATATATAATATGACAGTAGCTACAGGTTTAGCGATTGCAGGGTTGGGCGTCTCAATGTATGGTATCTCTCAGTCAAATAAAAATGCTAGAGCGCAGACGGCTCAGGCGGGCAAAATGACAGGCCAGCAAATAGCATTTCAAAGAGAACAACAAGCAAAACTAGACGCTCAAAAAGCAAGATATAGACAATTTAAGTTTGAAAATCCTTATGAGGGTGTTAAAAACGTATACGCCGGTATGGAAAATGTATACGAAGATATGACCGTTAGTACTCAAGCGGCAGATTTTCAAATGCAACAAGGGGCCCAACAGAGAGCTAATATCATGCAGGGTTTACGAGGAGCTGCTGGTGGATCTGGTATAGCTAGTTTAGCGCAAGCTATGGCTAATCAAGGTCAACTACAAGCTAGGCAAGTTTCTGTGGATATTTCAAAACAAGAACAAGCAATACAAGCCGCTAAATTATCTGAAGCATCACGTTTAGAGGAGATGTTTAGAAAAGGTGAGAGCGCTAGAGATATGGCTATAAGAGGTGGTGAGGCTATGGTTCAACAAGCTGAAATGGATCGACAAGCAACTTTATTAGGCGTTGCTTATGGTGGTGCAGCTGGTGCTAACCAAGCGGTACAACAAGCTTATTCTAATCAAATGGCAGCTAGTTCCGCTGCGGCACAAATGCAAGGTGCTAACATAAGCGCTTTATCAAGTGGTCTTACCAGTTTATCTAGTATGGATTTGAATTGGAATTTTGGAACAAATACAACAAACACCGGCGCCTTACCTGGGCTAGGTGGAGCTGGTTATACACCACCAACTTATGGAGCGGGATTAATTGGACCACCAAATCAACCGTAAGAATATACAATTTAAAAAATTATAAAAGATGGCAAAATTAGGAGGAACAGCAGATCCAACAATAGTTAAAATGGCATACGCAGCCGCGTTAGGTAACGTGCCAGGTGATCATAGTGACCATTATAAAACTATGGTCGATACACATAAAGAACTGCTTAAGGGGATAGATGAGCAATTTAAAGCGTATCAAGTTTCTAAAGCTATAGATGAAGTAGCTTTTCAAACAGCCATGTCTGTTTTTGACAATCCTTTAGCCGCACAAGCAATTGACTCTGATTATGACATGATGTATGCTGAGGTTGAGGCTCAAAGACAACTTTACGAAGATAATAAAGGTTTTAAAGACGACGACAAAGGTTTAGCTGATTGGAATAGAAAAAATAATCAAATAGTACAAAGATATCAAGGTAATCAACAAGATTTAGTTGATATAAAAGCTGGGGTTGACGCAAAGCTGTATGACACGAGTACCATGCCAAAAGCAGATCTTAACTTTGTTACTAACATAGCTAATTACCAAGGTAATAAAAATGGTAAATCTGGTATATACAATGCTAAAGCCACTGAGTATATGAAAGCAAATCCAGATGCAACAGCCGAACAAGTTTGGAATAGTCTTGGTATTAAAGATGAGGGAGTTGTAGTAAAGTATCACGATCCAGCAACTGGAGAATACACATACATGTCTAAAGTTACAAATGACGACGGTGATACGGAGATAGTATCTGCCAAATCTGGAGAGTTAAAAGATAAATTTGGTCA
>TARA_R100001594_G_scaffold20557_3_pt1 | contig 17073 bp, 13 predicted proteins | sample TARA_R100001594 | Tara Oceans TARA_R100001594 (sample SAMEA2622752) | marine metagenome | biome: marine biome (ENVO:00000447); feature: marine epipelagic mixed layer (ENVO:xxxxxxxxx); material: "saline water (ENVO:00002010), including plankton (ENVO:xxxxxxxx)" | depth 150 m | reverse complement strand
GGGAACGATATGATGTTTATGGTTTGGCAACCAACAGCACAATCATCTACTTATAGACGTTATTACAACACTGGAAAAGATTCAGATGACACAGCACCACAGTTGGAGATTACATACTCATGATGAAGATATAAGAAAGGTAATTGACAATGGCTCATAACCCAATGGGTGACGGTTGGACTGACGATTCTGTATTTGAAAATAGCTGGCTGAATGTCCCTGCTGATTCAACTACTACTAATACTTATACTATAAGTACAGGCGCTGATGACGGCGTGGCTCGAAGATCCAACGGTGGCAGCACAAATAGTTATTACAACACAGGATTTTCAAATAGTAGTGCAAAAAATTACGTTGGTGTGCAGGATGATGAAGGTGCTAATGATTACTATGCATGTTACTTTAGATTCAATAATGTCGTTGCAGAACAAGGAGCTACTATTCAGAGTGCCTACTTTAAGTTTAATAAGGTAGGGTTTGCAGGTGGTGCAGGCGACTATGATTTCTATGTAGCTGCTTATGACGGCGATAATGAAACTGCGCCAACTACACATAGCCATCTTAATCATATTAACTACACCACAGCAGAAGTCGCTTGGGGTAATAATACAGATACTGGAAACGGAACGCTTAGAAGTGCAGCTAATGGAACCATTTTAAGCTCTCCCGATATTAAAACTGCAATTCAGGAGGTTGTGGATAGGCCGGGATGGTCTTCAGGCAATAGTATAGTTATCGCATTCTATGCAAAGGTTGAAGCAAGTAGTAGTACTAATTGGATTCAAATGGTACGAATTGAAATGTACGACGACTCAGGAGATGACCCTGCTCAATTAGAAATAACGGTATAGAAGAAGATATAAAATAAGGATTTATTATGACTGTTATGCATAGCCCAGAGGGTGCTAAGTGGGAGTTAGAAGAGGAGTTGCAGTGGACTTGGATGAAAAATAGACTGCAAGAAACAGAAGACGAAATAGCGGAAGATGACTGGTTAGAATTACAGTATTCAAATCATATTTTGTTTAAGGCAGAAAAAGATGGCAGACAAACTTCCGAATTTGGGAAATTTTAACATTCCTACTAGTGTGATTGACACGCACGAATGGGCTACTGACTCTTTTATAGACACTTTAGGAAAAACTTGTCAGTTAGTATATCCTCCCAAAAGAACTCAATGTCCTAACTGTTTCTTAGACCCAAGAAGCGGAAGATCTACTAATCGTTATAGGAGTGGAGGCCCTGTGCCATTTCCTAACAATACTATATGTCCTTGGTGTGCTGGTGAGGGCCGAAAAGAAAAACAGGCTACAGAAAATATAAATTTGAGAGTTTATTGGAGTCCTAGAGAGTGGATTGATATTGCCCCAGAGCAATTCAAAAAATCAGGAGACATGGTTCAAGTAATTGGATACCTTTCTCAACTGCCAAAATTAGAAAGAGCAGTAGAAATTATTATAAATCATTCAATAAGTGAACTTACACGACTTAGATGCGAAAGAGCAGGAGAAGCTGTTCCTCATGGTTTTAGGCAAAATAGATACTTTATTCAAATGTTAAAGAGGGTCTAATGTCTATCAACATTCCACTAGAAATGGGTATTGAAATAGTAACACCCGTCAACCAAATTTATTCTATGATAGTCAAGGCTATTGGCTTTGAGTTAAATGCAAGATTAAGAAAGTTGATACCAAAGCTTGAAACTCTTATTGGAGAAAAATTAGAAGAGCAAATTAAGAGACACCCAACCACAGAGGCTCTGCAAAACGGAACATTAAGAACCGAGCTAGGGCTTGTGAATCCAACGCAAGCAGTATCAGATATAATTAGTACTGTAAGATCAAGTGTAAATGTAATTTCTCAAGGTTTTACTATTGGCCCAAGATCAATTAAAGGCGGTTTTAAGGTTGTGGCAATACCAAAAGGATTTTCAGATTTATTATCTTTGCCTATTGCTCAATATGAGTCTGAAAACGGTTTTGACATACCTTGGTTGCAATGGTTGTTACTTGAGGGTCGTTCTCCAGTCGTAAGAAAATATAAAATACAGTTTAACAGACCTAAATCATCGAGAACTGATGACGCAATCATGAGAATGTATGGTGCAGGAGAATGGGCAGTTCCAGCAGCACATGCTGGCGACAGAGAAAAGAATTTCATTACAGAAAATCTCGATGGGCTAAAAGACGAAATAGCGGGTATGGTTCAAAAAGGACTTATGAAATAATGGCTATCTCTGAACCGACAAAGTTTAAGGGCGTAACCCACATAGGAAAAGATCTGGTTACTCAGAATCTTCTTTATGGGGTTATTGATTTTTATCAATGGAGTTACCTTCAAATTGGAGGATTCCATAATGTTACGACTAGTCCTGACCTATCTGGTGTCTATGGAGGACACAGAAATAGATTAAGACCTGCCACAGATCCATATTACACTGATGGTCAAGTTTGGGAGGGACTTCGCTCTGATTGGGTTTGGGAAACAGGCATCCCAACAGATTATATAAATCAAGAGCCAATTAGAGTATCTGGAGTCCATATTGGAGGCACAACCTTTAAGACTGTAACTCCATTTAAGAATAGAGATATCGAGTCGTCAGATGGGTTTGTTGATTATCCTCGTGGAAGAGTTATACTAAATACTCCTATAGATACTAATAGTGTTGTTACATGTGAACACTCTTATAGACAAGTAAGTTTTGTAACTTCAGAAAGTCCTTGGATTCAAGAGCTTCAAGATGACTCATTCAGAGCAGATTATCCTGACGCAACTATAGCTGGGTCAGGTGCTTGGTCAACAATGCCAGAAGCACGAAGAAGTATGCCGTTTGTTGCTGTAGAAGCCACTCCAAGAAAAACTTTTAGACCACTACAAATTGGAGGAGGTCAGTATATAGACCAAGACGTTTATTTTCATGTATTTACAGAAAACGCTTGGGAAAGAGACCAGATTCTCGACACAATTAGTTACCAAAACAACAAGACAATATACCTGACTGATCAAACAAGAATCAGAGCAGCTAAGAACTACCCAATAAATATAGATTATACAGGTTCTCCTGTCCCATCTAGCATGATGTATCCAGATATGGTTGTGGCTTCTGGAACTAATACATCACCCATATTAAGTCGTTATGGAGGTGGTTTCAGGTGGAAATCTGCATATTCTAAAAACTCATCAGTACAAGATGTTCAACAAATTGATTCTAATTTATATACGGGTATCATTAGAGTAACTTATGAGATTGAAGCAGCAGATCTATAAAAGCATATTTGAGCCTTTTCTGGTGTATTATTCATTAAGCACACATATATGCCCTTAAAGGATAGCTATCAAGGGAGATAATACAAATGTCTAACAAGAGAATTTTTTACGCTTGTCAGTCGCTGGCCATATACAAGTCAGACATGACCAATCCAATTGAGGTTCATGGTCTACAAAGTGTTGGTATCACAACGACTTTCAATCTCGAACAGGTGTTTGAGATTGGGCAGCTTGCCATCTATGAAAACATCGAAACAGTACCAGATATTGAAGTAACTACAGAAAAGGTTTTAGATGGTTATCCACCTATTTTCCTTTTAGCCACAAAAGAAGGCGCAGGCCCTACTCTTATCCAAAGGTCAAAAGCAAAGTGTAGTGCTATGCTTTCTATCTATAAGGATACGTCAGAGCAAGCTAGTGGAGTTGGTCAACATCAAGTTCTTCTTTCCGGTCTTTTCCCAACTAGTGTTGGTTACACTATGCCAGCAGAAGGTAACGCTACAGAATCTGTTACTTTAGCTGGATATCATAAGTTCTGGGGAGGAGAAGCACTTTCAGTAAGTAATTTCGGTACTGACGCACCTAAGACTGGTGTTCAGCGAAGAGAAGACTTCTTGATGGCTACTTCTTTGCTTCCTACAGAAATTCGTGGTATTAATGCTCAGGGAGGGAACATTACTGCTGAAGAAGGTGGTGGTTTCAAAGCCAAAATCACTAACATTAATGTAAATTGTGATCTTGGTAGAGAAGCATTGTTTGAACTTGGAAAAAGAACTCCTTATCACAGATATGTTAGTTTTCCAGTTGAAGTTACAGCAGAGTTCACAACTATTGGTCTTTCTGGCGACTTGGTTGACGCTGATGGAGACTCAACAAGTAACATTAGCAACCAAACAATTGACCTGAAAATGGCAGACGGTTTACGTCTGAACTTAGGTGACAAGAATAAACTTCAGTCTGTTGGTTATTCTGGAGGTGACGCTGGTGGTGATAATGTTGAGATTACTTATAATTACCAGACCTTCAATGACTTTACAGTAACGCATCCTCACCCAGATGTCCATGCATCGGGTATGCCTCACTAGTATTGTCTATAATTTGAATTTGATGGGGGGCGGTTGGTCTATTGGCTGACCGCCTCTTTTCGTGGAACACTAAGGAACTAAAGAATGGATCAGCAACAAGAAAATCATCTGAATTATGATGATGTTTGTAGGATTATTGGTGACATCTATTTAAAGTCTTTTGAGACTCTGAAAAAACAAAACAAAGAAGCTGACTCTTTGAGACTTGCTTTGCAAAAAAAGATAGACAGTCTTACTTCAGAGGTAGAGGCTTTGAAAGGTGGATAGAGACTATGAAAGATATAATGTTTATAGAATATTGTCTGGCGTGTTTAAAATTGAGTTAGATGAGGATACTTATTATCTAAGCTCAAATACAAAAGAAGACAGGTTCCATCAACAAGAACTATATTTTGAAATATATAGGCAGGCTGAAAGTCTGGGGTGTATAAAACTCGAAGAGTCGTACATTTTGCTTGCCGACAAAGGAGGGTGGGGTTCTAAACAGGAAATGGAATTAAAATCCATTCCTAATAAGATCATTAGCTTAAAACATCAAATATATAAATCTTTTAATACTACAAAGATAAGAGAAAATTTAAGAAACAAGTTAAAAGCGTCAGAAGAAAGACACAACAATTTATTATCTAAAAAAAATTCTCTAATGAGTGGTACGTGTGAAGGTATAGCCAGCTTATTTTCTAGTTACTATTCTATGTATACAAAGATTACAGATAAGAATAGACAATATATAAAACACAAATTTAATTTTGAAGACTTGGACTATAGGATTTTAGAAAAAGCACATAGGATGAATAACCTAATTAGGTTAGATGAGTCTGAAATTAGAACTCTTTCAAGAAGTGATTCTTGGAGGAACATTTGGTCTTCAAGGGAGAATTCAAAAGGGATTTTTAATATTTATGCAGACGATTTAGATGATGAACAATCTTCATTGTTGTCTTGGTCTAAATTTTATGATGATGTTAGAAGCAATCCAGATTGTCCTCCTGAAGAGATACTTAATGATCATGATGCTACCGATGGATGGATAAAAGAAATGGCAGAAAAAAATAAAGAAGATAAAAAAGATTCAAAAGACATGACTGGTACAGAAATATTTCTTCCAGCAGATACAGATGAAGAAATTCAAAGAATCAATAGCATGAATGATGTTTCTGCAAGAATGACAAAGAGGTTAAGAGAGAAGGCGATTGATAAAAGTGGCGGTCTTAATGAAGCCGAATTGCCTGACGTAAAAGTTGACCTACAAAGACAAGCAACACAGATGCACGCTAATAAATTTAGAGGGGGATAAAATGGAAAAGCCACTAGATTTTAAAAATATGAAAGCAATAAAAAGTAGAATGGCCGAGTATAATCGAAAGAAATACGAAAGCGATTCTAAAAATAGATTATGCAATATAATAGAGACAAAAGTAAAAACATCTTTTATTGGTGCTATATCTCAGTTTGAGGAAAACTTTGGCTTTTTATGGGGTCATGGACAATCTGATGAATTAGAAGAAGATCAAAAGCTAATGAAAGAAATTTGGGAAAAAACTAGAACACATATATTGAACAATGGAAACAATCAGATAAGAGCAGCTTCTAATGAAATAGAACTGTATACTATCAATTGGGAAAGACATACGATGGAATTGCCAGTTAAACCAATCAAAGAAACCGAGGAGGAAAAGTAATGGCAGACGATAAAAAATTAGGTACTTTTGAAGTTGAAATTGATGGAAAGACAGTAGAACTTGCTGTAATCCAACAAACAGCACAGGTGGCTCAAAATGCAAGCCTAGAGTACAACAAGACCTTTAGTGCTTCTGTCAAGTCAGGATCATTGCTTCGTATTCAGCTTGAAAACTACTTATCAAAAGAAGATATTTGGACAGAAGAAAAAGCCAAGAGATACGATGAAATTCTAGATCTTATTGGAAAACATGAGCAAACTTTAGCTAAAGGTGGTATTAAATTATCTCAAGCAAGAGAAGCTGCTATTGAGCTAAGAATTCTTAGATCCTCTCTTAGAGAGTTAATTTCAGAAAGAACTGAGCTTGAATCTAACACTGCTGAAGGACAATCTGAAAACGCAAGGTTTAATTATATTATTGCTCACACAGTGGTGTATAGTGATACAGAGGAAAAGTATTTTAATGGGGTTGAGGGATACTTAAACTCAGCAACAACTCAACTAACCATTGAAATTGCATCCAAAGCTGCCGAAATTTTATATGGTCTTGGTGATACATATGAAAAAGGCCTTCCAGAAAATCAATTTTTACTTAAATACAAACTAGCAAATGATGAACTTCACTTAATAGATAAAGAAGGTAATCTTTGTGATATGTCGTTTAATAGGATTGATGATGAAGGCTACAGGCTTGATGAAGAAGGAAACCGAATTGATGTACAAGGTAAGCCTCTCGATCAGAGTGGCAATTACGATTATGGTGAAGATTTCACTGAATTTGTAGATGATATTTGGGAAGAAAAGAAAACAAAAAAGCGAGGAAGACCTAAAAAGACTGTTGAGGCAAAAGCTGAAACTCAGTCTGAGCCTGAAGAGGCTTCGGTCGATTCGTAAAGATAGTGGCTATGCCGGTAAGTATTCTTCAAAAAATACAATACCGGTATGGCCTTATTTTTTATAGAGGGGTGGATTAATGGCCGCTGCTTTCAATCTTGTAGCACAACTTCAACTAAAAGGGCCTACGAATGTACGTCAGGTTGTCAGTCAACTGAATCGTCAGTTGAAGGGCATAAAGCTAAACGTACAAATATCTAAAGGCATACAGGGCCAGATGAAGAATCTGGTTCAAGATGCCAATAAGGTCAAGGGAGCTTTTGATGCTATAGGAGCATCTGCTAATAAAGCTAGACAGCAAATGCAGCAGTTGGCGGGTTCTGCCAAGGCTGCCTCTACTGGTATTACAGGTGCAGCAGCAGGAGCAAATAAAGCTGGTAAAAATGTACAGAATTTGGGAAATCAGGCTAAGTTTGCAGGCAGTAAAATGTTTGAGCTTGGCCAAGACGCTGGTATTGCTGCCAGAAGATTTATAGCTTTCTCTGCTGTAGTAAGTGTTTTGTACAGGGTTACAGGGGCTATAGGAGACGCAACAAAAGAAGCGATAGATTTTGACAGAGAACTAGTCAGAATTGCTCAGGTCGCCGGAACAACAAAACGTGGCCTCAATGGTCTTGTTAGAGAAGTTCGTAGTCTTGCCTCTGGACTTGGTGTAGATTCAAGCGAACTTTTAAGCATGGGTCGTATTCTTAAACAAACTGGTTTAAGTATTAATGATACTACCAAAGCTATGAAAGCTTTAGGTAAAGCTTCTCTTGCTCCTACTTTCAAAGACATGGAAAGCACTGCCGAAGGTGCTGTCGCTATGATGGCTCAGTGGGGTAATAGAATGGACTCCACGGCTATCAGCGTAGCGAACCTAGAGCAAAAGCTTGGTTCTATTAATGCTGTAGCTGGTAAGTTTGCTGTTGAAGCCCAAGATATCATGTTTGCCATCAGAAGAACTGGTGGTGTATTTGAAGCCGTTGGTGGTACTGTTGAAGAATTAATTGCTACCTTTACCTCTATTCGTGCTGCTACTCGTGAATCTGCTGAGACTATTGCCACTGGTTTAAGAACTATCTTTACCAGAATTCAAAGACCTGAAACGATTGACATGCTTAAAGAGCTTGGTATCAATCTAAGAGACATGCAAGGGAACTTTATTGGTGCCTATCCTGCTGTCCAACAACTTGGTATGGCAATGGAGGCTCTTAGAAAATCCCTTCCTGCCGGTACTGATCTCGAAAGAAGCGAACTATTTATAAAAATTGCTGAACAACTTGGTGGCTATAGGCAGATCGGTAAAGTTCTTCCTATGTTATCTAGATATAAAGATGCACAAAAAGCACTTAGCGTTGCTCAGGCTGGAACCAACAGCATTGCAAGAGACACAGAGAAAGCTCAACAGGCTCTTGCTATTCAATTCAAGAAGACTCAGGAGTCATTTAAGGAAATGATTCATGAGTTTACTCAAACAGATACATTCAAAGAGTTGGTTCAAGTAGGGCTTCAGTTAGCAAATGTATTCATTGGTGTAGCTAAAGCCTTAAAAGATGTTCTGCCGCTTATTATGATGATTGGCAGTGTCAAACTTGCTAGGGCTATCCTTCCATCAACAAAAGGTTTCATGCAAGGTCTTGGTTCAGGAGGTCTTGGTGGAAAGACCATGAGAGGTCTGAACAGTGGTGGGGTTGTAGGAGGAACAGGAAATTTTGATACTGTTCCCGCTATGCTTACTCCCGGTGAATTTGTAGTCAGGAAGAAAGCTGCTCAGGCGATTGGTTATGGTTCTCTTGCTAATATGAACAGGGTTGGTGGTTACAACTCTGGTGGTAAAGTTACTAGCGGAAGAAGAAACTATGGCGTTAAATTCATGCACGGTAAGCCAAGTCTAACCGGTGGCCATAAATCTCATTACACTAAATTAATAAACCAAGGGAACCCTGTTGCTGCACAACAGTATATGAATAAGACAATAGGTCAGCATCGACTAGCAGGAAGGGCTGCTAGGGGGCCTAATAGAATGGCGAGAGGTGTGAAGCCAATGTTCAACACACCTGCCCAAAGATACAAATTGAACTTGGCTACGCAACAAGCTTATGCGAGTCATCCTTTTGGCCCAACGGGTGGGTCTAGTCGTATGAGTATGAGCGGCGCGGGATTATCACGTTTCGGTGGAGGCTCTGCTGCCATGACGGGATATGGTGCCTTCGGTAGAGGGCCTGCGCCACGACAAAGATTTAGCCGTATGCGTGGCATAGGGAGAGGTATCAGAACAGGTGCCAGAGGCGCATTCAGACCGGCAGGCGGCGGCATCGGTGCGATGGGCGGCATGGGGTTGATGTATGGCGGCCAAATACTTGGAGATGCAGTTGGGGGCAATGAAGGAGCGGCTATTGCTGGTATGGGTAATTTTGCCGGTATGGGTGCCATGATGGGTATGGGCAGTGCCGCATTATTACCATTAGCCGCTGTCGGAGCGGCAAAAGGATGGCGCGATAGTTATGAACAAGGATTGATGACGGACGCACAAACTCGATTTACTCGGTCGGAAGAGGCATTCGCAAGAGGTGATCTAGCTGGTGGCTTTAGAGGTGGTCTTGGCGCACAATCGGCTTATGGTACAGCTTTACAGGAACAAAAAGGTATCACAGCAGTATCTGCCAATATTATGGGAGGAGGCAACCGTGGTACTGGACGAATCATGGGAGACCTGATGGAGCAAGAAGGCTATTTGGGTAGCGTCTATGCAGGCATATTTGATCGAGATAAGGTTGATGCCGCAGCCTCAGCGGGTCAGATAAGAAGAAGAGAAGAATTAATGGCATCTGCTGCTCCAATGGCGCAGAGAGGTCAGGAGTATATTGCAGAACAACTTCGTCAAGGAAAATCATTAAGTCAGATTAAAGGCACAGCAGAGGGTCAACAAGCCCTACAAGCTATGGGTGCCGGTTCTCAGATGGCTGCCGATATACAGGCAAGTTCTTTTGAAGATGAGGACAGAAAGAAGAGGATGGTCGATCAGGCTCGACAAACTGAAGGGGAAATTCAGGCTAGAAAGATACAAGAACAAATAGCCGCAGATAGGAAGAGACAAGCAGAAATGGAACTGGCAATGCAACGAGAGTTGCAAAGACAGTATAAGCTTGCACAAGAAGAAATGAGAAAAACGGCTGAGGCGATAGCTAAAGTCAATGAGGCCAACTCTCGTTATCAGCAACATCTAGAGGGAATTCAAGGAGCTACCCTAGACTCTTCCGCTGCTACTGACCGAAGAATAGAAGCATTGAACAGAAGAGTCGCTGCCGCTTCTGGAGAGAGATATGTCGGATCATACAGTATTCAAGGCGGTCAACAATTAGGAAGGTCTTCTGGTCAGATAACTAATATGGCAGCCTACAATCAGGCTGTGAACACTGCGACTTCTAGAATGGGGCCAAGAGGCCAGCAGATAGCTAGGGATACGAGGGCTACCGCAGCAGTAGCTGTGCGTTCTCCGGCAGCACTTAGCTCTATAGGGGCTGGCATACGAGCAGACGCACGAGGTGCAGGCGGTATGGATACCGCTGGTAAAAATGCAGTAGCCAAGTTCTCAAGGTTCATATCTGGTCTACCTAGCGCGCTACAAACGAAACTCAGAACCAATCTAAATGCTATGGCTCAGAGTCTCATGAAAAGCAATGACTTAGTCAATACTGAATATGAAGCTTTTGCGATAATGTTCCAGTCTAATAGCACTGAAATTAACGACATGATTCAGGAGGGTTTTGAGGAATACAATGGCGTAATTAGTCAGGCCGCTAGTGATCTTGAACGTGAGAAAAATGCTGAGTTGCAAGCAAGAGAAGCGATTAGAAAAATAATCGCAGGTCAACTCCAAGACAGAAGAAAAGAGCAAGATGACTACACTAAAGAAAGAAAAGAGTTAGCTCGTGCCAGATTGGGTGCTTCTGGAGCAGCACCTGTAGGAATTAGTCAAGAGCTTAGATTTGAACGAAGTGCATTTGGCTTTGGTCAACGTAAAAAAGCAGCAGGTGGTTTATATGGGCCAACTCTAGGAAACGTAGGTACGTCTCCAACGGCACGGAGATTACGGGCAGCAGGTAAAAACCCGCAACAAGCAGCGTTTATGATTGCTGGCGATGCAATGGCTGCTGTAAGAGAAAAGGCTGAGTTGTTAGGAGCAGGTTTTGCAGCTAATTCTGTTGAAGTAGAAGCCTTAAACGATGTTATTAAAGACCATCTTGATCAGAAGAAAAAAGAGGTCGATTTAATAAAAGAAGCCGCCAAGCAAAGGCAAGAAGAAGTAAGGCAGGGAGAGAGACAGGTATACCAAGCATTTGAAGGAATGGCATTCTCTCAAAACCCAACCATGCAATACAGGCAGATGAGAATGGCTGGCATGGCTACTAACATGGCTGCTCAAGCAGGCGGTAATGTTGGTCAACTAAATCCACAGGCACGTCAGGCTGTAGACCAGTTTACCAAAATGTTCAGTGCTGTCAGGCTCAAGGCATTTGGGAAAGTTACAGGTGAAGATGTAAGGAGAGGGATTGCTAAAGAAGAAGATGTTGGAAGATTTAGGACTGGTTCTGAACTTAGAAAGTTAATTTCGTTTAACTTTATGAAAAAGGCCGGTTTGGGTGAGCAACAGGCAATGAGGGCTGTTAAACAGCAGGGACAATTAGACCCAGCAGATAAAATATTCCTAGAAAGATGGGATCAAGCATTACAAGAACAAAGAGCCTTACAAAAAGCAGAACAGGCAGCAACCGCACAGCAGGCCGCAGCACAATTCCAAAACATAAGACTCACTAGACAAAACCTGATTCAGCAAGCAGCAATACTAAAAGCACAGCAACAGGCAATGCAGGCCCAAGGAAATGCCAAAGGAGGTCTGATCAGAGCAAGGAAGTTTGCTAATGGAAACCTTGTTGACTTTAGTCCACAGGGTACAGATACTGTTCCAGCCGTATTAACTCCCGGTGAGTTTGTCATACAGAAGAGTGCTGTTGACAAGTATGGTTCAGATATGATGGGGGCAATTAATGCAGGAGCTTTCGCTAATGGAGGGATTGTACCACACCAACAATTACAAGCCCAAGGCCAAGGCCTAGAGTGGAAGACAGATGGGCCGGGTTTTAAGTGGGCTGGATTGCAAAAGAGTGTTGCCAAAGGCAAAGCTAGTATCGAGCATGGAGCGATACCTCAAGAAAAGGGAAGTTATTCTGGAAGATTCGGCAGGATGAGTGGTCATGGTGCTTTCGTATCAGCAGGAAACATAGGCGACGGAATATTTAACTCGTGGAGATTTCTCTATAAAAGACCGCACAAAAAAGCCGCTGCTGAATGGAAGTTTTTTGGGCCTTCTACATTCGCGGCTCAAAATACAGAGCCTATTGGGTCTGTAAGGGTTCTGGAAAGGGATCATGCAGCACAAGCAGGGTTTTTAGAAGGAAAAATGGGTTGGGTAGGAGACATCTTGAGCCTCGGCTCCTTGGGAGTGAATCAAGGTGGAAAAACAGCAAATTTCCCTCCAAAGATGTGGAAAAAGTCAAATAATATAGTTATGAAATTTATGAGACTCAATCCCAATGCTGTAGTTCCTGATAACGATAGAGACAAAATTATATCTGGTCGGTCAGCAGCTATGCCATTTAGAAGAGGCGGCATGGCTAGAAAATTCCAAAATGGAGGCTCTGTTGGATCGCAATCAGGTGGCCTTGGCGATATTGCTACGGCTTTAGGAGGAGCAGTCAACAGTCTTGGAGGATCGGTTGGGCCATTCGCTCAGGCAGCAATAATGCTTGGTGCTTCTCTTAATAGGTTCGCAAATGCAAAACCTGTAATGAAGATACAAGCTGCACCAATTGATGTAAGAGTAGGTTTAGACAGCGGGTTTGCAACTCTTGGAGAAAGTATTTCAACTACAATCCAAGGCGCAATACATGACTACATTTGGCAAGAAATAAATACGGCAGTTGAACAGTTCAGAGGCCAATTAAACCAAGGGGAAATTCCAAATCAAGCCGGAGGCCCCGGTGGAATTTTAGTACCCGGAAGAAGAAGATAAGTATAAGAGATGGCTTTTATATCAGGGGTATTCCCCTTACATATTGGTGTAAATCCTAACACTATAGGTGTTAATCTCAATATACCTGACGTTAGTCCGTCTAGGGAGCATACGTTATATATACGGGCTGGAAATCCAAGTTTTGGAACTTTGCCTTTAAATCTTCTTTCTGCTGCTAATACTGGAGTAGCAGGTTTTGCGGATCTTAATACCGCTGGATTCAATACGCCTAGTGGAACATTAACACTTTATGTCTCTGCTCCTCTTTTGAGTGGAGTTGCTAATAATATTGCGCTATTTGCAAAGGCAATACCTGCGACTGGCTATGGCGTACATTCAATTCCTCTTTATCTCCAGCAGAATATGTTCTCTGGAGTTAATTTATATACTAAAGGAGGATGGGATAGGGCAATAGGAGTCGCTATCACCGATAGAAGTTTTTATAAACCTGTAGAAGGAACTAGAATATTACATATCGAAAGAATACCAGCGCATAATTCAACAATAGATTTGCATATTTCTGGCACTGGTTCTGCTGGTTCTATGGACTTAGCTCTTATTAATAATGAGAAATATCTGGCTCTTAATATGTCAGACATATCTCCAAGACAGACTACTAACTTATATGTAAGTGGTGGATGGAATGGACAACCAAATGTTCCTAATATGAGCGGCTCATTGAACATGTACATTGACATTTAAAGGTAAATAATATGCCTATTATATATAGATCAAAGAAAATTATACCTGCTCCATTAGTTGGTATTGGTGTGCAACACTTCAAGCCACAGGGTGTTGGTAGTAAGGGATATGACAATCAAGGAGGAATCTTTAATACAAATTTTGTAGATAACCTTGGTGCTACATATACCATTACTCTTCAAGGAACACTTGTAGCAGATATGGGTTCTCCTAAGTCTTACTTTGAAGACGATGATGATGCTGCTACTCCTTTGCTGGACAAAGCTAATACAACAATAAATCCCAGCACGGAACAAGAATATATAGATGCCCTATTTACTGATCGAGCAGAGGCAGCCGATCCTCAGTCTGAAGACCTGACTACTATATCAGGAAGAGACACGATAGACCCGATGTTTCAGTCTATTCTGCAAAAACAAGAGGCTATCAGGAAACTCTTTGGCGAAGACGGTCATCTTTTTGAGATAAGAACTTATGATGGAGTAAGACCTTTCAAATGTTATCCGCAAGTAGCAGGTATTGAGTTTTCAGATCCAACACCCGGAGACAACTGGGTTCAAATATGTAGATATACCATTACATTGGTAACAGACAAGATTATAGGTCTTACTAATGTCACTGAAGATGGTACTGATGATAGTCTTGTAGATGCAGATGGACAAAGAATTCATCTTGAAGCTGCTCAAGAAAACTGGAGTCTTGAACTAGGCGATGATTATGGCGTAACAGACGAAATTCAGGCTCAGTACTACACTGCTGAAGGCATAACCAGAGATAAAACACAAAATGACCATCGTATGGGCCTTAAAGTATATACCTTAACTCACACTTTAAGCGCGACAGGTAAAAAGGTATTTACAGATGATGAAAACAAATCTGGTCAACTGGCAGCCCCCGGAGAAAACAAACTTCTTCCAAACAGTGCAGGTGCAGGAGCATATAGAAATGTATTCAAGCCAGTTACTGCTGGTCACGCATGGGAACAGGCTCGTCAGTGGGTTCAATCAAAATTAGTAGATAATGTTGAAGAATTATTAGATGACAACTCTTTCCTGTCCCAATTTAGACAAAGTATGTCTCATAGGCCGGGTGTTTTCACTGATCTGTTAGGAGCCAATTTTGATTACAATGCTTACGATCATGCGAGAACAGAAGAAAAGGATGAATTTGCAGGTACTTATGCCATAACTGAAACTTGGGTTATAGCACTTCATGATTACACTGAAAGTTTTTCAATAGATGTATCAGAATCTGTAGATGATCCAATAAAGAAGGTAAGTATAAAGGGAAGTATCAGAGGTCTTGATACTCATGACAGAGGATGGAGTCATGATGTAAGACTACAAAAAACTGGGACAAAAGCAGGCTATCCCGATGAACAGCAAACTGGTTTTGGGCAGAGTTTTGGTTCTGACTGGGCTAGTCGTTCTTCCGGTCTTATGTCTCAAGCATTCTTAAAATCAAAATGGACTGCTGCTAGTGGTAGATTTGAGGAACTAAAGTATCTTGAAGGAAGTAGTCTTAATGCTATCTACCAAAGAGTAAAGCTGTATTCAAGAGTAAATGCATTAACTCCTCAAGTAAAATCTAAAAGTGTTACAATAGATCCTCCAAATGGCACAATTGAGTATACTTATAATTTTGATACTAAACCCGGCCCATGTTTATCGGGTGCTTTGAGAGACAACATAAGTTTTTCTTGGACTCATCCAAAAGATCAATATGCCTCTATTCCTGTCATAGGAAGAAGAATAGGGCCTGTTTTACAGAATATAAATACTAAAGCAGACGCTAGTAAAGTTGCAGTAAATATTGAAGCAATTTTGCCGATTGCTACTGGTCAATGTATGGCTGGAAATTGTGAAAGTAACGGTTGGCCAAATTTCAGAAATCTCTTTGCTATCCCCACCTTTAATACTGGCCCCGGAGCAGATACTAATTTGAATAAATCGGGAGATGGTCAGTGCAGAGGTGTTTCGAGAGATGCAGATAACATAGTAAATCAACTAAGGGCTTTTCTAGTTAAGAATCAGGGAAATACTGTTTTCTTAGAGTCTGACAGTGAGGCTTGGGAACCATTTACAGGAAAGTTCTCCAGAAACGTAACATTTGTTTATCAAAGATGTGGAGCAGTTCCTGCTTCGGCAAGAAATACTCCAGATGGTGGAGGAAGAGACTGGGCAGGCGGTTCATACGATTGTTTTGATAAAGACGATGACTGTGCAAATGTAGACGATTGTGCTTGTGAAGACTAGTGATAAGAGAGACTGAAAAGGATTAAAAATGGGATTAAGACCTATACATCCGAGAGATGCTTTAGACGGAAGAGTAGACAGAGGCTGGATAGTCGATGGTGCTTGGAATCCTTTAGGCAGAGAAATAGACTCTAAAGTAGAGACACAAGGCGAGCAAGTGTCTGGCGTGACCATTGATACAGCAGGCACTGGCTATGCAATTGGTGACGTTGTAGATTTTAGCTCTTCTGGTACTACACGTTCTGCAAGTGCATTTGTAAGCGATGTGGGAGAAAACGGAGAGATAACAGAAATCACAATAACTGATAAGGGTAGTTACAGTAAGGCCCCAACTGCAAGCGTCACAGGCTCCAGTGGAGAAGGAGGCACATTATCTGTAGATACTGAAAGATTAGCATTAGATACCAAGAAATCATTCTATAGTGCTGGACTTGTACGCCAAGAGCCTGTTTCCCAACCTCAAAACAGATCTAACTTCGATTATTGTGAACAAGCTGATGAAACAGCCGAGCATACTTTATTCTTGGGTGCTAGTATTTCTCAGTTCAGTTCTACTGCTGGGTGGAACTCCTCTGTCAGTACACTAAATGTAACTCTTGTTGAAGACGATTGTTGTGTCTCTCCTATACTAGATTCTGTTACTGGCACGCCAATTAGAGTAACTACTGGTTCTGGGGCAATAAATGTAGACTTAAATACCTTGAGTCTTGTTAGTTCTACATTTAGAGCGGAAGAAAAAACTGATGATGGTAACAGGGTTACTGTGACTGACTCTGGTGGTGTCACCGTAACTGGTTATGTCGTAGATGGTCAACTATATCCAACAGTAAAAGTTTATTACAACAATATACAAGAGAAGATGCATTGGGTTGGAAAAGATAGGTTCAACCCTCCTCCTATTGGTAATCCAGTACACTTTAGATATCAAGATTTCATATTTAATGGAATCATAAAGAACTGGAGTCAAGAGAGAACAACAAGCGGCACAACTTATAAAGTAAAGATAGAAGACCCAAGAGAAGTCTTAAAAGGATGCCAGCTTATCTTAGATAACTATGATGGCGGGGTGAAAGACTGTCCCAATCTAGTGAATCCTTATGGATTGTTAGAACATCATGGTGGACAGTGCATCGA
>TARA_R100001594_G_scaffold82215_1_pt1 | contig 17131 bp, 12 predicted proteins | sample TARA_R100001594 | Tara Oceans TARA_R100001594 (sample SAMEA2622752) | marine metagenome | biome: marine biome (ENVO:00000447); feature: marine epipelagic mixed layer (ENVO:xxxxxxxxx); material: "saline water (ENVO:00002010), including plankton (ENVO:xxxxxxxx)" | depth 150 m | reverse complement strand
ATACCAGTGAACTGAGCAACAACCATTGAACGGAATCCAGTTGCCTTGTCACCATCGGCAAACATACCACACATACCATATACGGATCTAAGAGATACGTTAAAGATATATGGGGAAGATGAAGTTACAGTATCAGAACTTAATGCTAAAGTTGCTCCCGAAACTACTGGAAGTGCTGTTTCTGGTGCATTTTGAACAGTATATGTAGCTTCAGTATCACTTGGTTTTGTAGCAACTACAAATTGTCCATCATATCCTTCTGCACTGATTCCTTCTACCCGGAATGGAGTATCTACCTGCAACCCATCTACAGCAGAAGTAGTAGTAACAGTAATAGTAGTAGTAGCAGTTACACCATCACCTGACTTAATACTTGAAATTCCAACCGATTTACCAGTTGATCCAACAATACGATATTCATCAATCTTAGGTTGAATATCAATTCCTGCAGAGGGATAATCTGGAGAAATTGCACGACCAGAAGATTGTCCATAAACTAAACCAACTTTCTCATAATACATCTGCAAATCAGTACGATCTGCATCATAAGTTAAGAAATCATCATTAATACTAACATTATTAACCCCATCAGCATATTCAAAAGAAGTTAGTTTGTGGTGGGAGAAATTAGGAACAAACTCATTAGCAGTATAATCAAGATAGCACTTTCCGTTAGGATCTGCGTCAAAAATAGAGAATTGCCAAAAATAGCATCCACCAGTTACTCTGAATATGGCAGATCTTTCAATATTAGCGTTAGTTGGACTGGGAACATATTTTGGTCTTATTTTAGTCTTTCTTAAATCTAAACCAACAATAGAAGTACCACGAGGAACTATAACACCACCGAAAACACTGTTTAACTTATAAAGTTCGTTATTTGGAGAATCTAAGTCAAAATTAGAATTTAAATCATATGGAGGAAGATCATTAGAAGTTGCACCACTCCTTAAATAATATTGATTTGCACCATAAGGAATATAACCAGGTCTATTATCTACCGTATGTTCACCAGGATATAACAAGATTGTGGTTTTACCAAATCTATCATTATTCAATCCTTTCTGATATGAAAATCTTGAAGACTCAATCAATGCACGTTGAATAGTCTTAAAGGGACGAGTTAATGAATTCCCCTGATTTTCAATACTATCAGTCGCATCTAGGTCATTAGGATTGACGTAGAGAATATTTCCCCGAACTGACTTCAGAAAATTGTCTAATCTAGAGAGACCCATCTTGCCTTGCTATCTATAGTTCTTGTTATGGATTATTTATCATCCAAGAAAAGGCATCTCTTTTTTCTTGCCAAACCTTACGTGAGGAAAAATTGGCGCGGTTTTTTTCGCCCTTTTTTGGAATTAAACTTCATTTTTCCCTGCCAGAGGATCAGCATAAACTAACCTCTCTTCAGGACATGTAGCACGTACTAATTCAAGAACATTCATAAACTCCTCAGTATTACTACACACCACCTCTTTAGTATCACCTTCATTTGAATACAAATAAAAAGATTTCTTTACTGGATCTACCACACACCTCATCAGATATTCATCTTCCATAAGATACTATCTTTTTCTCATATTATAACATATTTAACTAAAAAAATCAACGGGTCCATGTGTTCTGACCACTATAATTAGGATTATCTGCTTTAGGATCAGGATAATCTTCCCAGGTCTCACCTTCATACTCAACAGTTAATGGATTAATATCCTTCCTCTCTGCATATACATGGAAAAAACAATCAATAGGCATACCTCCATGTGCTTGAAGATATATCTTCTCATCATCCCATCTCTTTATAATAATATCCTGATGAGCACCGATTGGTTGAAGTTGTACAGAAATACTATCTACATGTACCAGGTCTTTCCAATAAGAAGGGAGTTCAATCTCTTTTCTATTTCTTACTCTTCCTCTATGATAGACTCCAACCTCTGCACCTTCAATACATGCATGGGCAAGACGATATCCTTCTCGTGAGGGATGAGGAATATCAAATTTCTTAGGTAGACCATCTGCTACTATATGTCTTGCTTCTAAACGTCCAGTAGAAAGACAATCAACCGATCCTGTAACATATAAATCCCCAACAATATACTGATTTCCGACGACCTTCAAAGATTGTGGTAAAAGTCCTGAAACTCCAATAGAACTTTCAGGCATCAAACAATCAGGATCATCATTTCTACAAGGTGCTACCATTAAAGTAGCATTATTTCCAAAAATATCAGGATCATTAAAATCTCCAATATGAACTGGACCTTCTATAGCAGCCGATCCATTTATCTTTTCGGCTCCCTGTCCAACTCCAGCACACTGTCCAGTTCCTAAAAGCAATTGACCGCCAATATTTACGTCATCAAAATTACTTGCCATTTTTTTCCCTCCTAAGGTTGAGTAGCAGGACCACTAGTTTTAGTAAATTGTTTCAATAATTCCTGACCAGCATTCTTTGCATTTTTCACAGAACATGCACCAGTAACTCCATAAAATACACCAGAATAAGTTTGTAAAACCAAACCACCCACTAATTGACCCATCATGGGAGAAACAAGACGAAACATATTCTTTGCATCCACTAAAAATTTCTTAGATTTAATATCAATATTTTCACTGGCAGTCATTTTAATATTACCAATATCCGTACCTTTTCCAGTAGTGGACATCTCAATATTAAGAGCTTCCATTCTAATACTACCATTAGCAGCCTTAATAACAATATCTCCATTCTCCGAAAGAAGAATCATACTTATATTTTTTCCATCTTCTTTAGAAATCTTTTCTGGATCAAATCCACACTTAACCTGAAAATTTCCCGGACTAGTAGATGTAGTCCATCCTTCTCTAGGTCCAGATATATCTAATGATAATTGATGATCACCTTTAGGTGTAGCAAGTAATGCACCTGCTGTAACATCTCCTTGCTTATGAATATGACCAAAGCTTATAGAACCTTTATCATTTCCATATCTTATAGCAGTAAAATTCTTTTCTGCCTGAGGAGAATCTCTCTTATTCTTTGTATTTGGTGCGGTTGCCATTTTTTAAATTAAATTATCCGGAGTTCCGGGAAGATTGAGTCTAGGATCATCACTACTAATATCAGTACCTTGTCTGAGGATAGCAGATGGAGGTGTAGTTACCTCAGCATCTATGCTTTCTTGTAGTGTATCATAAATCTGTACCAGTTGACCAGGTGTTTCATAATATCCTGCATATTTAATGCCATCCTTATAAAATACTGCTCCATAATATGCACGTCCATCATAATATCCTGTCTGTTTAACACCAACAAGATCAGTCACCTGTATTAATTTATCAATATCTGGTACAATAGGATCTCTAACTACTTCCATTACTGGAATACCTTCAAAATTAATACCCGTATCAGAAATTACTCTAATATTAGGAACTTGAGTAAACCCAAGACCCCCATCATCAACACATACTTTGTTTATTCTACCAAAAGGTCCACAATCACACAAGGAAAGTTGTGCTCCTCCCTCGTTAGGTTCTATTACTACTTGATCTACTGCACAATCATAATTAATTCCAGGACTTTTAACAATAACATCTTTTAATTTTAATCCTACAGGATATCCAGGACCTTTAGGAGCATCAAATCCATTACCAGGATTCATACAAGTTACATCAGTAACAACTCCTTTACCATCCACCACTTGAGGACAAGGTGGTGGCATGAGTTTTGCAGAAACACCTACAGGATTAACTGACCAGGGCCTAAGAACTCCAGTTCCAACCCTTATCTTTTTACTAATAATTACCGCACCTACAGTAGGATTAAGTGAGAAAGTATGAGTTTCTGGAGCAGGAATATTATATAATTCCATTTCAAGTGTATGCTTCCCTTTCGTTACATTAAACGTATAAGTTCTTACATTTTCAAACACTTTTACAAATCCTATTTTTCTCCCATCAAGTCTAACAGTAAGAGTATCATCAGCAAGCATTTTTAAAGTATATTCACCAGAGTCTGGAAAATTAACATTATTCCACTTCATCTTCCAACTCTTATCAAAAATGTCTACTGGATTAGTATGAAAAGGAGAAAATTCTCTTCCTAAAGGTCCACTTCTATAGCTTGCAAGTCTTGGACCTTCATATGTTACCCCATCCTTCTCAGTTCCTCCTACCAATGTCCCTTTAATAGAGGGTTTCCTAGAAGAAGGAACTATAAACTTACATGTAGCACTATTAGAACCATTCTTTAAATCATAAAACCTTCCTCCCGTTGCTGTACATACAACATCCTTCCAATCATTATCCTTATACTCTTCCATCTCCAACACAGACTCACCTTTAGTTCTCAATCTAACGCCATGTTTACTTTGAGGACTGGTCAATTCTACATCATATACTTGATTTACAGGCACATCTTTTACAATAGTCTCATTTATCTGAGGACCATCTTGAGTTTTTGATATATCAATATTAAGTCCAGGTATTTTAATTCCATTACCAAAAGTTGCAGCACTAGAAATCTTAAAAGTAACATTCTTTCTAGTCTCTGGAAGAGGAGATAAATTAACCCAATCAGCAGTATTAAAAATCTTTTGATCAACTAATTTAGTTTCTTCAAATTTATAATTATGTACTTCAACTTTTATAATTTTAGATCCTGCAGATAAAAAGAACTTATTTTCTCCTCTTCTTCTCGCTTTTAAATACCCACCAGAACCCTGTGTTAAATCCAATACTAACTGCCCATCTACCCAGAATTTGGCTTCATCATCTACTGCACCCTTCAACTTATAGTATCCATCATATGGAATATCTACAGTCCATTCATTAGTAAAAATCCCACCTCCACCTGATGTATTGGGAGTATCATAAGGAGGAACAGGAGACATCGCATATTTATTAAGAAACTTATGCCATTTCTTAAATCCTACCGGATGCCATTGAGCTTTTGCACCAGGAAATCTAGTTGTCCAAAAAGGATTAGGGGGACATCTACCTTCTGCTTTAGGTATAGGTTGTTGAGGAATAGGGGGTGAAGGTGCTTCAATGGTTAAAGCAACTCCCATAGGATTACTATTCCAGGAAGCCTTTTGAATAAACTCCTCTTCTGTATATTCTGTCTCTATATTAATAGCCAAAGCCATAGGATTAATTCCTTTAATAGGGCTAAATCCAAATTTTCCACCCGGTCCTTTTTGTTCTAAATCAGCAGTAATATTATAAGTTCCTTGTTTTATAGAATACACATATCTAGATTTTCCTGTGGGTTTATCTGCATCTCCATCAACAAATCCCTCCTTTCTAAAAGAAACTTGATCGCCTATTTTTAGATTTACATTATCATCTACTGCTACTTCAATAATATAATTACCAGTCACAGGAAAATTAACATTATTCCATACAATAACATTTGATCCTGCATATGGATTATCCTCCAATTGAATCATAGTATCAAAAGGACATACTCCATATTCGTTTAAAAATCCACCTCTATTATAAACATTTGTTCTCCACAATTTTCTATTTGCTTTATCAATATAATCAAGAGTATTAAAAACTGTTTTAAGTTCCTGAGTAACTTCTGAGCTACTCCCCTTCTGAACTACTCTTTGTTGCTGAAGATTTTTAGCACTTATTATCTGTAAATGAGCATTAGTATCTGTCCCATGGCCATCAAAAAAATCTATTTGCCCATACTTATTACTATTAGGACCATATACCGGATTAACCCTAACAAGTTTAGGGGTTTTTTGAGTTCCTTCAAATCTAATAGGACCATACCCATCTTCACTTCTTTTAAAAACAGATTTACCATCAATAGTCCCATGTTCTTTAAACCGTCCTCCTTCCTTCTCCCTTTCTAAAACAATATCTTCCCCATCAGGATTAGGAATAATAATCTTCTCAATGGCTACTCCAGCATATCCTGGATTATCATCGTGCCATAATTGAACAACAACTTCAGTCTCTACATTCCCCCCAACAGTTAAGAAAAATCCATTACTTTTCTTAATAAAATCTGCACCTGCTATTTGAGTTTCTGCTTTAGGTCCATTCTTTTGAACGGTTCTTTTTCCAATAAAGGGAACATTAAATAATTCTATTTTAAGTTGATGCTTCCCTTCGGTTAGAGTCTTCTTAATAGGTTTAACTGTACCTTCATAATTGCTTAAATTAGAAACAAATTGATTATCAACATACAATTTAGATCTATTATCCTTAGTCCCTCTAAAGATATACTCACCATCATAAGGAACATCTAAATCCCACTCAAAAGTATACCATCTATTAGAAAAATCAGATCCTTTTGCATTTGAAGGAGGAACAGGAGAAATAGCATATGAATTCTGGAACTCCTCCCATCTATGATCAGTTACTTTATGAAACGTCCTAGATGTTTTACCATTACCTGTTACTCTTAATGGTGCTTCTTTATGAGTCGTCCACCAAGGATTCTGTACTTTTCTCAATAAATCTTGATATTCTTTTACTTCCTCGTCAAAAGGAGAATTTGCAGCATCTGTATACTTTTTAGGATTCCATTTACCAATCTTCTTACTATTATATAAATCATAATTATCTCCAAAATCCAGTTCCTCAGGAGCACAAGATTTTAAATCATACTCTTCAAAATCTTCTTCATCTTCATAAGTTTGAAAAACAGTTATAGTAGATCCCAATGATGCTTTAGCAACTGCTCCTGCACCTACACCACACCTATCCACTACTTCTACTTGTGGAGGAAATTGATATCCATGCCCACCATGCACTAAATCAAGTGCGATAACACTACCATCTCTATCAATAACAGGATTAGCCTGAGCACCTACTCCTCCACCGCCTGCAATATTTACTACAGGTCCACCACATTCACCATCCATCTGTATACCTTTACAGGTATCGAATTCACTTTCTAAATCATCGGCATTTAATTTATTAACTTCATTTATATTAAGATATCTAATATTCTCTCTCGTCTGAAATATAAAGGTAGTTCCAGGATTTTTCTTAGCATAAACATTTGCATCATGAATACCAACCCCCGATATATATCCTCTATCAGTTGAAATATAACCAACTTTGACATCACATTTAGTAGATGGACCAAAAATATTAAATTTAGGCTTAGGAGTTGTCATGTTTAATATTTATTAATCCTTTTTAATAATAACATCTGCAGCATCTTTCAAAGGTCCGACAAAAGGTTTAGCACCATCAGGAACTATATCACTGACTTTATTCATCGCAACATCAGCTATTCCTTTAGGACTTGGTATTTGAGAATCTGGTAAAGAAGATCCTCCTGTTCCAAAATTATATAAATCTGTCATTGCAGGAGTTGCAGGAAGTTCAAAAGGAAATACATTAGAAACTATATTCTTAAAATTTAATGCACTTGCAAGACTACTTTGAATCCCTCCTAACATTGATAACTTATCCTTTAGAGAAGCACCCTTCCCATCATTACCTTGTTTATCTGGAGGAACATCACCCGGATCATTAATCTGAACTACCGTAAAAGTAGCATCATTATTACCACCTATTACATATAATAAATCACCCACTAGATAACCACTTCCTCTTTGATTCACTACTATACCACCACCATCAATAGCACCGGATACTTTATCTAATGTAAAAGTACCAGCACTACCCCCAGCAACAGTAAGGACTTCCCCATCTTTATATCCACTACCAGCACTATTAATACTAATCGCACTTACTGCACCACCAATTGTAGTAGTATCAACAGTACATCCCGAACCATTTCCACTACTTGTTGTGGATACATTAGAAGCATCACTATATCCCGTTCCACCAGAAGTTATAGTTACATGATCACTACTTGCACCACCAAATGTAACTGTAATATCCACAGTCAATCCACTACCAGTTCCTGATCCAGTTGTAGTAATACCAGGTCTTACATTACCAGTAAAAGCAGTTCCTACATTATTTTGTGTAATATAAGCACTACCTCCACGAACATAATCCCATGCCTCTTCATCAGTAATACTTATTACACCACCTTCCCCAGTAGCATCTCTCCATCTTGGTTTTGTTTTCTGATCCAATTCTCCTAATTGATCTCTAACATCTCCAATATAAGAATTAAGATTGTTTAAAATATTATTATTCATATTCTGTATATCTTCTTTGTGCAAACTTATCATCTCTCCAACAAATTCTTCAGCAGCACACATAGGCACCTTGGGATAAGTAACTGTTGTAATCCCAGGAGAAATAGTTACTGTACCATTAGGATTAACATCCACTCTAGAGGGAGGTATAGGTATACTAGCTTGTTGCTGTGCTTTCTCTACCAATCCTTTCAAACTAGTAGAACCTGAACCTTTAGTTAATGCTTTAGTTAAAATACTTTTTAATAATCCCGCACCCTTATTTGTAATACCATTATATCCTTTCAAAATATCTGCACCCATCATCTGAGATAAATCCCCAAATTTAAACCTTTCAGCCATAGGAAGTTGACCCACGGTTTTTGAAAGTTCACTCTGAAGAGTCTGAGTATTAAACTCCATCATCTTATTATTAATAATCTTCTGATACCCTGCCATCATATCAGAGGCACTCGACACTAATCCATCTAAATCAGTAGGAGGACGACTAACTGCATCAATATAACTTCCTTGAGAAGAAAGAGCTTTATTAATAGACTTGGTAAGATTATCAGAAACTATTTGCATCCCTTTAATAGCCGAATCCACATCCTCATCCGGTTTCATTAAAGGAATTTTCTTCATATATTCCTCATTCAATATAACATCAGCAGATGAAAGCAAATGTACTGCTTCACTTTCAAGAGTTGCACCACTTTCTGTTTTAGAAAAAGATGAATTAGATTCGGCAACACGAGTGGCCAAGTTCTGCATAACATTAGAACCAATCATTTGATTCTTAACTTCTTCTAATGCACCCGATGTTAAATCTTTAAACTCTCCAGATGATACTAAATTTTCAAACTGACCTGCAGCATTCTGCATATCAGCAAGCATCTGTTTAGTTTTTTCTGGAGGTAATCCAAACTTATCTTTATTAGCCATCGATCAAGTATATCCTAAAGATTTTGCTACTTCCTGAGAAAGAGTAAATGATCCCCCATTATTATTCACCGCTACTTCCTCCTGCAATTGTGTTGGAGACTTTGGTTTATTAACCCCCAAATCACTCTCTGGAGCCGTCTCTTGTGCCTTTCCTTTTGGTTTACATGACTCAGCATATCCACTTTGAGCTTTAAAGTTTTCTCCACCAGTCTTTCCAGTTTTCTGCTGAAGAGGAGTCTGGGCATTGTTTCCTAAAATTCCCATAATAACAGGCACTTGTTGCTGTCCTCCATCCATAAAGTATCCAAACACAAAATTACCTTGACGAATAGCAGGAGTTTGAAATGCCGCTGCTTGTCCTCCACCTGCGGTAACAGGATACATTAAAGTTGCCCAAGGAAGTTCCTCTGTCTCTAATATATCCTCCGACTGAGGATGAAGACCCATAATCCTCACCCTATAACGATATGCCCAACCAGGTATATCAAACTTATTATCAAACTTATCGGGGTTTATATTTTCTCTCCAGCTACAATCATCCATCACCTGACCCATCCACCAGTTAAAAGATTGGCCAAGTATACCTGAATTAAATAATGATCCTACTTCCATCAGACTCTACTCATCATAAACCCGACACTCAAATGAATCTGGATGGTTGTCACAATAGACTTCCAGTGTCTTATCCTGATGTCTCTGATGCCAGTCATTAATCTGTGCATCACTCTTATCAACTTCATTTTCACTATGAGCATGAAATGCATCATTATGCATCTTTAAATCTTCTTCACTATACTCTAACATACCATGATTAATATGCTCTTTATGATCCTTTGGATCAATATAGACCTCATGATCGAGATCGTGTTCTGGAGTAGGAGTAGTCATACAATTAGTCCCTTACTTTAGTATTTAGACACCAGACAGAGGAATTCCGCCTCGTTGTCCACCTACTATATTAGCATCTTTATAGTCATAATCACCAGGAATTGATGTATCTGTTAGGGGAACAACATTTGCTTTATTCACTTCCTCCTCTGTTGGTTTACCCTTACGTCCAAATGAATCTCTTACCAGATTCAATTTAGTCCATGTTCCTCCAGGTGTAATTAAATGAGCTAAGTCTGATACCAAATATTTACCACCCATATTCTTATTAACTTCATCACTTTTAGTACTCGCTTTAAGTTGTGGAGAATCTAAAAATACTATATCACCTGCATGTACAGAAAAATCTCCAGGGATAGTGACTGTACTAGTAGCAGCAAACATAGAATTATATCTCATAATTGCCTGATTAAAAACTCTTGATGGATCAAAATTCTTTTCTTTAGATTCTTCAATTTGTTGCTCAGTAGTTTCTCCATCAGGTAAAGTTCCATCATCTTCAGTTAAAAATGTAAGTCTAGAAGTAGCCGCTTCCTTAAAACCAACACCCTTCTTACTCAATTCAGGATTCCATATATTTTGATTCTCTCCTGCCAACTCATAATACTTCTCCTGATCTTCTGCATCCAAATAATCTATTTTAAAATCACATGTGCGTTGATTAAATGTAAGACAACCAGTAGTAAAAGCACCCATCATCAATTTATTTTGAACATTAATAGATATATCTTCAGTATATTCTAATGCTTTTACATTATATCCTTTAGGTATAAAATCTCCAGGAGTTCCAGTATATACAATTGATATAGATGGCTTCTGAGCCATTAACTTATCAATTGATTTAAAATAATATGCAATTGAAGTCTCAAAGAAAAAGAACCCTGCGGTATTACCGTATGATTGTGGGGTTTGAGGAACTGCCTTAACACACAAATTGTTTATAGCATAAAATGGTTTGTTATTATTTCCAATAAAATTATAATTTTTTGCTCCTGTAGGTTCAATACGAATATTTTTCTTAGTAGCAAGATATTTTGAAGTCGTTAACAATTTATCAACATGCTGAGATATTTTTCCTTTAAAACATTCCTGAATATGAGTTTTTTCATTCCTCAAATATTCTGGAGAACATAATTCTAATTGCCAATCTGATTGTACAGTAGTACTATTAATATTAGTTACCTTATTAACTCTCATATCTAAATCCAATACTGAGCCCTGCCTATCTTTTACTTTTAAATGAACCGTTTCCGATCCAGTAATAGGTAGACCATCAACTGCAGTCGTTGTATTCTTACAATTCGTACCAGTCTTTTGATTATTAGTTGAATTTCCAGTATCAGTATAAGTTAATACACATCTAATAGAATCTTGCAATATACTTTCATGATATTCTAATCGGACTAATGCATTAACCAAACTTACGCTATTATTCTTATCTTTATTAGAAAAAACATTTATCTTTTCAAGATCAGCAGGTCTTGTAGATTCCCTTGCAAATATCTTCCTGTTTTTTCTCTTACTTCTTTTTTGTATCTGGTCAACCTGTCCTCCTGATCCTCCCCACGCCATTAGATTAATACCTCCTTACTTTTTATATAGAATGTCTGCATCACTGCTTGATGATCCACCAGTAACAAAAATTGGAACATTCCGTTGATTGTTATCTACATCTGCAGATTGATTGTTGCCACCACTATTATTAATGATGATATTATTAGAAGACTTAGAATCATAAGAGGCAGACTTATTAATAGATTGATTATTCCCTGCTTGTGTCTCTGCAACCTCTAGTAGACTAATATGGCGTAGATTTTCTTGATAATTTTTATCACTCCTATAAGGTGCCGCAAAAGTATTAAAATCAAGTCCAAGTAATCCTGGAACGAAACCTAACACTCTAAGTGTTCTTGATAAACCAGTTTTATCCCACTCTTCTTTTAAACTGACGAACCTCTTTAATTCTTTCTTCTGTGCTTTAATTCTTGATAAAGGCCATTTGATATATTGACCCATAAACCAAGCATCACTTCCAATTAATTTATTTTTTTCCCAAAAAGGACTAACCATTCTTGTATTGATTTGATTAAATAAAGCACCTAACCCCAGGTTAACCATGATAGTTCCTACTATCGTAACTATAGCATTTCCACCTTTTACTACTCTAAATTTCCCTGGTTTTAATTTTATTGCAGATGGTTTTTTAATCTTTAATTTTACCTGATTGCGAATGTTGTGTTTTAAATTTTTGGGGAATTGACTAGGATTTTTACCCTGTTCTATCTGCAACCTTTGTATTTTTTCTATTAGTTGGAGGGCTTTAACACTAGGTGTTCCTTTAGTTTGAGCTGAATCAATGAACCTAGTTTGACGAATATCTGGTATCTTTGACATCAAGCGTCCAACATTAACCTTACCCGAACCTTTGACGAATTTCTTCTTTATTTTATTTTGGTTGTCGAATATTTGTCCCTGCTGGTGCTCCTGTATCAGTTGAATATCTTTAGTAACCCTACCTCCTTTCTTTGCAGTAAGATCTTTTAATATTTTTTTATATTCATCCGTCTTAATGGTTCCAATTCTGACTGCACTTTCCCCTGCTGCTACAGTAGATAATCTTACTGGTCTGATCCAGTGCGTCTGTCTTCTGAAAGATTTTTTTATTGTCCTTCTTTCAAAGAACCGAGACTTAAGTTTCTCTCTCTCCAGGATTTCCAACCTTATTCTCTTTAGCAGAGATCTTCTTTTCACCAGCGCAGCATTCCTTGCTCTAATCTCCCGAGCTCTAGATTTAATAAGCGATTGATTTGCTCCCCCTCCTCCCCTTGTACTCCCACTTACAGACTTTCCACCAAGTCCAGTAAGACTACCTAATCTAGCAGCAAGGTATAGAGACATCGACCCTACTACCCCTAAAATATTAAGTATATCAACTATAGCATTAGTTACAGTATCTAAAGCACCTAAACCTTTTGCACCAAATATACCCCCAAATACATCCCGAAATCCCCCATAAAGTTTATCCGTCCATCCTATAAAAGACACCAAACCATTAAGTATTTTCCCACCCCAATTAATTACAAAATCCGCAGCCCCTGCTAAGAAAGTTATTAACTTCTTCAATTGAGGAACTATACTTACAAGTCTTAGAGCAATAAATCCTAAAAATATAGTAAGAAAATAATTTTTTATCGTCTCCCAATAACTTCTTGCTTTAGCAGGAATCAACCTACCAAGCATTCCTTTACGTGATCCAGCAATTTTTCTTGCACCTTCAAGAAACTTTTCTCTACGTTTAAACTCTTTCTTTTCTGCATCCTTTCTCGCATCTTCAGATTGTTCTTTTTGAAATCTTAACTTTCTCCGAAATACCCTATTAATATTAATTAACCCCTCACGAATAAAAGATAAATCTTGGGTTGTCCCCTGGGAGGCACCGATACTCTTACCTGAAACAGTAGAGACTTTTGTATTTAAAAGTTTTTGAGTATTAATAGCCATAATTTATAGTGCCAAAATACCTAAGGTCTTTATCTTCTGAGTGGATCTCATTACCCCGGCTTCAAATGGAGGAACCACTGGTGCAGCACTGGGAGTGACATTTCCCTGAACCCCCTGAGGATTTAAATTATTAATTACTTGGGTAGTAGGAATATTAACAGGAGCATTTATATCAAAACCCCTTTCCCTTAAAAGATCAGTCTTCTCATCAGCTAATTGGAGTCTTTTATTAAAATTACCTCTTAACTCCTGTGCTTCCTTTACATTTCCCTGACCCATAGTAGGAGTAACAGGATCAGGCATATCCTTAGTAAGTTCTGAAAGACCCTTCCAATCTATTCCACCTCCAATAAATGAAGCTCCAGGTACTCCTGGAGGACCATCAGCCCCATCCCCTCCTGGACTTCCTTGAGGACCACCCTGTTCATTAGCAGTCTTTAATTCAGATAATTGACCATGCATAATACTCTGAGCAGCATTAATTGCTTCTAGATATCCTTCATCACCTGGTTGATAAGTCTTATCACCAAAAGTAAATGCCTCTCCAGTTCCCCCAAACTCTGCTTGATTCTGTGCTTTTAATCTACGAGCATAACGATTCAGTTGCGTGGCTCCACGTGAAGTAGGATTGGCCTTATAATCTGCCTTCATCATATCAAATTCTTCCTGGGAATGTCTACCTACCACACCACCAGTATTATATCTACCTCCCCTTGGTCTATTAGTTCCACCAGCAGCTGCATTCATTCCTGCAAGAGTATCTGCACCATACTTCTCAACGGCACCTTTAGACATAACAAACTCACCAGCAGTTAAGTTTGCAGGAACTCTATCTACCCCAGAAGGACCCGATACAAAACCCCCTTCAGCAAAGTTTTTACCTCGATTTCGCGTTGCAGCAGCATAAATTCCTGCTACCGATGCTCCACCCACTAATGCTACCAACCAAGGATTAGCAGCTGCAAATGCTGCTAATGCTACTCCTATCGCTTTAATCGCCGGTATAGCTACAATAGAACGAGCAACCAATCCTGTTATCATTCTCCCTAAAGAAGTTCCAAATAATAAAGCCCCTGCTACTATTGCTGGCCAAAAATTAGTAGTAAATTTAATAAAAGATTCAATTTTTTTAGAATTTTTAGGATCTCCAAACCATTCTAATAATTTAAAAAGAACTCTTCCAAAAAATATAAGCTTTAAAAATTTAAATATCCTTTCCCACAAAGTTGCAACAGGTGCAAGTACTTTCTTGGTTATCGCCTTTACCCCAGTAAATCTATCTGTTTCTAAATCCTCTTCTATCTTACTTCTTTTATCTTGTTCCTGTCGTATTCTTTCCTTACGAGCACCTTTTTTATCTGCCTTTTTCTGCAAAGTTAAAGTTATTAATATTCCACCAACTGCTTCTCTAATATCAGAAATTATTTGACCAAAACTTTCTGTTTGCGTATCTAAAGATTTAAATCCCTCCATTCCTTTAGGAGTAGAAATAATATTCTTAAGAAGAGTAATCTTCCTTTCGTTATTACTAACCCTTGTTTCTAAACTACTAGATCCCTTCTTAAAAGATTCAGCTGTTATAATAGATCTCTTACTACTCATTCCACCACCAAGCTTCTCTCTTTCTCCCCATAAGAAAGAAGATCCTTCTATTAGTTTTCTTCTAGAACTTGGCATTAGCGGATTTTTGTTTCTGCTTTAACTCTTCTTCTTCAAGATGTTGTTGAAGAAGACCCACATAGATGTCTCGTTCCCAAGGCATCATATTTTCAATCTCTGTCAAGCTATATTTATGGTACTGCATTAAGGAGAAATTAAGTTTAAAGTAGCTCACCAGATTCATATGGGTCATCGCTACGCGAAAAAAGACGCTAATCCCTCCAATACCACATCACTTTCTACATTAGTTTCTGGATTCTTCACCTTCACAGTATGAGATAATTTAGGCATTGTCTCAAAGAACTTTTCAATCTCTTTAAACTGACCTGAATTCATAGAATCAAGAAAATCCTTAACTTCTTTTTTGCTACAATCTGCCGTAGCCCAAACTTCATCCTCATTATAAATTTTATCAATACAACTAGCAATTAAATCAAAAGATTGATCCATTTGATTAGACTCATTAAAATCAAAATTATTCTTAATAAATTGATCCAATGAAGGATACCTCATCTCCATCATCAAATTCTCATCAAGTTTGATTTTATTAGTATGATTTTCAGTCTTTTGAACTTGTATATCATCTAAATTAAGTACAAGAGGAACCTCTGTCTTCTCATCATCAGGACATACAACCTTCAAATCAAGTTGTTCTCCAACAGATTTACCCCTAATATTAAGAAATAAGTATTCAATATCAAATGTAGGAAGCTGTTCTACTTTAATTCCCTTAGTTTGTACACATGCTTTAAGTACAGCCTTAATAGCATTAGTAATCTGTTTAGTATCCTCACTTTCTAAAGCAATTACAAGAAGTTTTTCTTCTTTAACTAAAAATGGTCTATATTGTATTGTTTTTCCTGTTGAAGGAAGTTCCAACTCATAGGTTGGAGTAGCAATTTTTGGTAAAGGCATAATATCTATGACAATTCAGTGTGTTTTATTTAGAAGAGATTTCCAAGTACTTGATTAATTTTACCACCAACAAACCTATCAGCCAAGGCTCCAACAAATCTATTTCCTGTTACATCACTAACTACATTACCTGCAGCAGCCGCAATTCTATCCGGAATACCGCCTGCATTAAATATTGATTGTTGTAATGGATTTCCAATTATATCTCCAAGTATTCCACCCACTATAGGAATATCATCAAAAACATCAAAAATAGTTGAAAGTGGAGACTTATAATTTCCAAGATCAGGCACATATCTAATATAAGTTAAAGAAACTGTACATCTCAATAAATTAGATCCTTCATATGATATAGGCATAGAGCTTATAGCTATCGGATAACTCTTTATAAACTCATAAGATAATTTTTGTTGATGATCTTTCTCAAACTTAGTAACTTTTAAACCATCCGACTGATATTCTACAGGATAACTCATCCGATAATTAAAATACTCAGATTTAGGATTTCCAGTGTCTTCATTAGTAATAAGAGCTATCCAGGACTCAAAGAATCTAATAGGTACATAATTTTTTGCATCAACATAAAAAGTTAGATCAATTCTATCATCAAATACTCTGCGGTAAGCACGTCTTTCAGTGACTCCTTGATAATCATTATTAACTTCAAAGGTAGCTAACTGTGATCCGGGAAGCACGGCTTCCGAACATAAAAGATTTAATTGATCCTGTTCACTACCAACCTTACTTCTAAGTTCATTTGGAATCCCCAACTCTACTTCAAAAACAGAAGTAAGAGCAGGTCGAAGAAGATTCGATTTAATTTCAGATACTGTCCTTGTCTTAGGCATTTATAAATAATTTTTACCTTATATATTATGTATGGCCGAAAGCAAGAAGAGTTTATTCAAACCGACCAAACCTAAGAAATATAAAGGTAATCCAAACAATATTATCTGTCGTAGTTCTTGGGAAAGAAAGTTTTGTAATTACTGTGATATTAATGAGAGTATTGTAGAGTGGGGAAGTGAAGAATTCTTTATACCCTACCGTGCTCCTGATGGTAAGGTCCGTCGTTACTTTCCAGACTTTATTATAAAGGTTAAAGAGAACTCAGG
>TARA_R100001594_G_scaffold147493_1_pt1 | contig 17135 bp, 26 predicted proteins | sample TARA_R100001594 | Tara Oceans TARA_R100001594 (sample SAMEA2622752) | marine metagenome | biome: marine biome (ENVO:00000447); feature: marine epipelagic mixed layer (ENVO:xxxxxxxxx); material: "saline water (ENVO:00002010), including plankton (ENVO:xxxxxxxx)" | depth 150 m | reverse complement strand
AAATTTTTATCAATTTTATCATCATAACCTATGGCCTCTTTTAATTCATCAGTTAATGCTGCAACTCTATTTCTTTTCTCTTCCTGAGTCATACTTCCCTCAGTGTTCTTTAACAGTTCAAACTTTGTGTTTGAAAATTGTTGCAATGTTTCATTTCTTTCTTTGTCTAAATTAAATTGAGCCGCTAATTCTTTAGTCTCTGCATTACCAGTAACATTATATTCGCCTGTTTTATTAATGAAATCCTCAGCAGCTTTTGTAGACCTGTTTTCTATTTCAGGAGTGCTCACTGCTTTTTCTTGCTCTGTAATTTTCTTTTGTAAATCAGTGTCATTATCGTAAATAGGATCATCAGGTGCAAACTGTTCAATCTTTGACGTACTGTATGTGTTATCTTTTTTTGAGTCTAAATTATCAGGTGTGCTTGCAAGAACAGCATCTGGCGTGTCTGAGCTAGCATAATTTCCATTTAAAAAATTTATTTTATTATTAACTTTCATGACTAATTCTTCATAGTCATAAACATGTTTTAAATCAGTCTCTAAAATTTCTCTTTGTTTAATTAATTCTTCTAAACCCATGTTGGCAACGTTATTACGAAGATAATCAGCTTTAGGTCCGGAGGTTTGTGAAGTAAGCATGTCAACTCCTTGTGCTAAAATATTAGTTAAAGGATAGGGATCTATGTATTCATCGCGAAATGTAGATAGAAAAGAATTTTTATTTGGATCTGCCATGTTTTAAAGCCATTATTCCTTTCGATAAATTAGAACCATCTTTGCCAAAAATTTTACCTGCACCTCCAGCGATAGTAGCTGCTGTTCCTAAAATATCTTGAAATGCCGTTGTTGGTGAACCAGTGGTCTGTCTAATTTGTGTACCTTGTTGTTCAGGTAAACCACCAAGGATATTGGCAAACATTGAATACAATTGTAAAGGTTGATTTTGTGCTTGCAAAATATTTTGTCTTTCTATTTCAGCTGCTTTTTCAGCCTCTGACTGCTCTAATTTGCCTACACCTAATAGTGCAGAGGTATCTTGTAAACCTAATTTAGAACCTGCTGTAGCGAGATTACCCTCCAATCCTGCAGCTCTTAATAAATTAGCAACACCTGATTGATCTGCTTTAGATTGTGCACTAGTGAAATATGGAGCTAATTGTGCCCCTGCTAATTTTTCTTTTTCACTTTGTTGGAAACTAGCCAATGCTAATTTCATTGCATCGTCAGCAGCTTTTGCAGAAGATGAACCTATTGCTTTTAACCTTGCCTCTTCTATTTGACCTTCTGCTATCGCATCTCTAGATCCACCAAATGCACCTCTTTGTCTAGCAACATCTGCGGCTTTTGTTTTAGCTATATCAGCTTGTTTATTTATTTCATCAATAATAAATTGTTGAGATTGACTTAAAAAAGGTTTGAAAGAAGTTGGATCAAAATCAGTGGCAATTGCATCAGCTAATCTAGCTTCACCCCTAGATACAAAATCATCCACAGGTGTTTTTGCTAATGTTTGTGCGTCCTGCGCAGCTGTTAAAGCTGAAAGTATATTAGGATCAAATTTACCTAATCCAGCTTGTAATCTTTTTATAGCATCTTTTTGAGTTGGGGATAGACCAACAAATTGTCTGTCTGGTAAAACAGGAGCATCTTTAATAAAATCCTCTAAAGCTTTTATTAAATTTAATTGTGCTTCCTCTATAAAAGCTGGTTTACCATATCTAATTACTTGTTCTTGTGCCATTATGTACTCATCATATTCATTTGTTCAGCTTTAGCCATACTATCTATTATATTACCTAAACCTTTTTGCATCATAGGATCTCCTGTCATTGATCCGTCTTGCATTTCCATCTTTTTTAAACCATTTACTTCTTCTGTGCCTATGCCGTCCATAGCTTTCATCATCGGCATCTGTTTTAGTTTTGGCATACCCATTTGTAATTTAGACATGATAGCCATAATCTCTTTAATAGATTTACCTTGTGCCATCATTTTGGAAATCATAGCCTGTAAATTTTTTGTTGGATCGTTTGTTCCAATACCATCTTGTGCCATAAGAGGAGCGTAATTCATGCTGCCATCCTCTGCACCTTGAAAGTCATAGCCCATAGCTTCTGCTTGAGGTTTTGTTTTAGCTCTTAAATTATCCATTATTTGTTGACCTTTTTCTGTGTCTCCACCCCCTAAAGCAAATAAAGTATACTCAGGTATTACGTGTTCGTTATTACTAACCAATATCTCCTGTGTTTGACCTGTATTAGGATCTACAATCTCTCCTTCTAAAAGATCTTCTCTACCTGCTCCCATACCAACTAATCTACCCCCAGTAGGATTAACTCTGTCGCCACCTATTTGTCCACCCATCATACTAGGTTCTATTAAGTCTCCAATCCCACCACCAGTAGCAAAATTACCTTTACCTGCTTTACCTGGAATAACTGTGTCTCTAGGTGGTTTACCTTTTTTCAAACTTTCTAATATTAATCTTTTTAAATATGCTTCGTATTCTTGTTGACCTTCCATTTGAGCTATTCTGTTTGCTGATTCAATACTTTCTTCTGCAGTAGGCACTCTAGTTAATTTTTGTGGTGTAATTCCCATTATGGTTTCTTCACCTTCTTTAAAAGTCATTCTATTGCCATCACTATTTATTAATCCCATTTTTCTTAAAAAATCAAAAACATCACCTGGCTTGTTTCCAATCACATCAGCGTCTTTTGCTTTCTGCAAAAACCTTTCTTTGATTAAAAAAGGATTATTTTCTGCATCATATACAGGATCTTGAATACTTAGATTTGACATAGCAGGGTCTTCAAAAGCTCCTAAACCAGCTAAAACACCAGTACCTAAAAGTGCTGAAGGTGCATATCGCAGTGGGTTGTCTTTTTTAAATTGATCTAAAATTAAAGAGTCTTTAAATCTTTCAAATATTAAATCTCTAGCGGGCGTAACTTTTGAAGCTGCATCTAAACTTCCAACACCTGATATGGGTGTATTCTTTAAAATATCTAACGGGCTTACGTACGGAACTTGGCCACCAAATCTTGAGCCAAATGTTTTACCACCAAAATAACCACCAATGCCCCCTGCGAGTGCTTCTCTACCACCTTTGCCTGCAAGTAATGGAACACCAGCTCCTATCAAAGTAGAATAAAGCGGACCTAATCCAAAAGCAGATGCTGCTAAACCAGCAAACGGAGCTACATCTCCTGCTACCTCTTTTATTTTTTTAAAAAACCCTTTTAGCATAATCTCCTAATTGCAATTTATGTGATTGTTTTAGCAAGCTGGCAGGACTTGTGAAATACGCCAATTAATAGTTTAATTATAGGCGAATTATTGGTATATGACAATACAAAAGAATGAGGTTTTAAATGGAAAAAGAAATTAAACTTTCCTTTGATGCTATTAGACCATTTGGTCCCACGGTCATAAAAGGCAACGTGCCTAAAGATATGATAGCATTAATGAATAAAAAAACAGACGAACTAATGAAAGATCCTGAACTTTCAAAAAAATGGGATTGGTCACAAAATTTAGCTGGAAATGTTAAGCAAGAAATTAGAATACCACCTGAGTGGTTAGATAAAGAAGGACAAGCTTTTGTTTTTTTATTAGGTGAAATGGTAAAAAACTATTTAAGTATACCACCAGCTAGTGAAACCTTAGCTCCCGAAAAAATTGATAAAATGGTCATAGAATCTATGTGGGCTGTGAGTCAATGGTCTGGAGACTTTAACCCAGCACACATGCACGATGGTGATTTATCAGGCGTGTTCTATACAAAAATGCCTGAAAGTATAGAAGAGGAGAGAAAAAAAGAAGATCATTATCCTAGCGTAGGAGACATTGTCTTTTTTTGCGGTGATCCAAAACATTTTAGTGGCCACAAGCTACAACATTCACCAGAGGTCGGTGACATATTTATGTTTCCATCATGGTTAACACATATGGTATATCCATTTAGAACTCCTAATGAAGAGAGAAGATCAGTGTCTTTTAATTTAAGATTATTACCAAAGGAAACATTACAAGCTGTAACTTAATGTTTTTAAAAATAAAGGATAATCTTTTTAATGAAAAAATAATTGATGATTTATACTTTTATTTTTTAAATGAAAAACCATGGACATTTACAGGCATTGCCAATCAAGAAGAAAATCAATGGCGAAAATTTAGCGCTGATATAGATAAAAAACACTTGTTAGAAAAAGTATTGTTTGAGAAATCAGACGAAATTTTTAAGTCAGAGCTACCACAAAAATTTAATAATTATTATATAGGTCAGTCTTACGCTAGTGGCTATTTATATGGCACACATCATGAAATTCACACTGACTGCCAAAAAAAAGATGATGGTTATACAGTTATGTTTTATCTTAATAAAGCTTGGGATGTGACTTTTGCCGGAGAAACAATATTTATAGATGAAAATAGGGACGTGCAAAAATCAATAATACCGAAACCAGGTAGAGCTTTGTTTTTTGATGGGTCAATACCTCATTGTGCTAGAGAGGTAAGTAGAATTTGTATAGATTTTAGAATAGTTGTTACTTTTAAATATTATGGAAAATGGTTAAATGAACGTAAATAAAATACCAATATTTACACAAGAGGTTTTTTATTTTACTCTTTCAAATTTTGAAGAGTGGAAAAAACAAATCAATCAAATTATTTTAGTAGAAGAAAATAAAAATATTCATGGGCACGATACTACTCCAAAACAGGAGTGTAATGTTATGGCTAAAAGAACAGCATGGAATTCTCATCAAAGGTATCCAGTATTGCAATCTTTGTGTGATGAAATCAAAGATCGTATAGAAAAATTTATTGAAAAAGAAGACTATGATATACCTAATTTGGAGATAGAAAATTGTTGGATTAATTGGTACAAAAAAAATCAATATGCACAACCACATAAACACGGAGATGTTTTGTCCGTTGTTTTATTTGTCGATGTCGAAAAATCTAATAGTAAATTTTTATTTAATTCAAATAATTATGCTGTTTTTGTTAAAAAAAATGACGCAAATACAAATTTTAGTAATGTAAAAGAGCTTACTGCGAGGGACGGAACTGTTATATTTTTTGATGGATCAATTTTTCATTCTGTTAGTTCAAATACAACAGACAACACTAGGGTCACAATTGCAATTAATTTTAAAGTTAGTTACACCGATGAAAGAAATGAATATTGATAAAATACCAATGGTTCGTGTGACGTGGTTAGACGCTCGTGATATGGAAACGGGTTGGTTGCCTATAAAAGATATAGTCAATGCTCCGTTGGCCGTGTGCCAAGAAGTAGGATATTTGGTGGTAAACAATGATGACAAAATTGTAATTATGCGTTCGTGGTGTGTTGACAAAGAGGATAATCACGGAGGTGGATCAATAGCCATACCAAGAGGGTGGGTTAGAAAAATAGAATATTTAAAGGTAGAATATGCAACAAGATAAAGTACTTATATTTCCTACAGAAATATTAACATTTCAATTTAATACAGAAGAAATCAGACCCTTAATAGATGAGGTTGTCAGCAAGAAACATGAAATTAAAAAAATTAATTCTATTTATGACAATCACGGTGGAATAGGTGACTATTTTACAGATTTCATGGATCCAGTAAAGCTCGTAGAGTACGAAAAACTTATGTTTATTGTAGCAAATTTTTTCAACAACAATAACAATCCTTTTATTATGAAAAATTATTGGACAGCTATTTACAATTTAAGTGGATTACACAATAAACATATACATGCTAACTTTGTTAAAGGAGATGAAGAAAATTATTCTAGTGTGCTGTATTTAACTTCAATGGGTGAAACAAAATTTTACAATCCAAATCCGACGTGCATACATGATGAGGCAATAATGGCTTCAAAAGTCGGTAAGTTAATTTTTTTCCCTAGTAATTTATTACATTCAGCAGAGAATCATGTAGATGGCGAAAGGATTATTATTTCTGCAAATATAAAATTAAAAAGATAGTATGAAACAAGATAGAATTAATTTTTTGTCTATTGATTGTGATTTTATTAGAACTGTAAAAGGTTTTGATTCTTTAATAATTTTCTATTTAGATTATTTAAAAAACGTAGATTTAAAAAACATTTTATTTTCTCAAATTCACGCAAATATTTTTTATTTATTAGAGCCTTTATACAGACAAAACAAACAAATAGATATTGTAAATATTGACTGGCATCATGATGTTTATTACGGAGATACGCCACCTAACGATAACTTAAATTCAAGCTGTTGGTTAGGGCACTATCTTTTAAAAAAAAATTTTATACAAAATGCATATTGGTTAGCTGATTATAATTCTCCAAAAGACTTACCCACACATGCTGATGATTTTTTAAGTATTACGTATGATTTAGATGATGTAAAATTTAAAAAATTTGATTATATTTTTGTGTGTAACTCACCAAAATACTCAAATTTATTAAGTGAAGCCATGTATAAAACCTTAGTTACTCTTACAAAAAAATATAAAAACTGTAGTAAAGATGATTTTTACAAACCTAACTTAATAAACCATGCAAGCAGGGATATTTATATAAATGAAACATAATAGCTATACAAAGTTTGTCATGTTTGTTGATGATTTTTTAAGTATTGATACTTTGGAATCTCTACAAGAAACTTTAATTAATTTAAAATATAGTGAGGTCAAAAATCCTGAAGGACAAGTTTATGGTAAAAGACACACATTTCCAGCAAGTTTTCATACAGATCCATTAATAAAATTAATTAAAGAATATTTTTATCCTCACAGAAATTTAGAACCTATATCAGTAAGCGCACACATCAGACAAAATCTAAAAGAGCCTTTGTTTCATTTAGATACTGATAAAGGTAACGTTGCTAATTTTCTTTTGTTTGTTAAAGGAGAGAACTTATTAAATAATGGCACAGGCTTTATGAAAGGTAAATCTTTGTCATCACACATAGGATTTGTAGAAAATAGAGCATTATTTTTTAATGGCAGTGTAATTCCGCACAGTGATTTGCAATCTTTTGGCGACAGCTCCCCAAGATATACTTTAAATATTTTTTACAAAGAGTTAGAATGACAAAAATTTTTATTGGCACACCGTGTTATGGAGGCATGATTTCCGCAGATTATTTTAAAAGTTCATTAAGACTTTTGTCTTTGGCAGCAACAAAAAAAGTAGAACTTCAGTTTGGCACTATCGGAAATGAATCATTAATTACAAGAGCTAGAAATACCTTAGTGCAATTATTTATGGATGATAAAACTTCTACACATTTATTATTTATAGATGCAGACATAGCTTTCAACCCAGAGTCTGTTTTTAGAATGATTGACTTTGACAAAGATGTAGTGACGGGTGTCTATCCTAGAAAAACAATAGATTGGAGAAAAACTAAAAAGAAAATTTTAGAAAACCCAGATGTATCTGAAGATGAACTTCTTGCTTATTCGCTTCAATACAATTTAAACGTTAAAGATCCAAATCATATTGAGGCAAAAGGTGGTTTTATAGAAGTTTTAGATGCAGCTACAGGATTTATGTTAATAAAAAAAGTTGTTTTTGAAAAAATGGCTGAAGCCTACCCTGAACTAAAATTTAAGTCTGATCAACATATCGGTGCACCACACGAAGAAAATTTTAGTTTTCACGATAATTCTAATTGGAATTATACTTTTTTTGACACTGTTATAGAGCCCGAAACAAAAAGATATTTATCAGAAGATTATGCGTTTTGTAGATTATGGCAAAAAATAGGTGGTAAGATATACGCAGATATATTAAGCAGCATGACACATTACGGTAATTATGCTTTTAAAGGTAACATAGTAACACAATTTAAAAAATGAGTTTTGTTAGAGTCGTAGATAACGTAGCCTCAAAAGAGATATTTGACTTAGCTAGTAAACATTTTCAAAAATCTATTTGGGGTTTGAACAACTACTCAAGTGTCAATGACACAAACGCAGGTTTAGGTGCAACAGATTATTGTGAAGAAGTTAATAAACTAATATCTGAAAATAGATTCAATGAGTCAAACATTCTTTATAATCTTTGGTTAGAAGTTAATAAAAAATTTAACATGGAGAAAAACTTTAAGAATGAACTATGGAAAATACATTTAAACCTTGGGCTGCCTTTAACAGATCAAACAATCCATCAAGACGATATAATGTCAACTTTTTCTAAAGATATGACAATAGTTTATTTTTTAAATGAAACTTGGCACGAAAATTATGGTGGTGAACTGGTGGTATTTGACACCTCAAGAACTAGGATTACCGCAGGGTCATTTCCAGTGCCAAACAGAGCTTGTTTATTTGAATCTTATCTACCCCATAGAGGAGTTACCATAAGTAGGATATGTCCCATAGCACGAATATCTATAGCTTTTCAGTGTAAGTACAATAATACACTTTAGATTTTTTAAGTTATAGGTTAAAATACTATTATGCAATTAGTAGATCTTAAATTTAAACCTGGCATTGATAAGCAAGACTCAGCCTATTCAGCGGGAGATCAACGAAAATACATTGATTCTGACTTTGTAAGATTTCACTATGGTAAGCCTGAAAGATGGGGCGGATGGCAATTTTTACCTAATCCTAATGTAACAGTAGTTGGAGCTGTCAGAGACACACACTCATGGATTGGTCTTGACGGCACAAGGTACTTAGCTTTAGGCACAGACAGAAAACTTTATATTTTTTCTGAAGGTAAAGTGTATGACATTACACCCATAAGAAGAACAGCTAGTCTTACAAACCCTTTTGCTACGTCAAGTGGATCTGCTACAGTTACGGTGACAGACAATGCACATCAAGCTGAAGTGGGTGCCTTTGTTACTTTTGATAATGGATCTTCTACGAATGTAGTTGACGGTATAGATTTTAATAATGAGTTTGAAGTTTTAACAGTTCCCACAGCTAATACTTATACAATAAATGCAGGAACAAATGCATCAGGCACTACAGCAGCAGGTGGTGGTTCTACAGATGCAAAATATCAAATTAACCCTGGACCAACGTCGTCAACTTACGGATATGGTTGGGGTACAGAAACTTGGGGTGCAAGCACGTGGGACACGCCTAGATCTTCATCTAATGTTGTTGTATCAGCCAGAAACTGGTCATTAGACAATTTTGGAGAAGATTTAATAGCAACTGTGCTAAATGGCGGAACGTTTATATGGGATACGTCTGGAGGTTTAGCTGCAAGAGCTACGGCTTTATCTAATGCTCCTACTGCATCAAGGTTTAGTCTTGTATCTACGGACACAAGACACTTACTAATTTTTGGCACAGAGACAACGATAGGTAACGCTGCCACTCAAGATGATTTATTATTAAGATTTTCTGACAGAGAGGATGCAACAGATTATACACCAGTTGCAACTAATGAAGCTGGATCTTTACGTATATCAGATGGTTCTAGAATAGTTGGTGCTATAAAATCAACTGGTCAGATATTAATTTGGACAGACACATCACTACATGGATTACAATTTGTTGGCACACCTTTTACTTTTGGACTTAGACAACTAGGTGCTAACGCTGGTTTAATAGCTCAACATGCAGCTATAGAGGTAAACGGAGTTGCATACTGGATGTCAGACAATGCTTTTTACTTATACGATGGTGTTGTTAAAAAAATGCCATGTTCTGTTCAAGATTTTGTTTTTGATAGCATCAGCTATACAAATAAAAACGATATAGCAGTAGGTTTAAACACCGCTTACAATGAAATTATTTGGTATTACCCGTCTGCAAATGCAACACAAATTGATAGAGCGGTCGCTTACAATTATTTAGAGGGAACGTGGTACACATTAAGTTTAGCTAGAACAACTTGGCTGGGTGCTTATGTTTATGAATTACCGGTCGCTACAGAATATAGCGCTAGTACAACAGCAAATGCCACATCAATTTTAGGCCTGACTGCGGGTGCTTCTTTTTTATACGAACATGAAACTGGTAACAATCAAGCTGACGGCACGGCAATAAGTGCTTTTTTAGAAACAGGCTCAGTAGAAATAGCAGATGGAGATCAACTAATGTCTGTGAGTAAATTAGTTCCAGATTTTGACAATTTAACAAATACAATGACAGCAACTTTAACTTTAGAGCAATACCCACAATCATCCTCTAACGTTACCACTTCTGGTAGTATTACTAACACAACAGAAAAAATAAATGTAAGGGGTAGAGGTAGAGCTGTGAAAATTAAATATCAAACTTCCACAGTAGATGATACACCTTGGCGATTAGGTTCACAAAAATTACAAATAAGACCGGATGGTAGAAGATAATGGCTAAAATTACTATAACAAGATTACCTAACGCTACACCAGAGTATGACCCAGGTCAATTTGATCAAATGATTCGATTACTTGATCAAATAATACTTTTGTTAAACACAAACTACCAGCAAGATTTAAAAGAAGAATCAGAATCGGAGAGTTTTTTCCTTGGCTAATACATTTAAAAGCGCAATGGTTGATCTTACAACTACAGATTTAACAACCATATTGACAGTTCCTACAGCTAATCCTGGTGCAACGCCACCTGTGCCTCCTACAACTGACGTAGTTAAATCTATATTGGTTTGTAACGATTCAGGAAGCACAACATTAGTGGATTTAGAAGTGCTAAGATCATCTGCAACATTTGAATTATTTAAAGCTAAAAGTGTCGCTACAAACACAACTACAGAATTATTATCACAACCTCTCGTGTTACAAGAATCTGACGTATTGAAAGCACAAGCCAATGCCGCTAACCAAGTGCACATAATTGTAAGCTTTATGGAGGTTACAAAAGGTCAACTTTAAAAGAATGAAATTATTTAAAAAAGTATTAAGAGAAGAAGTTTTAGAAAGTGTTTTAATAGAGTTATCAGAAAACATTGAAGAGGATGTTTGGGGATCAAACAGAAGATTTTGGAATCCAAGGTTATTGTCTAACAATTTAGGAACTGTCTCTGTAAAAACTATATCAGACAAATTAAAAATTAAAGTATTAGATTCTTTAAAAAACATCTTACCAAAATCAAATAATATTGTTGTGCAGATGTACGTATGGGATACAAACTCAGGCATATCTATTCACGATGATGGCTCTCATGTTTTTGCTGCAACTGTGTATTTAAATAAAACTTGGGATGCAAATTTTGGAGGTTGGTTTATTTGGCAAGAAAAAGACGAGTGGAAAGTTTTATTACCAGAATATAATACTTTAGTTTTAAATGACGAAAAACAAAATCACACTGTAACTCCAATATCTCATCAAATACCTGAAGCAAGATATACGTTACAGATATTTGGAAAGGATTGAAAATGGATTTACATTCATTGTTTATTACACCTGTTATGGTGACTGAAATCAATGGCCACGGTCATTTGATAGATAGACTTTATAAAATAAAATCAAAAGATGAAAAAGGCATGCCTAGATCTAACATCGGTGGTTGGCATAGCAATGATGAATTGTATACTGACCCTGAATTTAAAAATATAATTGGAGATATACTTTATAAAGCTAAGGAATGTTTTAATCATCTAGATGTGCAAAATAAATATTGCCCTGAAATGACTGGCATATGGGGTATGATTAATCCTCCTGGTTCAAGAAATAATGTACATACACACCCTTATAATTACTTATCAGGAGTATATTATTTAAAAGTGCCTCAAAATAGTGGAAATTTAGTGTTTCTAGAGCCTAAAGCACAAGCTGAGGTGCTATCACCCCCAAAAGTAAAAGAAGCCTCTATACACCTTGCTCATAGCGTTTCTTGGCAGCCCAAAGAGAATTCATTGATTTTTTTCCCATCATGGTTACAACATGAAGTACAAATAAATAATTCTAACCAAGATAGAGTTATTTTAAGTTTTAACATTAACTGGAGAACAGAAGATGCCGATTATTAAAAATGCAGAAAAAATAGGAACAATTGAATTAGAAGATGGTAGAATTATACCAAAATATAATGTCAAAACAGAAACCACCCTCACTAATACTGAAACAGGTCAAGAATACGAGTCAGAAGAAGCTATGCAAGCAGACATCGACGATCCTAACACTTCAACAACTGTTGAAAAAATTAGACGGGATGTTAAAGTTTTTGCTCCATCTTTAAAAGATATGTTAGGTGAAACACCTAAATCTTAGTGTTTGATTACGCTGTAAAAAATAATTTTTTTGATGAAAAAGATTTGGCAAGTTTGAAAAATCAACTTGTTAGCATCGAATATAATCCACCTTCCAATTCTAAAATAGATGAATTTCAAGGCACGTTTTGGCATATTAGAAATGTGCACACTAACAGTGAAGTGGGTAGTTTAATTATAAAAAAAATTGAAGAGCATTTTAATTATAAAATTAATGAATTAGTAAAAATAAATTATACCATGGTTGGTGCAAAAGATTATTTAAGACCGCACACAGATGAAAGTGAACAAGTCACACATCAGTGTTTAATATACATAGCTGGAAGCCCTTGCATTGATAGTGGCACAGGATTTTTTGTAAAAAAAGACGAGCATGACTATTTAGATACAATCATGGGCTTTAGAGAAAACAAAGCTATATTTTTTAACTCTAAATCCCTACACTCGCCACTACATGCTCATAAACAAAAAGGCAATTGGCGATACTCTATTGCAACGTTTTTTAATTAATTTTTACATTCACAGTCATCACAACAATGTTTTTCATGGTTGTCAGCATGTCTTTTAACATCCCTTTCAACTGCTAATAATCGTTCGTGATATTTGCTCACCTTATCTGCAAGATAGGCAATGGCTTTATTTAAGTCTTGGTTTTCCATTTTTGTCTCCTGTGATTGTTAATTTTGGTGAGAACCTAATGTAAGCATATTTTTTATGTCTGCAATAGCTTTTTTAAAATTGTTTTCTTGACAGTGATTTTATGATACAAAGTCTAAAGAAGAAGAATGAATCAAAAAACGTATGTATTTGGTAAAATACTAAAAAAATATCAAGTCCCCCTTGATGAAGTAGATGATTTAAATGTTAGATATGAAAAGAGAAAACAAAATCTAGAGTGGGCTGGAAAAAAATTAGCAGGTAGAATAGAATCTGAAAAACAAATTCTTGAGTTTTTGGGTGAAACAAAGATATGGCCTACACTTCAAAACTATATAAAAGATTATTTAATTTCACTAAATAATTTTCAATTGTCTTCAGACCCTAGCCCAAATGTCAAACTTACAAACTGTTGGATAAATGATATGGTGTCTCATGAGTATAACCCACCTCATACACATTACGATTTAAAAGGTTGGTCTTGTGTTTTGTTTTTAAAAATCCCAGAAATAATTAACGATGCTACAAGTAATCATAAATTTAGAGATGGTCAATTAGGCTTTACAAATATCTATGGTATTGGTGTCGAGTGGATAGAGCCTAAAATTGGTGATTACTATATCTTTGAGGCTTCACATCAACACTGTGTTATGCCATTTAAAAGTGCCAAAAAGGGTGATGTAAGAAGATCAATGTCATTTAATTTTTGTTTGGAAGAAGATGTTAAATAAAAAAATAACATTTTGTGCAACCAATAGAGATTTTATAAACATATGGCCACATCCAAAACCAGCTAATAGGTATATACCAGACGAGTATAAAAAATTAGAAAGATTCGCTAATGGCAACCTACACAATTCAACTCTTAAAACATGCATGCCTTTTTTAGACTCTATGACTGCTGGATACATAATTCCATTTGATCAAGATTATCTTGTTGATCCCGTTGAGTCTGATTTTTCAGTTACACCTGCAAATAGAGATCAGGACGATTTTGGTTACCATAACAATACGCAGCTACCAAAAGAATGGAAAAATCATGCAGGAGAAAATGCCGGTAAATTTATTAATAAATGGCTAATAAAAACACCACCTGGTTATAGTTGTCTTTTTATAAAACCGATGAATAGAGTAGAAAATAGATTTGAAATAATTTCTGGTGTTGTTGACACTGATTCATACATTAATGTAATTAATTTTCCATTTATCTTGCATAAAAGAGATGAACAATTTTTAATAAAAAAGGGTGAACCTATGGTGCAAATAATACCTTTTAAAAGAGATTCATGGAAAATGTGGTCAGGTTTTTATCTAGAAAAACTTCATAGTAAAACAATAAATATTTTAAGTAGTGAATGGGTTGACCGTTATAAAAAATATTTTTGGTCAAAGAAAAGTTTTAAATGAGTTTACATCAATACATTAAAAAATATGAAAATGTGTTAAGCGATAATTTATGCGATGATATAATAAACTATACAGATTTAGAAAAAATGAATAAAGCAACAACAGGCACTGGAGTTTTAAATGAAGATAGAAAATGTTATACTTACCCGTTAGAAAAAAAATTTGAAAAAGAAATATTTAATATTGTCGGTAAAGTTTTAAAATCATATGCAGACACTTTTGAATATTTTACTACAGGATCAAATACAGAAGATACGGGGTATCAAAGATTATTGTACAAAGGAATAGAACAAGGAGAGTATAAAATGCATGTAGATCACTATGATTTAAATCCAAGAGTTTTAAGTATGTCTTTTATTTTAAATGATAATTATAATGGAGGTGATTTTATTTTTTTTAAGGAAAAATATAAAATAACCAAACAAAAGGGTAGTGCAGTCGTTTTTCCAAGTAACTTTTGTTTTCCTCATGCCGTAACACCTGTGTCCAACGGTGATAGACACTCAATAATAACATGGATACGTTAGAAAAAAATAAATTTAAATATGTAAGTAATATGCTTACAAATGATATTATTGAGTTTTTAAATAGTTACTGTATCAAATATTTTTATGTAAATAAAGATCCACAAGCACCTTTATCATTTTCAGTACATTCTAAAAATTCAGAAATATTTGATCATTTACTTCATTATTTGTTGCCTCGTATGGAATCTGAAACAAAACTTAAATTAAAACCCATGTATGCATATACAAGGGTGTATTTAGGTGGATCAGAATTAAAAAAACACAAAGATCGTGAACAGTGTGAAGTAAGCGCATCTATAACTTTAAAATATTTTTATAAAGACAAAGATTATATTTGGCCTCTGTGCATGGGTGACTTGCCTGTAAATATTAAACCTGGCGACGGTGTAATTTATAAGGGATGTGAAATAGAACATTGGCGACCAGTATTTAATCAACCAGAAGGTTATTGGCATCATCAGGTTTTTTTACATTATGTTGACCTAAATGGTCCAAACAAAAATTTACAAGAGACTGTAGTTAATCATTAATTTCCATTTTCCTTCATTACCTTTAGAACAAGTTACCCAAATTTTTATATTAGTTGTTTCAAAAAAATTTGTTGTAATTTTTTTTATTTTAAATTCTTGATTATTTTTAACTTCATAGGTTTCATCATAATTATCACAATTAGTCCAAACTTTTACGTAGTAAGTTCCATTAGGTGTAGGGTTTATTAGAGTTCCGGTAGCATCAATGGTTCTTCCTGCAGTGAAAGTAGAATCAATCCACTTGTCTCCAAGTTTACCTATTATTAAATGTTGCCCAGTTTTGTAAATTTGTGTCAATAATTATGAGTAATTAGGATCGTAATCTTTCCAACTTTTACCTTCTGAATTTGTCCCTGTTTGACCATTACCGTCATCGACAAAATCAGATATGGCTTGTTGAATTTGACCTTTTCTGGTTTCACCCCATGTTAACAAATTAGCTACAGTTGTAGTTCCAACAGCATCTGATGTGTCTGTTAGAGATATATTTTCTGTCATTTGAAAAGTTGTTGGATCTTTTTTTTCAATTTCTTTAGGGCTATAATCACACCATATCACAGCGTGATAATCAGAAGGACACCAGTTTGCGTCCCAGTTTTTTCCTTTATCCTCCCAATCAATGTGAAAACTTCCATCATTATTTGAAGGACCATCTATAAGAATGTGATCACCGACAAGAATATTAATTTTAGTAGCCATTTTTTCTCCTAATGTTTTATTATGTAGTTAACAACAACGAAGGGAGAAAATGAATTTGTCCCCGAAGCAGTGACTGCCCCTGTTAGTGTTGTTGTAATATTACCTGTTAGGGTTCCTGATAAAGTGTGACCATGGTTGTGAGCTGCACCTCCACCTTGGTTATCCATGATTTCTACAAAGTTTGGCCCATTGTCTCTTCGAGTTCCTTGAACTGATCTTTGGTTTGGACCACTAGCTCCATCAAAACCTCTGTGTTTGTGAGAGGGAATTTGGTTTGTTGTTAAAGTTGTATTACTAATATTACCAGTTATTGAAACAGTTTGGTTGGTTGCGTTTGTTGCAGCTTGGTTGTTAGTTACTGATACAGTGACCGTATTAGCACCGCCTGTTCCAGCTAGACTGTTACTACCATCTTTTCCTTGTGGAAATTTTCCAGCTAAATTTGGTACATTAAAAGTTGTTGAAGTGTCACCTGCTCCATAGGTAGTCCCTATAACAGCAAATAAGTCCGCAAAAGTTGTTCTTGAAATTGCAGCGCCATCACATAAAACATAACCGTCTGGAGCCGCAGCTTTAGGCCAAGGTTTTATTGTTCCTACTTCACTTCTATTTGTTATATCTTGTAAATTAGCCATAATTAGTCGTTATATTTTAATCTCCAACCATTGTCACTATCATAATACACAAGTGCAAAACCAGCGCCATCAGTTGAAACTGTTAGATCAGAAGTCGCTCCCTGTATTTTTTCACTGTTTCTTCCAACCGTTAAATTTGCGGTACCGAATGTACCATGGGAGTCTATGAATTTTACTTGATCACCTTGAGAAGGACTTGCAGGTAAGTTTACTGTTACCGCTCCGCCAGAAGTATCAACAAAAATGTTTTCTCCAGCTGATGAAGTGTAAGGTGAGTCTCCGTTATCTTTGTCAAGCCAAGTTTCACCTAGTCCTGCTAATGTAAATATGTCATACCAATTAGTTCCGTCTGAAGAAACTAATCTGTACTTACCATTTTTAATTGTAACAGTGTTCCCTGTAGCGCCTAATCTTGCAGTAACGTCAGCGCCTCCAGCTATGTTGTTATAAAGTCCGTAAGTTTTTTGTGTAGTCGGGAATTGTACTATGTGAGTAGTAGAAATAGT
>TARA_R100001594_G_scaffold137282_1_pt1 | contig 17163 bp, 21 predicted proteins | sample TARA_R100001594 | Tara Oceans TARA_R100001594 (sample SAMEA2622752) | marine metagenome | biome: marine biome (ENVO:00000447); feature: marine epipelagic mixed layer (ENVO:xxxxxxxxx); material: "saline water (ENVO:00002010), including plankton (ENVO:xxxxxxxx)" | depth 150 m | reverse complement strand
ATTAGAGAAAATGAATTTTATCTTTACAATGGAGATAAAAGTCGTGATATAGAATATAGAGATGTTAACCATGAAACAAACGGTGTAGTTCATGTAGGAACTTTAGAAAGTGTTTATAAGAAATGGAAAAAACTTCGTAATAATGATAAATATAAAAAGTGGTTAGAAGAAGACATGATGTTTGTTATTACCAGGTCTCCACAAGCAGACGAAGCTGGTATTGCTACATTGAAATTTGGTGGATTTATAGATAAGCCAGGTAGAGGTATTGTTGTAAAGAAGGAAGTAGCTGAAAGACTTGGTGGTGCTGATTATGATGGTGATGCAGTTGCTGGATATCAAAGTATAGATTTAGCTATTAAAAATGAATTTTTAAGAGATTCATTTAGAAAAATGCATTATGACAAAAATGGAAGAATTAGACCGTTAAAAAATTCTGAACACGATGAAAAATTTGGTATTGTTAAAGCTAGTGATGGAAGAACAAAAGAACAGCAAGTTCTTGATATATTTGACCCAGAAATGAGATATACAGCTGGATTACAGGCAATTAGAGGTGAAAAAGACATTGGTTTAGATGTAAACACTACTCAAAGATTTAGAAGAATATTTGATGCTATTATAAAGAAAGACGGAAAAGCTGATTTAAACCAATTAAAAACTCATGCTCTTATTTTAAATGAAAACTTTGCTACAGGTAAATCTCGCAAATTAACCTATGAGGAAATTTGGGATATTATAAGAGACGAAAGAACTACAAAGCAAAATAACTCTTTTGATGCTTTAGATTATATTAAGATGAAATCTTCGGAAGAAGTTGCTGCTGAATCTTTCTTTAGATATTTTAACATTGTAGATAAACTAGGAAATATTTTAAAACCAGCAAAGGGTGCAACTCCTCAAAATTTTGTTAACCATATATTGCCTATGACTTTTGATGGAAAGGTTGATTATAACGCCTTATTTAACCCTATTAAAAAAACAATTGGATTTTTTAATAATAAAGAATTTAAAGTATCATGGAATGGTAAAGAAGGATTAGTTTCCCAACAGGGAGATGCAGTAATTGGTTATAAAATACTTCAAAATGCATTAAAGAATAATGAAACTCAAATATTTTATGGGTTAAAATATAGAGCTTTAGAAAAAGGAAAAACAAAAAATATAGTATTAGACAATAGTGAGAGTACCAGGTTTGTAGTTACGGAATTAAACAAAGATTACATGGTAGTTGAATATCAGTCTAAAGCTAATGGTGAGAATCTAAGTCAAAAAATAAGTCTTAGAAATGTAGATACATTTAAATTTGACCATGGATACTTTAGAGGTTTGGAACATTTAGCTGCATCTGAAAATGCATTTAATAGAAGTCCAGATTGGAATGCAAAAAAACGAAGCGAAGAACTATATAATGAAGTTGATAGAATGCAAGTGTTAGAAATTTCTTCTAAAAAAGCACAAGAATATTTTCCATCAGATTCTGTTCAAAATAAAATTGCTAATACTATACAGGAAATTTCAAGTAAAACAGAAAGAGGGTTAGATTTTAAAATAGATGTATTCAGAGGAAAAGATGTAACTAATTTAATGAATAATGTAGTTAATGCTTATACAAACATGAAAGATACTCCTTTGTTTAAATATTTAACAAGGGAAGGATTTTTAGATGTTAAGGCAGACCCTTTATTAGAGGTAGGACTTAAAAAAGGTATATCAGGAGCAGAAAGAGCAAGTTTACTTATAAGAGCTATTAATTTAGAATCAAGAAATATGCCTAGTGAGTTTATAAATGATATAGAATCTCATAAACAATATAAAGACCATATTATTGCTACACATATCAAGAGAGCACAAGGTCTTGTAGATTTGAGTGAAATATATAATCAGTTAGAAGTTAGATTAAGTAATCAAGGAGTATCTCCTAAAGAATTGCAAAAACTATTTGGAAGAATGATAGAAGACCAGTTTGTTGGGTTGCATATTTTACAGATGAGATTTCATACAGTTCATAAAAAATCTGAAGCAAATCCTTATGTAGGAAAATGGATAAAGTCTCAACTGGAAAGATTGCAACATATAACAAAAGAAACTGGAGAAGTTGTTCCTTTAGATAGACCAACTCAACAAGTTTTAGAATATGCATTCTTTAAGATGTTATTCTCTGGTATTGTCCCTGGTGAAAAAGCTATTAAGAGATTTGGCACAGAATACACACAAATTAATCCTGAAGGAAAAGAAGTTAAAGGAATAAAGGCAACTGAAGAAGTAAAGAAACTTGCAGAAGAGTATGGTATTCCAAAAGAACAATTGGATATAGAACTTCAAAAAATGAACTTATCTTCTAAAGCTAGAAATATTCAAGAATACAAAATAAAAGATATTGAAAAGCTACTAAAGGAAGGGTTAGATGACGCAGCTATGCATAAGGTATTATCTGATATAACAAATATTTCTGGATTAAGTCACAGTGTTGCAAAAGTTTATGAGAAGCTTCATAGCTTCATTGCTGGAAATATAAATCTTTGGAATAGTGAACATATTCCATCTTCTTACAGAAATCAAATTTTAAAAGATTTGACATCTTTTATCGAAGCAGCTGAATCATATGGTCCTAGAGCTGAATCTGCTAGGTATGTTGCAGAGATATTCAAATCTAGAGAATTAACTAATAAACAAAAAATTGAAGAAATGAAAAAGACTTTAGATGAAATAGAAAAGAAAGTCGATGAAAGACTAGAAGAGTCTGCAAAAAGAATAGATGAAAGATTGGAAAAAAATGTAAAAATTGATTTAGCTAATCAATTAAAAAAAATAGCTGCAAAAAAAGCAGAACTTGGAGCAATTAAAAATGACTTCGTTAGCAAGACCATTAGAGATAAAAACTTTAAAAAGATTGTTGAAATAGAAAAAAATGAAGAGGTGTCAGAAAAAGAATTTTTAAAGAGAGCTCAAGAAGAACTCGAAAAAGATGAAGAGCTTAAAAGAATGGATGAAGAACTCTTTAATGAGTTTGACCAAAAAACAAGAGACAAAATAGATAAAAAAGCTGTACAAGATATTACTTTAGAATATGGTAGTAGTAGTTTTATAAATGAATTATTTGGTATTGCTTCACAATATGGAAGACCAACAGCAATGGCTATAGCAAAAAAAGCTATTAGAAGACATTTTAGCGATAAAGATAAATCAGATTTGTATGCACTTAATAAATCTGAACACTTACAAACTATAGAAGAGTTATATGACCCTACTAAACCTGTAGTAGAAACAATTGAAATGGCTAGAGAGTTTGCAAAATTAGAAAAATTAATTGAAAAAAATCCTGATTTATTAATAACTATAGAAGGCTTAATGACTGAGCTATCTACTGAAATAGGTTGGAAAGGAATACCACATGTTGGTGTTGACCCAAAAGACACAGAATTACCTCACTTACAAGCTTTTAATAGATTTATAGAGGATATGTATATTGCAAAAGGTTCTTTATTAGACAAGGTAAAAAAGAAAATGAAAGAATATGGAAGTAGTGAAGAATCTGCTGCAAAATTTAAAAAAGCAATAGAAGAAGATGCTTCAATTCCAGCAGAGATGAAATCTATATATCATTTAATATGGAATGAAGCTGTAGGTCAAAAATTAAGAACTCATGAAATGGAGCTTTATGAAAAGAAAAATGTTCCTGTTTACGATAAAAATGGAAAGCCTGCTATCACAAATAGAACATTAACTCTTCCTACAAGCACTCTTGAAATGGTTAGACTAATGGTAGACCAAGGAAAAACATTGAATACTGCTTTATCTGGATTTGCCGAAGGACATTTAAAAGAAGCTTTTGAGTTTATTGATGCAAAAGATACCTATTTACAAGATAATTTTAGAGATATTTTCAAACAAGCTGTTCGTATAAGAGAATACGATGCAAACCCTGATAAAAATAGCTTACATTTTGGAGACCCAAGGTTTGGTAATCTAGATTTAGATAAACAATCTCAAGACTATCTAAGAGAATCTTATCAAAAAGCCAAAGAATATATAGAAAAAGTTAAATATTTAGAGAATGGTGAATTGAGAAAATACACTATATTGGACCCAGATAAGCCTGGACAAAAGAAACAAGTAGGCATAGAAGAGTTAATAGAAACTATTAATGAAAAAATTACTAATTTTTATGAGCTATATAAAGATAAGTTCATCATGAAAAACTTTACTCAAAAAGGAGATAAGTGGCAAATTGATAAAAATAAACTTTTAGAAGTATTAGATGAGAATGGATTTTTAAATGAAGAGAAAATGCTAAGTTTATTAGACTTATCTACTAAATATTCAGGAGCTAATATTGACAGAATGTTACAAGGCTCTATTGGAATGAATGAAATATTACATTACCAATATCTATATGGTCTTAAAAAAACAGTTCAGCAACAATTAGCAGAAAAGCAGGGTATAAAGCCAGAAGAGGTTGATTTAAGTAGTGAAGCAGCTCAAAAGTTAAGAGACCGTTTATATGTACCAGAGAATATCCCTATGGTAAATCTTGTTGTTGATAATATGGGTAGACCTTCATCGTATTGGAACCATACTGGGCATTCAAGATATCAAGCAAATGCTCCACAAATAGAAATGTATATTCAAGAAAGATTATCTAAATACAGTGAACAAGTTCAAAGTGAACAAGATTTATTAGGTCTTAAAAATATTCACTCTAAACTTTATCAAGCTGCTCAAGCCGTAGGTGGAAAATCGAAAGTTTTAGAATCTTACCTTACTTGGAAAGGAGCTAAAAACCAATGGCTTAAAGACAAAAGAGCTGCAATGGAAAGAGGGCTGGTTAATGGGCAAAGAGAAGATGGTGGATATTCTGATGGAATAGCACACATGATACAATCAAGAAATCCATCTGATGTATTTGGGTATTTAAATGGTTCTATGTTATCAAAAGATTCATTAATTATGCCTGGATATGAAAAGTCTTATGATGCTTTAACAACTTATCATAAAAACTTCCTTAAAACATATATTGATAATTTGGTAGGTTTTCGTTCTAGTATGTTAATTGACAAATTTGAACAAGCAAGAAAGTTAGGTGAGCATACAGAAGCCTGGTCTGGATATATGAGAGATGCTTTAACTAATATGCTTGGGCTTTCTACATTTAGAAGTTTAGAAATACAAGGAATGAAAAAAGCAGAACTATCTCTATTAAAAGAATATCTTGAATCTGGTTTAGATAGAGGAATATTTAGTGGAAGATTAAAATATGAAGAAAAAAGATTTTTAGATATGGTTGATTCAATGACAAGTCCAGACGCTGCATGGATTTCACAACAAGCTAAAAGATTTAAAGACCCTGAAATGTTGGATGATGCTATCTTGCAATACAGAAGTGATAGAATAGCAGAGTTTGCAAAAGAAACAAATGTAAATAAAATTAAAAGATTTGGAACATTGTATAATGTATTTAGCGATGAAGTTGTAGTAAACACAGTTAGAAAGTTTGAAAAAAGAATGGGTGGTTGGTTAGGACAAAAAGACTTTGTATTCTTTAAAGATACCAAGGGATTAACTGAAGATAGTAGAAGAATGGTTTTAGCACAACGAGCTAAGGCTATTAGTAATTTTGAAGGAAAGTGGGAACTTTTATCATTGCTATCTCACCCTAAAACATTAATTACCAATATGCTAGGTGGTGGTATTAATATTTATTCTGATGTTGGTATAGGAACATTTAGGTCAGCAATGTCTGAAAAAGATGTTTTAGCTGCATTAAAAGGTGCAGAGTTCCAAGTTGTAAAGGGTGGAAAAGTAATTAAAAGACCTTTTAGAAATATGAGAGATGTTGAAGAATGGATTGAACAACTTGGTATTTTAGATAGTATGTTCACTCAAGAAGTTGGTATGAATCCTAATCTTATAAAATTTGGAAATAGTCGATTTGTAAAAGAGGCTCAAGAAGTTTTAACAAGAAGATTAAATGAAACACCTGAAGCTAAAACTGATAAAAAATTATATGCAGAAGTAAAAGATAAAACATTAAGAGAGTTGTCTAAAAAACATAAACTATTTGACCAAATGGTTCACTTTGGTGGTATGTGGATGCAATATTCTGAAAGAAAGTTGAGAAGAACTGCTTTCTTAGCTCATTATTTAAATGCTAGAGAATCTTTTGGACCTGAAATGTTAAGACATATGTCTTATGATAATGTTGCTCTTATTGAAATTGCAAAAAGAGGAGTTGAAGCTTCTCAGTTTATGTATCACTCTGCATTTAGAACTAACTATTCTAACACTGCAATGGGTCGTATTATGACAAGATTCCATCCATATGCTTGGAACAGTATAAAAAGAAGACGCAATATTTATAAATATGGTGCTAAATATACTGGATTTATAGCAGATACAGCTGCTAATAAAAAATTCCAAAGACAGTTTACTGCTGATTTAATGTCATTGGCTTTAGCTAATGTATTTATTGCTAGTATTTTTGAATATGCTTTATCTCCACCAATGAATTGGATGCAAGATATGGCAGGGTTAATGTTTGGTGATGCCAAAGAAAGAGAACGAGCTTTCTTTAGTCAATGGCCTCATCCAATATTTGCACCTTTACAAATTGCAACACCTCCTGCTGCTAGATATGTTTTACCACCAGTTAATGCTATGTTAACAGGAGACTGGGAATCTTTCCAAAAATATCAATCTTGGACATACTTACCATTTGGTAGAGCATTAAGAGATATGAAAAGAATCTATGATTCACCAGCTATGGCACCTGATTTTGCAACTGGTATTCCATTACACAGAATGCATGAGATGAGAAGAGAAGCTATAGCTGAAAGAAAAGCTGAAAAAGAAGCTGAAATGGCTGAAAAAGCCCAAGAATAGCCCTAGAATCGATTATCTTTAAATAAGCGGAAGGTTAGTTGCTTTCAATGATATATGGCTATATATCTATGTTTTACTAAGTATTTATGTAATATAAGGTTACTTTGTCTTTTTTTCTTTGGTGTCAACAAAATGGTCCCTATTCCCCCAATTCTTCCTTTTTTCCCAAATTCTTTCCCTTCTCTATATTAATATATAACCAACCAAATTATAGATTATCGAAAGCACACTTAATATAAAGGATAAATGGGATTGGATACCCACCCGCTTCCTTTTAAAGCGTGTTTTGAGAAGGGAAATTTAATTCTAGGGATATGGCTGGAACTGCAAGGTTAAAGGACACTTGACAGTGCAAGAAAAAAAATCCCTACAGTCCCAGCATGATAGACTAACCACCTATCATAAATCTTTTAGATTTCCATCTAATAAAAGAAATAACTTTCTCATAATTTCATCAATCAATTTCTTTTCACCTTCAGGAACAAAAGGTGCTTTTTTAAAGTTAAGCAATGAAGACCTAATAACCAAGAGTTCTTCTGTTGTAAATTTGTCTTTCTTAGTCATTGCAATTCTCACATTTCTCAGGTCCCATATATCCAGTTGTATCATGGTAATCTTCTGATTTTCTTAATATTTCTTTTTCTTTTTGCTTTTCTTTTGCTTTAATAATTTTTTGTGCAAGAGATATTATAGCATTCATTTCTTCTCTACTCATTTCCATTATTTATCTCCTTCTTTATTTTTATTAATTCAAGCCATTCTTCTAATGGCATTACTATTAATGGCTCTTTTCTATCCATTCTAGTGCAAACAACATCCACATCATCACCGTGGTTTTCTGGATATAGCCATTGTGCTATTTTCTTTCTTCTTTTTGCCTGGACAGTATAACCTTCAACAATTACATCAACTACTTCTGATTTTCCCAACGATCTGCCATCAGAAGCATAGGCTCTCTTAGCAGAGAGCCCCTTATCTTTTGCTTTGTTAACAATTTCTCGTTCTAGGTTATTTCCTCTTATTTTATTGGGGTGTGCCATTATCTTACCACACTTACTGCCCAAGCAAATTCTAAAGGACCTATACCAATTGCAAATTCTATTGTATCTCTCTTTTCAACACTATTTAGCATAGCTTGAAAATATAAAAACATTAGAATTGTAGCACGATATACTTCCATCTCATCACTTTTCATACTATTAACATGTAATAGAGCTTTTGTCATATAACCGCCTTTTCAAATGTCATCGTTTCATACATGAATTTGGCTAGCATTTCAAATTGCCCTTCATCTCGTGATTTTGCAGATGATACTGTTCTATACATCTCTTCACGATTTCCGCTTACAATTAATACCTTATCAGCTTTTTGCACTACATTAGAAGAGCCTTTAAGTGAGTGTAACCCTAGAGTTCCACCCATTGCTGCTGCTTTATTAATATGGTGCACAGCAAATATAATAGTATTGTATTTTTGTGCAATGGATTTTAATCCATCTATGATTTGATTTTGTTTTTCTATTTCTCCACGAACATAATCTACTTGCATTTCATCGACTGTGTCTATTACAAGCACATTAGGCTCATGTTGTGCAACTATTTGTTTTATAGCATCCATTGTTGGTGCTATACTCATAATTTTAATATGACCTAATAGTTCTTTAAAAGATACATCTTCATTACTTGAAAACATATTATGAACCCATTCTTTTGATTTGTTCATTACAATTTGAATAAATCTTCTAAATGTTAACTGTTCTGGCATTTCCAACGATAGGAACAATGTATCTTTTTTTGCTTTTGCTACAATATTTTGAACAAAAGCTGATTTTCCCATACCAGTATCTCCAGAGAATATAACAAGTTCTCCAGGTCTAAACTGATAAGAAGAAACATCCCAAATATTAGCTAAGTCTATAGATTTTTGAGAAAATGCTTGTTTCATATAAATTTTAAAAGCATTCTCAAGCTCGTCTATTCCTTTAATGTCTAATGTATAATTTTTATTTTTATAGTAAATACATTTTTCGTCACAATATTGATTCATAATAATATCTTGACAACCATATTGGTAATTACCTTCATATACATTAGTAACTGTTCTAATAATTTCTGATTCATCTAACTCTCCGCCTGCCCAATTTTGCATAATAGATAAAGAAGCTAAATATGGAACTCCAGCTCTTTTATAAGAGCTAACCATTCTCATTATTTTCTTGTTTCTATCACCTTCAATAGGGCCTTCGTTGAAGACATGCTGCATACAAGAAACTACTGCACTTACATTTCCAACTCTTTCTACTTTTTTATGAACTTTTATTTCCTTATTAGCAATCAAATGATTTAAATAAGGTTCAATATCAGTATTCTTAAATAGAGTATCAAAGTTATCATTGAAAGTCATATAGTTTTCTTTAGATTCAGCAGCTTCAACGAAGTATTCGAACGAATAATTAAAGAACAAATCATATGGAATAAATATCTTATATAATTCGCTTTTAGTATTATAAGACCAAGGACTACGAATAATTCTTGTTCTATCATAAATATTATCAGCAAATGGAAAGTGCTTTTGTAATGTAAATTTAACTGTTTCGTTTAATTTATTATTTGGCTTAAAACCAAAAACATTTAGCAACTCAATATGATATCCATTTCCACTAAACCAAATATTAATATCTTTTGTATCAATTCCTAATTCACGAATTGTACTTAAACAATCTTCTGTATGAATTTTAAATTCATTACATGGCATTGTTCCTTTATCAATATCTAATATAATAGTATCAAGAAACATAAGACCTTCATAATCTTTGACTGAATTATGTTCTTCTACATATTTAGGAAAGTTTTCATCAAAAGAATAGTAAGACCTATACATTTCTTTCTTACTAAATGCAGACATTTTTATTGTTTTATCATATAACTCTAATGGTATTATTTCATTACGATTAGCTATATTGTGTTCAACATATTCTACATATCTTTGACTATTTTCCATCCTTTTACCTTTTTATTAGGATTGACAATTTCTTCTAACATATATCCCATAGCTTTTAATTTGTTATTAGCTCTTAACTTTCTAAAAGCTCTGGAATATGTAGAAGCTGAATGTATTTTCTGATGTGCTAAACGACCATATAAAGGTAATTCATCTTCAAGGTTGTAGCTATAAAACCAAGATTCTTTTGAATTTGCTTTATTAGTAATCCATTTTATCAGAATTTGTTCAGTTGTCATTAGAATGGTAGTCCGTCATCTGAACTATCAGTTTTGGTATTTCCACCAAATAGTTTTTCAGCATGTTGTAATGTTTCATTAGGTTTTACAAAGTCTTTTGGATAACCCTTTTTGACTTGTTGTTCAAACTCTTTTCCTAATTCATCAGTTTTGTTTACTGAACCTACACATCTCCAAGTATTTCTTTTATACTTTCCATTAGATACATAGTTTACAATTGCTATTTCTTTTCCAATTAATATATCTAGATTAGGTTCACCAGTATCAGATACATTCATATCTGTATTAGTATGTAAATATAATCTATTTAAATCATCTGGAAATTTTAGTCCAGTTACTACACCAGCATTGTCTTTTTCAAAGTTTTGATTAATATACAATGTATATTTATATCCATTACTTTCATCCATTAATGCCAATCTAACACTACAATCTGTATAAGTTGAGTCTGCTAATTCAGCATCTTGGATTTTAACTTTATTAATGAAGTAATTTTTAATTGCTCCACCATTTGATTTTACTTGTGTTCCAGTAATAGCCATTAAATGTCCTCTCTTTCAATCGGTTCTTCACCGTGTTTTGTTGTTAAATGTAAGTTTCTTTCGTAATTAATTTCTGATATATCATTTTCTAAATCTTCCATTGCTCTACGAAACTGTGACCTTAAATTATCTTCTTCAAGGATATAACCTTGTTCTTCATCTAATGTCCAATGAACTTCCAAAGTTATCTTTTCTCTTAATTCCATTACTTTTTCTCCTTTGATTTATTTGCTGAATTTTCTTCTGTTAATGGAGGTGCTTCAGCTATTAATTTATCAAAATAAGCTTGTCCTTCTGTAACTTGCTTTACAGTCATTCCAGCTTCTCTTTTCTTTGCATATTGGAATTTAGCTTTATCATCTATTAGATTTTTCTTATAACATTCATTCATTGTTCTGTCAAGCTTATCTAATGATGTTGTAGTAGGGTCAAAACTTTTGCGAACTTGGTTAGCTCTTAAAACTTCTTCACCACTTGCTATTGATTGTGCACTGCCATAACCAGCAAAAGCCAATGCTCTTCCTAGTGCACTTGTTTCAGCATTTTCTAATGCTGATGTTTTATTAATGAAACCATTATTATCCCTTTCTTCAGCATATCCAGTGTAATAAACTTCTGGTTCTGCTATTGGATTAGGAATAATTTTGGCATGAACAACATATTGATTACATGGGTCACCAGTTGCGGTATCCATAATTGTATCTTGTTTTGCAAGAACTGTTTCAATAGTTGCTTTTGGATTTTCAGCAAGAAATTCGTCTAATCTTTCATTGACTAATACATATTCCTTACCATGAATTGAAATCGGCATATAGCCTCCTTATTCTTATTGTTAAAATTAATATTATTGTTTAATTATTAAAATGAGGTATTCTTGCTCTCTCTACTTTAATATGTAGCATCGCCTATCTTAATCCAGGCCTCGTAAGGTTACTGAGTAAGCTCCAATGATTTCAACATATCTCATCTATGTCTTCATACCTCATTTTAATATATAAAAACTAAAAGAAAATAACAAGGACTAATCCCTGTTATTCTCTTCCTCATCTTTATTAAATTGCTCTTCTTCGCAATCATCGCAAAGATAAAATCCACTTGTTTCTTCTGGACATTCTTCGCAATATGTTTTTTCATTAAAGTTCTCATCAAGATGGATATCTTCTAAACATAATTTTTTAAACTTAGTATGAAAAGAAGTATGACCATCATAAGCATTTTCAATATTATGTATCATTACAAGTTTTGAATAGTGCCATGATTCGTCTTTCCAAATGTAAATATATTCTATAAATATATCACCGTTTAGTCCTGTTATCATATGGTATTCAGTTGCATGTTCACTTGCTTTGCCATTCTCATTATCATATGCTTGTTCAGACATTTCTATTTCATCAGTTGAACTTGGTACTGATGAGATATCTCCAAAAGATATTAGTTTATTAGCAAGCTCTTCACTGTTCCAATATTTTAATAAATGGTTACCTACTCCTTCTAGGTATCCATCAAAATGACAATATATTGAATGAACTTGCTTATTTGGCTGTTCTACTGCTATGTAGCTTCTAGTGCTCATTCTATTTCCTCTTTCTTCTAATTGATGATTGATAGTTCATAAATGTAAATTCAAAACCTAATTTATCAAGCTTTGTAATTAATTTACCTATCTCTCCTTGGATTTTTAATCCTTTATTAAAGTGTTCTGCTGCTTTTTCTTTTTTACTCATGCTCTACTCCCATCTAATATAGCAATGTATTTTTCTTTATTTCCATTGCATTCTTCTATGATTGACTCTTCCCAATCTGAATACCTCATTGGATGTTCAAAGTCATTACAACAATCTGATGTATATGCACTATGTTTAGGCCATATAATTTTATTCCAATCTAATTTTACATCGTTCATTGGAACAAAAGCTTCTTCGTAAACATCGTCACTACCACACCAATTGCAAACCCAAGTATCGTTATCCATTTTTTGCTCCTTTTCCTAAACTTTTATCATATTCTTTAAGTTCATCGACCATTTCTTTGTATTTTTTATCTTTGAATATAATATTGTTTTTGTTTAAATGTCCTTCGTGTTTTATGGACCATGTTGTGTCTACTTTTTCAGACAATCTATCTCCATATATCATTTCAGCATATGCTTTCCAAGCATCTGTTAACCATTTTTTATCCATTTTTTTTAACTCCAGCAGCTTCATCCCAGCTCATTCTATTTAAACCATGCATTTCTTTCCACATATTTCTATATGATAGATTACTCTCTACACCAACTGGTAAACAATTAACATTAGCTTTTTTCTTTTTAAGTTCTTTTTCTCTTTCTAAGCTAGTTCCTATATGTAAAGCACCAGGACCATTACCTTCATCATCTTGACCTACAAAGAATACATCATCTTTATCTGTCATAAATACTAATCCAGTTCCTTCTGAAGGATATTCTGCATCCCATTCTTGCCACCATACTGCTTCTATTTTTCTTCCTTCTAATAGTTCTTTAGCAGCATCATACCAATATTTAGTTCTTTCATATCTTTCTTTAAGATTTTCTTTCATTTTTTCTCCTTAAAATTAATGCATACCATAGGTTGATATTCCATAAGTAAGCTGGTTGTTACGAAACCATTGAACTATTCGTTACAAATAGCACTTATTTGGACCACAACTCTATGGTATGCTATTGCGTGGATTAAACCTAACCGCAATTATTTAATCCAAAAGCCTCATATAGGCTTCTGTGTTATTACTTCTAAACCAATCACAACCACTATTTACTGTATCCCACATTTTATTTTGTAGTGATTTTGCACCATTTTCATCAATTGATATAACTTCTACTGATGCCATCATTTCAGCACCTTTAATACAAGCATAAACCGCTTCTTCAATCGGATCTAACTCATATTCTTCTCCACTAAAAGGGTTTTTAACCTTAACATTAGTAGAGCCAATAGTTATATCTTCTAATCTATATGGTAGTTTAGTATATTTTTTTTCTGTTGTGATAGTTTCACCAGTCTCACAACATACATAGGTAATTTTATGCTTCTCCGCCATTGAATTTCTCCTCCAATGTTTCAAAATGCTTAATTATACATACCCATTCTTCCTTGCTTAAACTTGTTTCAGCTCTAGCAGCAGGGTCAAACATATTATATTCACCACTATCTCTAACTTCAACAAATTGATTAAACATACTTTCTGTAATTCCACTTACTTCCATGATTAACTCCTCTTTCTATACCAAAGTTTAGCATGATTTATTATGTTTCCATTTTTTGCTATATCAAATATATAGTAATCATTGCTAACATCTAGTCTATAGTTTTTCTTTCCATCTTTTCCTATGCTAGTAGGAATGACATTGTTACTGTTTCTTTTATTTAAACCACCATATTTAGGCATAAATAAAAAGCTTTCTCCATTTATATCCTCTCTTAAAAAGAAATTTCCTATTTTCTTTCCCTTTTTAATAGCTGAATAAAATGGAACTTGGTTTATACCACCTTTATAGGTTTCTATAACCTTTTCATATAAAGGACCTTTGCCTCTATTTAATGCATTTATTGTTTGAGAATAGTATGGATTTCTTAACAATATCCAAGAAGTTCTTTGCAAATGTATTGACCAAACATAAATATTTTGTTTATAGCCTTTTTCTGCTTTTTCTTTTTCTTCTTTTAGAATATCCTTGTCTCTCTTAAATCTCTCAATTGTGTTATGTGATGTAAGATATGCATTGTGAATTTCTGACCAATATTGCTGTACTTCCATATTACACTCCTTTTTTTCTAAACTGTTCAACCCAACTTTTCTTTTTCCTTTGTGGAACTCCAACAAAGTACCACCAAGCTCCATATTTCTTTCTAAAATATTCAGCTGTTTCTGCTCTCCATTTTTTAGTATGATTTACAGGCGATGATGGAATGTATTTTGGATTGTTATGTTTATCGTATATTTTTTTCATCGACTACTCTTTCATTAACATCAGGGCACAAGTGGACATAATAGGGTATAAAATGAACTAACTGATGAAGTGCCCTGATATTAATATTTTTATTTCATTCTTGCTTGACTTTCAGCAACCGTTTTTGAACCAACTTTTAACATCCAAGGTTCTGGTTTTAAATGCTTTAGCCAATCTTTCATAGTAGGTATCCAGCCACAATCTTCTACAATATGTTGTTCACATACATATCTGACTGGTAGTTCTTTGCCTGATGATAGAACGATAGTTTTACCAAACTTTTCTATACACCATCCAATTCCTTCTGAATGATGCCTCATAGCTCTATGAGCAGGATAGGCAAATCCTACTTTTGTATCGTCAAACCAGTGATGGATAGGTAGATAATCATCTACCTTTCCACCCCATTTATTGACACTACTTTTACTGTGATATAGTGGGTCCATAATTAATTCCAATTATATTTCAAGTCATTTAATTTCTCAACAAAATCGTAGAAATCCTCTGTTCCCTTCTTTGTATCTAAATTAAATACCAAAGAATCACCAGAACTGTTTATTTCTTTTTGAATTTGTGCAATTTTCTCTGCAAAGAGATGACTTTCTACAGTATAGTTATCAGTTTCTTCACGATAATATGTGTGTTCAATAGTTATCGTTGGAAAACTTAAACCATCTGCATATCCATATTCACCTTCTTTTGGTTTATGGCTTTCAACTGTTAATGTATTATATGAACCTTCGTTGATTTCCCAACCACCAGGTAATATACCGTAATACAAAGTATTTAAGAATTTAGATATTACATTCTCACATCTTTCATTACCTATATATTGAAATTGGTTTATCTTTGGAAAATGAATATTATACACTGAATCATCAGTTGACCAATATCCCTTTTTACCAGTTTTCTTATAAAGAGTGACATCTTTAAGATACTCTCTCCAACCAGAATGAGTCGTAGCTGCTATTTGCCAACCATCTTCTAATAAAGAATTGAATGCTTTAACATTCACCTTTGCATCTGTTTGATTCAGGGCATATGTTACACTTTCTTGCCCTTCTGGTGAACTTTGATTAACTCCTCCATGATGAACAGAATCTTTATCTTCTAACCATTTCTCATAATCAAAATCAGTTTGCATTAATTTGAAATGATGTACTTGATAGTCTGCTTCTATTTCATCACCAAATTTGTCATATAGATAAACTTCATCTATACCACCACTATCACCACTACCATTAATATGGATTGTCATGCTTCTAATTGGTGTATTTGAGACAATCTCATTCCACCATCTAGCTCTATTTTCGTCTAGTTCAGAATGTTTAAAAGCTTCAATAGCTTTATGTTCTGTCCACCAATCTTTTCCATGTCTTTTCTTATCCATATCTTTATTTTTTCTTACAATTTGAATATTTTTATATTCTATTGTTTCAACTTTTTGTGACATTTTTAAGCCCTCCTTTGCTTTGCAACCATGTTGTTAGATGTGTATTACATAACATATCTAAATACATATCTAATGTAGTTGTATCACTTTGGTCGCTCTTATCAGCAAATGTTTTTAGATATTCTGAAAATTCTATTTTCATATCATCTGCTATTTTAGCATTACTAACTACATAGTAATCTTCATCTCCTTGTGCATCTAGTATTTGCTCTTCTTCTAATGCTTGATTTAGAAAATCTAAATATCTATCCCATTCTGGCATTAAAATACAAGGGTGAACACGATTTTCTTTTAGTTTTGCTTCATCATATTCATTAGAAACACTAAGCTCTACATAGTCATCTTGTGCATTTTCAATGATTTCATCAGTATAATCATGAAGTTCTGGGTGAACTTCATGTCCTAATAAATTCATTGATTCATTTTCTATATCTCTTTCAAGCCATGTGTGGTCACTTTGTAACTGTAATTCACCTTCAAGTTCGTAAGGCCACATATTATTATCATAAACTGCTTCAAAGACATATTGCCATTCATTATCTGTTGCCAACAACACTTGCTCAAATAAAGAACTAATTGATATATTTAATTTAAACTTTTCATTAATGAAATTAGAAAACATTAAATAATGTTTAAATTTTACTTCTGGGTTCCAATTTCTAAAATCACTTGATACCCATAGTCTACTGTTCTTGACGATATAATATATATATCTTTCAAGTCCATTTATTTTTGGTATTTCCATACTTCCTCCTAGTTTAGGTTTTTGCGATACTCTGTATAATTACCATACATAGCTCTATTTAGTATTATTTCCTTTGCAAGTGTTTCTTGCATGGTTTTTCTTCGTTTAGTTAGTATATCACTTATAACAAATCCAGTGATAATACCAACAATTAATGTTATAGCATAACTCATATTTACTTTTCTCCTTCATAGAATATTCTATCTTCATATAGTTCTGCCATTTTGACCCAAATATTTACTGATTTTTTTATTAAATCTTCCAATAGATAATATTCTCTTTGTATTCTATCTATATCTACTTGTTCTTTAAAGTCATCAATAATCATAAAG
>TARA_R100001594_G_scaffold19661_4_pt1 | contig 17168 bp, 20 predicted proteins | sample TARA_R100001594 | Tara Oceans TARA_R100001594 (sample SAMEA2622752) | marine metagenome | biome: marine biome (ENVO:00000447); feature: marine epipelagic mixed layer (ENVO:xxxxxxxxx); material: "saline water (ENVO:00002010), including plankton (ENVO:xxxxxxxx)" | depth 150 m | reverse complement strand
TGTTTAAAAAATTTATCTAGTTTTTGTGGAGTTGGTTTTAGTATCATGATTACTCCCTGGTTACATTCTGGCTTTCATGCGCTTGGTTTTCTTACTTGGTGGTTTTAGTAAAGCTGGCGTTGACCATTTGCCTTTTTTGGAATCAATACTTTGACCAAACTTCATGACTTCGTACATTCTGCCGTCTTTCCATAAAATGGCTTTTGCCCCAATCTTGGTATCCCGAACACCCATAACTCGATATTTCTGTTTTTTAATAGTTATTGTTGGATTCATTGGGCGGGAATATTCTTTAAATTCAATAGGCATGATATGCCCTCCTAAAAATATGCAGCTGGCTTCCTCTCAGCTGCTTTTTTATTTAGCTCTAGATTCCACCGGATCGGCGAGCCATACCTACACCACCAATACCAATAAGTCCTACACCAAGCGTCACTATGACGGTGTAATAGATCAAAGGTACGAGGTCGTTAAGGTCTTGCGCACCGGAGAATGAGCCAATGTTGGTTGCTGAACCAGCTGTCGCTGCCTGGTTAAGTATTGTTGATGCAAGCACCAAACCTATAACCAAAACCAGTACGCCGGCAATAACAGTTCCAATTAAACCTTTAAGGTTACCCATTTTGTTAATTACCTCCAGATACTAGTTGCGCAGCGACCAAACCGCTCCAGCTACACTGAGAACACTGAAAAATCCGAATATCAGAAGATAAACAGTAGGAAGCGCCTCGAAAAACGACAAAAGACCACTCGAAAGAGTGGTCACGTCATTTTGTAGGCTGCCAACTTCAGTTAGAACCAGCATTCCGAAAACCAGCGACACTACAACGGATATAGCTTGTATGCTACGCATTACTTCCTTAGTGTGCAACGAATATCGTTATAAAACTAGTATATTTCTGCTGATATAGTATTGGATTCGCTCTATAGAGTGTATATTAGTAATAAGAACCGGTCACTAGGGTTTACTCCCTTTACCTTAGTCACTGCATGAGGACAAAATGGACTTAATACCAGAACAGGCATTCTCCAATATTACCTTCGGACATCGGCGTGACGGTACACCCGTTGTAAGTAATTACGGTAATCATCATGGGTCGGTTCTTGCCCTTGAACATTCACGCAGAGTTTTTGGAATAACAAAATATCAATTTGGAAAACTCTTAGGACTAGATACCAGGGCATCAATAGTGATGCTGCACTGGTATTCAGGCAGATCAAGACCAAGCCAGCTATATATGATGCGGGTTTGCTGGCTGCACATTCTTTATTGGGATCAGAAAATTGATTTGGTAAAAATTAAGGCTATCGATTGGAATACTGGTGATATTACTTTAAGAGGTAAAAAAGAACCGGTGAAAGACTACAAATTGGAACTATTAGGGGCTACTGCATGATACCTAAAACAACAATGCTGCATCTTGGAGTTGATCGCCGTTATAGAAAAAGTAAGGCAACAAGGCAACATCAATGGCCGAATGTGCTTTTTACTTCTCAAGGTAGGGTTAATGGTGTTCATACACTGATTCAAGACCCTGTATTTGTTGAGCAAGAACCAACGCCGGTAGAAACCTGGAATGAATTGCTGACAATGAATGCACCGCCTGTAGACCTTAAATCCAAAAAACAGGTTGTTATTACTGAACAGGGCAACCCGTTTCCGCTTTCATCGCATGAACCGCCTTCATGGGAGGAATCTGAAATGCTGGCTGAAGCCCATTATCAGGAAATGCAAGGTCACGCATTAGGCGATGCTTCAAAAAAAGATTTAGGAAACCAAACTCAGATGATGGCTTTTCGATTGCTGGTTATAGCTTTTGTCCTGGTAGCAAGCGTCATGGCTGCATCTGCTGTTGGAGTAATTGGAGGAAACTAACTTGGAAAGTGCATATATTGCAAGCGGATTCGCTGGGGTATTTATATTACTGCCACTTGTACTTGTGATGGCAAGAAAACATCTACCCAGCATGTCTATTTTAATGGGAACGGGTCGTGCTGTAGCCGGTGCAGCAGTTCCAACCGGAAACATATTTACAAGGTATAAAGCAGACCAGGAGAAAAAAGCCAAAAAAGCCAGGGCTAATTACGAAACTGTAATTGTTTATGACATTACAGGCGAAATTGACGAAAACAAAAATATAACCAACCAGGTGGAAACTATCTGGAGAGCCAGTTTACCCGCAAGCGTTCTTCAACAAAACCTTGATGAACGGTCACGCTGGACTAGTGCTTCCTATGTTCATTACTTTATTTCGATTGGTGCGGGTTTTATTGGTATTTCATTATTAAGCTGGTGGGTATGGTCAAGCCTGATACCGCCAGAAGCATGGTTGCTTAAAGGCGTGTTTTCAGTGTTTGGGGCAATAGTGGTTGGGCTTCCACTTGGCGTGGCGTTTGCACCTGTAATAGCCCCAAGACCATTTTGGGTGATGAACCGTACCAGGGTAAGACTTAAAGATGGAACTTACCAGGGCGTTTCCGAAAGTTATATACATACAAAATACAAAGAAGCTGAATGGGTAACTGTTGAAGCAACAGACCCTAAAACACAGGAAACAGTGTCAGTTCAACGCCCCCGGGTGCATAGGTCAACAGATTGGTATGAAATTACCCAGGCAAGAGACGAAACAGAGTTTCACAAAAGTGAAAAAACACCTGGTGAAAAGTGGGATACAGCTTTTATGGCACTGGCTGCACTTGGTGCAATGGGATTGTTGTTTCTATTTGCTACCGCTAATAACGGGGGAACTTAATGGTAAACGGTACTCAGGATACAGAACACGAAACAAACACAAACGGTCATTCACAATCATTTTCAAATGCTGACATGCTGGGCATTGCCCAGAACATGCGTGGTAAGCGTTTTGATGCAATACAGGAAATGCTTACAGGAAGTTCAGAACCGGCCGACTATTTAGCCAGGACAAGATTTACAGAACGTGAAATCAAAACAATGGGTCGAATGCAAGCAAGAAGAGCCAGTTTTGTTTCCGGTTTTACAGACCCAATAAACCAGATTGAATTTTTAGCTAACTCCCGAATAAGCCTTGGAGGGGCTAGTAGGCGTGAAGCAGAACGAATGTATGGAGCGCAACGCAGCCACATGGAAAGAATGAACAGTCCATTCGGCGGGTTTGCAGAAAGGTCAAAAGATATAGAAAAAAATGAAATAGTGAGTAAGTAAACAATGCTCAAAGTTGCAACTGTTAAAAAACGGCCTTCAATAGTAGACCTTACTATTCAACGATCAGACCGGATATCAAATAACAAGGTCGATCTATCATCAAGTTTTAATGTAGTACCGTCACGTAAAATAGTTTTCGATATTTCGAGAAATAATGATGAACTGAAGATTACAGGAGCAACTGACGATTACAGCCTAAACAACAAACGGTTTGATGCTGTAAATATGATGCTGGTTGGCAGACGGGGTAAGGGCAAAACACTTGGCCAATGCGCACTGGCGCACATAAAAAAAACGGTCTTTAAGGAACGTAACTTGCCCTTCTCAGTTGCATCAAATTACTGGCAAGAACCATCAGATATTATTCACCCTGATCTTGTAGGCTGGCTTAATAAGTTCCCGCCCCAGGGCAAAAACCTTTATTGCTGTATTGATGAAATTGGCAGCCAGACCGCAAACCGTAGATCGCTTGCTGGAGTTAACGTAGATTTTGCCCAGTTCTTAACCCAGATTAGAAAACGGCGTAACGAATTGACAATGACAACGCAGTTTCCCCAATGGATTGATATGGCAGTCCTTTACCAGATCGACCTGTTTATCCGAATGGAAGGCCGAAATGGTATGAGGTATGTAGATATGACTATTTTTGATTGGTGGGGGCAATTTACTGGCAATGACCACCGCAAACACTGGCCACCCAGGGATAGTGAAGCAGACGATTTTAGAACCCTTGTTAATACCCACATTATGTTTGACAAGTACAAAACTGAACAGGTTGTCGCACCAGCATGGGCAAAAAACAGGGATCAGATAATTGCCCAGGAGTTCGGAGAAGATTGGGAAGCGGGCATTGGTGACGAATGGGGCTTTGCATCACCGGAAGCAAAAGCAATTCTACAGGCCGATCAGCCCGAAACACTTGAACAACTTTTTGAGCAACCCGAAAGACCGTTTGCAGCAGCAACAATGCTAAGACAGGCAAAAAAGTATGACCCAGAAATAAAAACTGTTAAGCACCTTACCAAGAAACTAACTGAGTTTGGATACCTGGTGCAAACAGAAGAAAACGAAACAATATGTTATCCCCCTGGTTATGAGCTTTTGGAGAATAAAAAAGAATGAACACCATTGCATGGCTTGCTTCAATACCGGCTACCTTGTGGCTTGCTGTATACACATACAACACGCTTTCAATACAGCCCCTTTTTGTGGCCTTGCTTGGAATAATGCTGGTCGAACTGTTTTGGGTGGCTCTATCGGTACACGATGATGTGCGAATAATGAGTGGTAACAGGAATGACTGAAGAACATAAAAGTTATGAAGATGATGAACTGTATGAACGGCTAGGTACTGAATATAAATTCAGTAATCTACACGCCCAGCTTATGGCCGATACAGACCATAGTGCAAGAGATTGGGGGCTGGCTGTTTTGTTTATATGGTCTGTTACCTGGGTCATTTCACTTTCAATAATTCTATATTTCTTTTCTTACAGTATGCCTGTATCAATATTTGCATCGTGCGCCCCTGTATTTTTAATGGCTGTTTTTGGAGCGCAGACATTTGCAAAGCCTGTTTATAAATATATAAGGAAGGTACGAAAAAATGTCAGCTAGTTTTCTTATTCCAGTTGCTTTAATAATGCTGATAGCAAGTCTTTTTGCCGGTGCAGCAGACCAGGCTGTTGATGCAAACGGCAATTCGGTACTGGGGCAAGAATCTAACGTATCAGCCGTATTTGAAATGCGGGTGCTTGAAATACAGGAAATCAGCCCACTTGGTGTTTCCATATCAGTGCCACGCCCCAACTTTTCATTTTTTGCCGGTATCTTTGACATTCTGACATGGGATTACTCATATTTTGATGCTGGCAGCCAGTGGTCTATTATGCGCTTTCCATTGCTGGCACTTACATTTGCTGTTGGCTTAATGCTGTTTATTTCAGCTGCGCCTGTACTGGTTAGTTTGACTGAACTTGCCATCAGGACTGCTGCGGGCGGTATAGGTCTTTTATTCACCAATCTTAGAATGCTGTTTCCACGATGAAATTATCAACTATCAAATATGCGGTTTTAATCGGTATTCTTAGTTCCCTGGTAATGGGAACTTCAACAGTGTTTGCAGCTGATCCTGTAGCAAACCCTTCAATGGCTATTTCAGAAGTACATGGTTTCCAGCATTTAATTGAAGAAAACGACATGATGATTTTAGTCAGATATGAAATGCCTAAAACCGAATGGAGAATCGATCAGGCTGATGTTAATGCAGAAACTTCAACAGAACCTTTTGTTGCGTACATGGAAGAAGCTGACTGTTTTGAAAACAATGAAAATAACCTGATGGACTTATGCTACAGGTCATTACTTTCGGGCATTGCAACCCAGACTTTTTACGATGGCGACCCAGATGGATCAGGTTCACTAAAAGCTAACAGGACTTTACCCAGGGTCGGCCAGGGTTTAAGCGGATTATATCTAGGTACAGGGCATGGCTTAACCTTTGGTGATACCAGCTATGAAAGCTGCGTTGAAGGATCGGCAACTGTATTTAGCCCACGTACCGTTTTATGTCAGTCTGTTTTATGGCATTCGGTAGCAACCACAACAGCAAATCCTGGCATCATGGCAGCAGCAAGAGAGCAGAATGCACCCGTTTTAGTATCCATTGCAGAAAACCTCGAATCAGAAGCAGCCGGTAAATTCGGTGCTTTTGTAGTTAACAGGCGAATAACTCCAATGGGCGCAATTATGTTTATTGAAGCCTATACCAATATTCAAAGGGGCGCACCAGATGCTTTTGCAGCAAATGAAGAAGATAAAGCAGACGTTAGTTTAAGCGGTGATAAAACTGCTGCGCAGATTGAAATAGATACCCAGGCACAAAACAGCAAATTCTATAACTATGTTGCAGACTTTGCAGATGGACGGCTTAAAGGTACTAACGTGAACCTTGTAGGCGGGGTAATCATTATTATTATCGGCATGGTTGTTTTGGCCGTTGTTTTATCGATTATTAAATCTTTAATGGCAGCTGTAATTATGGCTGCACTTACTGTATTTGGTTTCGGAGTTTTAAACGGTTTATTTGATATGACCTTATTTATGATCGTGCTTCTTATCGTATTTGCACTAGGGGCTTTTGCATATGTCAGAACAAAAATCAGTTAGGCTTTTTAAAAGGTGGCCACAGTTCGGTGTTATGGCAATGCTGATTGCTTTCACATGGATTGCATCAGCACCTTCTATTGAACCGGCTTGCGCCCTTGCTGTAACAGACCTCGAGAACTTTTGTTACAGAACGCCAATACAGGTTACAAAATCTAATGCTGGCAATCTTACAAACTATCCTGTTGCAGCCCGTATTAGCGGAACTCAAATGGTATCAAGCCAGCTTATCAGCCCCTATGCTTTTGACGTACTAAGCGTTAATTCATCTGGCACTGAAATACCCGCAACAATTCAAGATATAACAACCGGTGCTACAAGTCCTTCTACTTGGTGGATCACTGCTGATGTTACAGGCAATGCTACAACCGAATACCAGCTTTATACAGGTAAAGCCGACCAGTACAACAACAGAAGCGTCTATTTTTCACCGCAATGTGCCAATGGTGTTGACGATGGCACATGCAATGATTCAGTAACCGTATCTGATGCAAGCGGACTTGATATTACAAACAATTTAAGTGTACAGGCGTGGATTAACGGTACAGCAGATCAAGACGGCGTTATCGTATCGAAACTTAACGGTGTTGACGGCTATAAATATTATCTATCCAGCACTTCTACCGGATATTTAATTGCTGAAATAGGTGATGGCAGTGCAACCACAACGCTTGCAGCTGCATATGATGGAACGCAGCAAAACACCAGAATGACATTTGCCAGTGGAACTTTGAATATTGATTTTCAAGACTCTACCGGTACATGGGTTAACCAGGCTACAAAGGCTACGGGATTTTCAGCAATAGGTACAAATTCAACTAACTTAACTATTGGAACTGGCCTTGATGCAGATGTTTTGGAAGTGGTTATATCTACGGGTTATGACACCGCTTCATGGCTACCGCAACTTGACCTTGGTTTTAACGGCGTGGACATGGCTGAAACCCAGCGTGGAACTTCTGCAAACAGCTGGGTTTACCAGGGAACGGTAGCAGATTTAACAGGCAATCATTCACCAACATATGAATTTATAAGACCGCAAACTGATTTCACAACTGTTGTTTTACCAACGGTATTTTCAACAGCTGATGTAACAACCCAGGCTGAAGATGCTGTAAGAAATATTATTGGTGATCTGGGAGAAGGAAATTTTGCCGAAACAACTACAGCAGCATACAGAAATCTTGGATTATTCGGAGATATTCTTGACCAGGCTGCAAAAGGCACAAGCGTTACCACAAACAGCTTTATGTTCATGATGTTGATGTTGTTATCACTTGGACTTGGAATATTTGTATATAACCGCACAGATCAAAATGAAACTGTATTTGCGGTGATAGTAATTGTAATTTTCGGTATTGGGGCGGGTCTTGGAATGATTCCCAGGTGGTGGGCAATTATTCCAGGCATTATCGCCCTTACAGGCTGGTTAGTATTAGCAAGAGCAAGAGCGTAAATAGGTGAAATTATGAGCATGAATTTTAAGTTGAAACAACCCAGGCAAATTTCAGTCGGTTGGACAATAGCGTTTGCAATGATGCTGTCAGTCCTAATGTTTATAGTTACCCAGCTTTTTGTAGTTCCCCCATGCGGGCGAATTATTTCGGCTGCTGAATGCCCTGTTGGAGATACGGTGACATTTAATGACACGATAGGAATTAAGGGCGGTTCAAACTTTACGATTACTCTTGCAGCCAGTTCAACGCCTACTCAAAACAGTACAGTCAGGATACCCGCAAATGTAGACGGCCTTTTGCTGACTTCTGGAAGTGATATCCCTCTTTCGTCTCTTGCAACCGGAACTGCAAGACAGTTGTTGCAAATGAATAGTGGTGGGTCTTCAGCTGAATGGACTAGTGGTATTTCCCTCGCTACTATTACCGCTTCGACAACGGCAAGCTCAACTGCTGTTGATATATCCCAGGGTGATTTGCTTGTGCAAGATACTCTTTTCTTGTTTGATCGTGGAAATGAATTTATAGATTCTACAGGCTCGACAATGCGCATAGGTTCGGGATCTGCTATATACGAGTTACCAGCAGCAGACGGTACAGCAGACCAGGTTCTAAAAACCGATGGCAGCGGTAATCTTGATTGGACTACCATTGCAGCCGGTGGAAGCCCTGGTGGGTCAACTGGCCAGGTGCAATTTAATAGTTCGGGTAGTTTTGCCGGTGATGCAGAATTGTTCTGGGATAATTCTTCAAAAGAACTAGGCATTGGAACTAACACGCCTGACAGTGAACTTGATGTTGAAGGCACTGTGCGTATTACCGGTACTGCTTCTGGAAGCACGTATGCAATGACCATAACTAATTCCAATACTGAAGTTAAATTTGCTGCTGCTGATGCTACATCAATTACAAAGTCAATAAGTTTTTTTGAATCTTCAGTTGCTTCAACAACTTCAGAAAGATTCAGAATTGATAACAATGTCTATATCAATACGGGTGGAGTAACTACACCTGGTCAAGGTTCATTAATTATAGGTTGTACAGAAGGTACAAGTTGTGTTGGTGGGGCTTCTCAATGGCCAGACCCAATGAATACAAATGCTGCTGCATTTCTTTCAGATCAATACGGTGGAGTGGCTGAAATGTGGGTTATTGACGGTGCGGGCAACAATAGTGTTATTAGTCCTCACCCAGCTGTCGAACTTGACCAAGTTTCAATGGACTGCGAATTGCCCTGGGGCTTTCTTAGCAGTAATTCATATTTAGGGAAACAGGTTTATGTAAACTGGTGCGATTTTATTCGTGCAGTTGAACTAATTACCGGTCAACAGTTTATGTATGTTACTGAAATAAAAGATCGGCCAAAATTAGATTGGGATCAGGTGCAGAACTATTATTACGAACAATGCGTAAATCTTCACCATCAAAATCAGCAATCAAATAACAGCGGGCTAAATGCAGCTGAAAATGAAAAGCTGTTAACAGCAACGAATTGTAAAAGAGAACCGCCACCTTCTTATCTTGCAAAGCGTGGTGTTCAAAGTTCAATTTTAGCTACAAAGTCTGATGAAAGTGAAGAATGATGATAACGCTAGTTTGTTTGTATGGAGTTCATAAAGGTTGTATTAAATGTGAATGTAAATGTCACATAGAAATTAAAGAATCACGATATAAAAGTTGCTATCTATGACCGAGTATTTTGGCCATACAGCGATTTTATTTAGGGTAGTGGGGTACTAACATGGCAAAGCCAGAAGAAGTTAATGGTTTTGATGTCGATATAGAGCAAATGGACTTGGTAGAAATGACTCCAGGGCAAAAACCGCCTGATACAACACCTTTGCCTGATAAACCCACTCAACCACCAGGCGGTCGATTACCAGGGCAAGATATTCCCGTCACGCCTACATGGATTACAAAAGAAAAAGAATATGCTGCCAGCCCAGAAGGAATGCGTGAAGCAGCTGAAAAAGCAAAAGCTGAAAAACAAAGAAAAGATGCACTTGCAAGATTAAGAACCAAAGAAGGTAGAGAAGAATCGAAGAAAAAGTTTGTTTCTGTACCAGGACTAACCGGCCTTACTGAGCAAATACCAAAAACGGTCGTTGATGACCCAACAAAAATGCTGCAATACAGGACAGATCAAGCAAAAGCTGGTTTGGAACTACAGCTTTCAACAGTTCCGCTAATTAGTACCGCTGTATTTTGGGATCGCATGGGGCCGAAAATGAAGGCTGTTTCACTGGCTACTGATGCACTTGTTTTTGCTCCTTATGTGAAATCACTTGCTACAGGTAGAGCTTTTAAAAGCCAGCTAAGAAAACAGGCCGATATTGCTACAAGTGTCGCAAATAATGAGTTAGCAAAAGCTGGCATATCTCCAGAAACAGTTAAGCCAGTACAAAAAGCAGTTAAGGATTTTACAGAAGCAGCTGTTGATGCAAATAAAAAATTACAAAAACAGGCAACCTATACTGGTAGAAGCATTGATGAACAACTGATGAATAAAAGGATAGCTGACAGTGCGGTAAAAAAAGCTAACATTGCTAAACAGCAGCTTAATTCTGAACTGGCTAAATATTCAGATGATTTAGGCCGTCAAATTGGTTTCGATGACCCGCTTCAAAAACAAAAATTTGAAGCATCAATTAAAACACTACCAAACCAGATTCAGAAAACGGTAGCTGGAATACAAGACGATCTGGCATTACAAGGTGTCCAACGCAGTGTAGATATAGCAGAAGAAAAAGTTATTGCTGCAAAGCAAATTGGGTTGTCTGGTAAAAATGAAGTGGAAGCCTTATCGAAAGCTGTTGGTAAGCACCAAAATGTTTTAACCACGAAAACAATACCCACATTAAAAAATAGATTAAAGTTGGCTGATAGTGAGCAAGCCTATAGAGAAATTAACAACCAGATTGAAGCTGCTGCGCTAGGTAATCCAAGAAACATTCAAAGGTTACAGGTTCAGCTTAGAAATGTTTTAGATGACTTGCCCAGGAATATTGATGATTGGACTGAACAGGACTACCGGTTATATCAGCGGTTTAGGGAAAGTGAAGGCCAGTTAAAACAATCGATTGATGCTATGACAACAATCAAAGAACCGCCCAGTTTAGGCGGTGGGCGTGGTTTAACACCTTTTATTGATGACATTCCGCCATCGATGTTACCGGAAAGCCCAGTACCAACAATACCTAAACAGCAACCCGCACCAATAGCAGATGTATTGGGTCGTACTGAATTAATTAATCCAACCGTTAGAGAAAATATAAAAAACCAGTTGGAACTGGCTAAATTACAGGGCTTAATTACAGCTGAGACAGCAGCTACAGCAACAGAGGTACTTGACCAGCCAGGCGAACAAAAAGATTTAGAACAAATCACTGACCCAACAACAATAGCAATAGTTGCAGATGCGGTGGGCAAAACCGCACCAACTGAAACTGATGATGATGACCAGATAACAGCCAGGCAAGCATTCCAGGGTATTTATGACGATCTAATTGGAGAACCTGTAGAAGACGAATTTGATCGAGATATCGGCGTTATGGAACGGGAACAGTTTGCCTTAGATGATACCCAGGAACAACCGACACCAACGCCAAGAGAAACAACCCCAGAACGTTTTGCAATGGAGGACATTGAAGAACAAATAACGCCCCAACAGGAAAGGGAATCAAGACCAGCTTTGAGAGCATTTACACCATTTGAAGAAGAAGTAGACGTATATAGAAGCAGTCCAGATTTCACGCAATTTGAAGAAAAACCTGATGTTTTTAGGACTGAACCAAGAATCATTCCAGAAGTTGAACCTATACCAGAACCTGAAATTATTCCAGAAGTAGAATTTATTGCTGAACCAAAAATAATTCCAGAAGTAAAACCAGAACCAACAAGAATAGGAACACCGGAAATAGCACCAAGGCCAACAGAACCCTTAGTTATACCAGGTGAAGAAAAAGAACCAGAAAAAGAAACTGTGCCAGTTCCAAAAGTGGTAGAGAAAAAACAGGAACAGCCCAGAATAGTAGAAGAACCAGAAGTAGCACCAGAACCAACAAGGATAGAAGAACCGGAAGTAGCACCAGAACCAATCCGCCAGGAACAAACAATACCGAAAAAAACAACTCCACCTGGTGTTGATACGCCAATAGTACCTGTAACGCCAAAACCGAAAGATCAACCAGGCAAACAGGAAAAAATTGAACTAGATCCCGTAACCCAAAAAGGGCAATTTGCCAAAATTGTAGGCTGGAGACAAGGTAGGTTTTATCGATATGTTGATATGACTACCGGCCGTAAATTCAGTTCAAGAAAACCTATGTTTGGTGAAGTGCCAACAAAAGGTATTCCCCAGAACACTTTAAGGGTTATTTCACGATCTGAGTCAAGGCCACAACCTCGAATAGTCAATATGGGTGTTACAGCTGCAACGGTAACTCCTACAGGGCGTATTAAATTTAGACCAAGAAAAAAGATATTTAGGGCAAGTATGTAATGGCTGAAATCAAATTACTAAAAGTGTATGACGCATTTAAGGAAACAAATGCCCCGCAAGAAACGGCTATAAGCCCAAGCGGGAGAGAAATTACGTTTTATCCAGATTGGGTTTACAGTGCTGACTATATGATTAAAAGTGATGATACTAACCGATTATTGCGTTGGGTATATCAACTATCGGACAAAAAGAAAGTAAGCGTACAGGGTTATTTAAAAGCAGTTCACCCTAAATTGGCACGTAAAGTAACTTCTGGTAAAAATGCTCTATCTAATGTTTGGGATAAGTTAAGCGATCAAGAAAAACACAATTTAGTCGATTCAATACCCTGGAATGAAATTTTTAAAGAAAATGAAGAACCCAAAAATTCCTACCGGTTATTGGAACGCTGGTTAATAAAAGAAAAACACCCATTAGCAAATGTTGGTCAAGCTGAAACGTATTTAATGTATGGAATAATCGACCATTTCAAAAAGAAGAAAAATAACACATCAAGAAACAAAATATTTAGGGCAAGTATGTAATGAGAAAAACTAGCTGGATACCAATTCTGATTGTACTAATTGCTTTCGGCGCAGCTTTTGCTAACAGCTGTAGAGATAACATAATCCCGCTAGACAATGACAAGGTGTCTATTAACGCAACGTTAACAGGTTCTCAGTACATGACATTTGAAAGCCATACCAAGACTGATTACCAGGTACCTACAAATAAAACCTTAAAGGTAACAAGCGTTCACTGGTCTGGTGCTGCTGATAGCTGGGTAGCTATTGGTTATGGTGATTCAAGTGTTGCAGCCGGTTCAGCATCACCTGATGCAGCCTTGGTGATAATTGGGGCTACAAGTACACAAAGCGTAATATCCAGCAGACAAGCCAATGAACCATACAGCCAGACCATTTATTTTGAAATACCAGGTGATAAATACCCATTTGCTTATGCCAGTGCCACTACGTCAATTCAGATGGTTGGGTATGCCAAATAGCAGTTATAGAAATTGTCTGGCTTAATGCCTATTTATCGTCAAAATTCCTGTATTCACTTAAACCTAAATAGATAGTTCCAAGCCCTAAGAATATGAATCCCAGGATAAGTGGCCAGACAAAGATTTCTTCAGCCCAGTAAGGCGGATCATGGGCTGCACCATATATTGCAGCTGCGATATAACGTGATGAAAAAATAATTACACTGTAACCATAGAAGATTAGACCGGTGTTTCTTTTACTCAATATTTGTACCTTTATATCTATAAACTGATGCCAGACTTATTTTAAGTGATTCTGCGATTTGTTTAGGGCTTTTACCATCTTTGAATAGTTCAACTATTTGTGGGGCTTTTTCTCTTGCAGTAGGTTTTCTACCAAAAAATTTACCTTCGGCTTTTGCCCTGGCTATCCCTATTTGTTGACGTTCCAATAACATCTCACGTTCAAATTGATAAATAGAACCCATTAAGTTAAATATCAGCTTGCCACTAGCAGTTGAAGAATCAACGTTTAAATCCAATATTTTGAATGCTACGCCTTTTTTTTCAAGTATGGCTGCATTAGCCAAAATATTATTTAATGACCGCCCAAAGCGTGAAAGCGCCGTTACAACAAAGATATCGCCTTCCCTGGCAAATTCTATTGCTTTTTCAAATTCTGGTCGCTTTGATGCTAATGCTGATACTTCTTCTGCAAATATCTTTTCGCAGCCTTCACGTTTAAGAAGTTCGACCTGGTGTTCTAGGCCGAACTTTTGATGTAAAGTTGATTGTCTGGCAAATCCTATTTTCATGATTATATATACTTTGCTTTATCTGAACACGAACATTGATCCCAAAAAAGTTTCCCACGAATAATTGTGGACTTACAGTAAGTCCAATGTAATGCCCAATCAATCGCATCTTGCAAACTGTCATGTTCGATATTTTCTGGATAGTCAAGATCATCACCCAGCATTACCCATATATCAGATAACCCTAATTGAGATATTGACCTGATTCGCCACTGGCCTATTCTAATAACTTCACCATTTGCTTCTGACTTGTCATATTCGCCATGCCAAATTTCTCGATTTGATTGTTTAGTCATTTTTCTCCCTTAATTGCGATTAACTACCTTACAAGAAATAACAATGGGTTGTCATTGTTATCTCCTTATTTCCTTCTAGTGTTTGTTGGTTAACTTGCCTATTACATGGGGCAATTTCATAATCCCCCCATGTCCTAGATCAGTTAATCTATGCGTGATATACCGTCTGGCCGAATTGACCACCACCGGCATGAAAGCCTTCCAGCTTGATGAATTTATACTTGTCTGTCTGTGCTAGTTTGTCTGCGAATTCTTGAAGCTCTTGAGCAAACTGATCCATTATTCTTTCGTTAGCTAGTTCAGCTTTTTCCATTTTTTTGTTAAGTCTGCCAGTTGTCTCAAAATGTCCTGGAACTTTCGCATTATTCGTAATCTTAATAATGTCGAATTTGCACTCTATACTTCCTTGTGTTGTTGTTATGATTTCCATTTGTTTTTCTCCTATTTATTTATCGTTACAAAGCAGTTTAGTTGATTATTCTCACAAAGTCAAGGGCTTTATGAGAATAATTTATCAAAAGGTAAAAATAGGTCTATTGAGAATAAAATTAAATTGAAAAATAAAAGTTAGGAAATTCTAATTAGACTAGGGGTTTTGATAATTAACTTAATTCGGAGTACCGGCTCATATTCATTGGTAAGGCTATTTTTTCTAATCTTTGTTTGGCCAATTTGAGGTATTCATCATTGATATCAGTACCAACTCCTTTCCTGCCTAATCTCTGTGCTACTGCGAGTGTAGTTCCTGAACCTACGAATGGGTCTAGTACTGTTCCACCTGCTGGACATCCTGCGAGTATGCACGGCTCCACTAACTTCTCTGGATATGTAGCAAAGTGAGCTTCTGCATAAGGTTGAGTGCTTATCTCCCAGACGCTACGTTTGTTGCGTCCATTGGGGTGAGTTGTGTTCGGTTTTACCATTCTTTGACTCATACCTTCAGCGAGGTCTACTTGATGCCTAGCATCTCCAGTGGGATGGTTTATAAATCCCTTGCCACCATAATTGTCCCAAGATGATTCCTTGCCATTTGTTTCTCTTATCGCATCAGCATCATAGTAATACTTGGCTTGTTTGGTTAACAGGAACACATACTCATGTGCTTTAGTTGGTCTGTCTGTTACGCTCTCTGGCATAGGGTTGGGCTTGCTCCATATGATGTCGGATCGGAGATACCAACCGTCTTCTTGTAATGCAAACGCCACACGCCAAGGTATGCCTACCAAGTCCTTGGGCTTAATCCCTTTGACTACAGGAGTTCTGGTTGTGTTAACCAGTGTGTCTCCACGAAATGAATCGTTAGTGGTAGTTGTCCTGCTTCCACTGCTGTAGCTGTCGCCAAGGTTCAGCCAGACTGTACCATCGTCACGTAGTACACGCCTGACCTCTCTGAACACAGCTACCATACTGGCGCAGTATTCCTCTGGCGTTGTCTCAAGCCCTATCTGTAGGTCTATGCGCTTTGCTCCGCATTTAAGACAGGATGACCGATCTCCCCTGAACGGTCTATCTACATGGGGTTTCAAGTTGTCGCTCCAGTGGCTGACCGTATGGTCACATTCTTCATCTCCTCCTTCCCATGTAGCAGTTCCATAATCACGTAACCCCCAGTATGGTGGGCTAGTGACTACTGTATGGACTGACTTATCTTCTATAGGTAAACTTTTTGCCTTAGCAAGATGTAATGTTACTAAGTGGTTTGTCCAAAACATTTGATTTTCTTTATTCATACCGAATTTTATTTGCCATGTATGCTTCACCTGATTTCATGTACGATCTCCAGGCAAGTTCAACCCAATCCCGTATTTTGTGATTCTTAAAATATTTAAAATGCCCGTATGCTTCATCAATAGTCCATCTGCTGAAATCATTTTTTGTTCGTTTTCTTATTTTGCAAGCCCTGGCAAGGTTAGTAAGGTTTTTGGCTGATAACCCTTTGTCAGAACCGTAACCGCCTTTAATGCCTGTTGGGTTATGGTAGGTATTCCAAAACCTATGTCTTTTTTTCAGTTCTTTTAAAAGTATCCCAGACGCAATAAACGGCTTGTCATTTAGTTCATCTGATATTGTTTTAACATCTAAAAGAAAACGGTTTAGGTTTTTCAAATCGTAGTCTGTAAGATTTTCATACCTTTTAGCAGAATAACCTTCTGATTTACCTTTATATTCAAAATTCAACTTGCTGCGCCTGATGCTTTCATTAATCGTCATACCGCTGCTGGCTATCAACCCGAAATCCATAAAATATGTTGATGCCCTGTTAATTAAAACTTTCAACTTCTCATGGTGGTGAGGCCAATTATGTTTGACAATTTTTTGGCCGAATGGGTCTTGGTCTATATCGTGAATAATTTTTAGTAGAGAGCCGGAACTACCAAACCAGAATGGCTTGTTTTTCATAAATGTAATCAGCGCCCTGGCAAAATCATTCTTAACCACGCTGGCAAACTTTCCCAGTTTATTAAGCGGTAGGGATAAATCGCACATGGCGCATTTACCCATATTTTCTACAGGAATAAAAACGTGGCTATTAAAATTACATAGTGTTTCTGACATGATCTTGGTAATATCCTGTTTCCGATAATAAGATTTGTTCGATTGCCCCCGCTTCTTGCCGAATTACTGAAAGCACCGGATCAACTATTTTGTATTCTGGGTTTTTATCATTTGAATAGATTGTATTAGCTGAACTTGGATAAAAACGCTCATAATCGCAAAGAAACCAAGTGCATTTCACCTTGTGGTCTTTACCGTCTGGTGTAGGTAGATTGAATGTATGAGCGTGATTA
>TARA_R100001594_G_scaffold10514_4_pt1 | contig 17210 bp, 27 predicted proteins | sample TARA_R100001594 | Tara Oceans TARA_R100001594 (sample SAMEA2622752) | marine metagenome | biome: marine biome (ENVO:00000447); feature: marine epipelagic mixed layer (ENVO:xxxxxxxxx); material: "saline water (ENVO:00002010), including plankton (ENVO:xxxxxxxx)" | depth 150 m | reverse complement strand
AACGAATTTTTTGGATTTACTAATTATATGAAAGCAATTTCTGATGTGCCTTTATCAGACACTTCTACATTTTTACAAAGAAGATTAACTTTATCAGGTGGTAGAGGTATCATAGGTGGTTTGGTTATGGGTGGATCTTTTATGGCTAATCCCTTAGCACCAGCTGTTTTAATTTTATTAGCAAGAAGAGCAGGACAAATTCTTTCTGATCCTGTCGCTTTAAGATATATGAATGATGCTTTATTACCTGAAGAACAAATTAAATTATTAAGAGGTGGTAAATTAGGAAGAGGTACACCAAGAGCTTTATTCCCAGGAAGAGATTATTTTACAGGTAGATCTATCAATCCTAGAATTACAAGACTAGGTCTTACACAAAAACGTGAAGCATTTGCTAGATTACTGAATTATTTAAATGAAGAGGATAAAGATATTCCAACTGTTAAAGCAGATGAAATTAATCAAGAGGATATTACAAATAGATTATTAAGTTTAGATTATAGTGTTCCACAACCTAGATACGATGACAAAACTCTACCAAAAGAAACTGTTGAATCTATGTTTGTACAACAATTTACAAACACTTCAGGTAACGTAGATCTTGATAATGAAATGGCATCAGTTATAAAAGGCACAGTGCAAAATGAAGAGGCAACATTAGTAGATGAAGTTGCAAGAGATGAAGATGCAGACAGACAAGCTGTTACAGGTGATCTTGAATTACAACCAATAACAACAACACCACAGACACCGGTCACCGGACAACAGACAGCACAACAAATACAAACACTATTTCCTTTTGATACAACCTCGGCTGCAATAGCTCAAAGGAGACAAGGTCGTGGCTAACGGTAAAGAACCAAAAACTACAGGCGAACATATCATGGCTTTGTACGGTCATATTTCTGGTCTTAAAAAACAACAAGATCACATGCATAAAGGCCTTGATGATGTAAGGCAAAAAGTAAATTGGTTCTTTGTTGCATTAGTTGCTGGTATGGGTGCAATTATTTTGACTTTAGTTAATTTATTAGCTACTTAATAGTAGTGGTTCGAATCAATAAAAAATATCAATATAAAAAACATAATAGATTTCAATCAGAAACGGGAAGAAAATATCTTGTAGATGAAGCACCTGTTCCAAGCGTTACAACAATATTGAGTGCTACAAAAAATAGTAAAGGCTTAGATGACTGGCGAAGAAGAATAGGAAACGAAGAGGCTGATCGAATCATGAAGAATGCATCAAGTGTAGGAACGGAAATGCACAAGGTGCTTGAATATTATTATAACAATGAAAAGTATTTCAATGCCACAGACTTTGGACAATTACCCAGAAAAATGGCAGAAATAATTAAAGAAAACCTTGCAATCACAGAGGTTTGGGGCAACGAAATATCATTAGCATATAACAAAGAATATGCAGGAACTACAGATTTAGTTGCATTAGTAGGACAAAAGCCTACTATTGTTGATTTTAAACAAGCTAATAGGCCTAAATTAGAGGAATGGGTGGAGGACTACAAACATCAGTTGGGTGCCTATTATTTAGCCCATAAAACGCATTACGGGCCCGTAGAGCAGGGTGTAATATCGATTGCTACCCGAGGACTACAATATCAGGAATTTAAGCTCTCCGAGGCTGATTTGAGTGAATACTCAGACAAATTCTTGCATAGATTAGAACAATTTAACAAGATCACCAAAAAGGGCTAAATCAACCATTTTTGTGGATTATCTCCTAAAGTTTTAGCAGAAAGTTCAATTTTATTTTTTAAGGCAACAACAATTTTATCATCAATTGTATTTTCTGCCATAATATCAATATATACAACATTTTTAGTTTGACCGATTCTATGTGCTCGATCTTCTGATTGTCTTCTTACCTCTAAGTTGTAGTTGTTGGAGTAATAAATAACATACTTTGCTGCTGTTAATGTTAATCCATATCCACCAGTAACTGGGTTAGCTACAAAGAATCTACATTTAGAATCATTTTGAAATCTCTCAACAGCTAAATTTCTATCATCTACAGAGGTTGCCCCATACATAGATACGACAGCATCATTTCCATATTTTTCAGTAAGTGCTTTATTTATCTCATTAATGTTATGAATATAAGTTGCCCATATAATAACTTTTTGATCTGTCTCCTCTAATATTTCTAACATGGCTTTTAACTTTGGGTTTTCAAATTGAAGCATTTCACCTGAATCATTTTTACAATGACCATTTGCTAACTGATGTAATCTCAACAACTCTGTTAATTTATTATGTACTGATATTGTGCTTTCCTCTAACAAAGCCATAGCTCTAATTCTAAGACTTTCATAAGCACGTTTTTGTTCACCCTCTAGTTTAACATACCTTATTTGATAGATTTTATCAGGTATATCTAAGCACTCATCTTTTGTGACCCGAAAAGAAAAATCTTTAAGTTTTTGCTCTAATTCAGTTAAATGCTGATAGCCAACTGGCACATTTATCGTCTCTCCTTGTGCAACATAAACCTCATCAAATATGCAAAATCTATTACGAAAAGCATAATAACTTTTATACCCTAATAATTGTGGATCAAGGAAGGCACATTGTGTATAAAGATCTAATGGAGATTTTGTTACTGGCGATCCTGTTAATATACGGCGCACTTTCGCTAGGTATCTTAATCGTAAAATGTTCTTTGTTCGTTTTGCTTTTGGGTTTTTTATTGTTGTCGATTCATCAATTATTGTAATATTAGATGGGTGTTCACGTAAAAATGCTTCACATGCTTTTAATCCATTTTTAGTAGATAAAGCCTCAACGTTAATCATGAAAAACTTTAATCCTTCAAATTTATCAAAGGCTTTTAGCTCTTTTTTATTTGCTTGTTTCCACAAATGACACGAATATTTAATCATATCAGGTAGATGTACGTTAAGTTCCTTTTTCCAAACAGAATATACAGATTTAGGTGCAATAATTAATGCAGCTTTTAATTGCTTTTTTAGGTTTAAAAATGCAATATTATCAATAGTTGTTTTTGTTTTACCTGTACCCATCTCCATAAAGTAAGCATAATTGATTTGATTCGCAGATAAGTTAAGTGCTTCCCTTTGATGTTCATAGGGTTTTGTTTTATACGGGTATTTCCACATCTGATATCTTATATAATTTTATACTTGCCTTTTCAATAATAAAAAGTATTGTCTGAATCAAGATATGGATATCGAAAAGTTTTCTAATTTAGAAGTTCAGCAATCGTCTGTGAAATCTATTACAGATGCTTGTAATGAAATGAAAAATTTGGAAAAGCAAATCGAACTAGATGAAGAGCAACTAGCAAAAAAGAAAAAAAGATTAAGAGACTATGTTGAAAGAAAAGTGCCAGAGCTTATGCAAGAAGCAGGAGTCAATGCACTTGTTTTATCAGATGGTAGCAAGGTCGAAGTAAAACCTTTTTATGCTGCAAGAATACCTGAGTCTAGAACTCAAGAAGCTTTTTCTTGGTTAAGAGATGGTGGCTTTGATGATTTAATAAAGAATCAAGTCACAGCATCATTTAATAAAGGTCAAGATAATATGGTTTCAAAACTTATTTCTCTGTGTGAAGAAAATAATTTCAGATATACGAAGAAAGAAAAGGTTGAACCAATGACTTTAAAAGCTTTTGTAAGAGAACAAGTCGAAAAAGGTAAGGAGCTCCCGTTTGATTTATTTGGTGTCTATATCGCTAATAAAGCAAAACTAACAACGAAGGAGTAAAATGTCGATAAAGAACAAAATCACGGTAAAACCGAACAACGCTTTGGCAACAGTGGACATTGAAAAATTTGCGGATCAAGGTTTCGATAACATTGATAGTAAAAGTCTACAATTACCGTTCCTAAAAATATTGTCACAACTTTCACCTCAAGTAACACAAGGTGATCCAAAGTTTATGGCAGAAGCAAGACCAGGAATGATCATAAATACAGTAACAGATAAACTGTATGATGGAGTTAAGGGTATCTCAGTGATACCTGCATTCTATAAATTTGAATACATTGAATGGGCAGATAGAGGCCAAGAAGGCAGCACTGCTCCAAGAAATGTTTATTCAGCTGATAGCGATATCATGAGCAAAACTACAAGAGGAGATGATGGTAAAGATCGTTTACAAAATGGTCATTACATAGAAGAAACTGCATCTCATTATGTGGTTGTTTGTGAAGATACAATGGCATCAGAGGCATTAATAACTATGAAGTCTACTCAAAGAAAAAAATCTAAAAAGTGGAATTCAATGATGAATTTAATGCAAATACCTAAAAAAGATGGAAAAGGTTTTTTTAGACCTGCACCATTTACTCAATTATACAGATTAAAAACTGTTCTTGAGAAAAATAATTTAGGTTCATGGTATGGCTGGGAAATAACTTCAGAAGGCACATGCGAGAGTCAAACTTTAGTTGAAAGAGCAGCTAAATTTAGACAATCTGTCATGGGTGGCACTGTCAAAGTTAAACACGGTCAAGAAGAAACAGCAGCTAAAACACCATTTTAATTATGGAGTTTGTAGAAACCTTGGAACAGTTTAAAAAGCTGTTCCAGGGAACTGATAGTTATTATGGTAAGTCCAAACCCTTGGGGCAAAAGAACTCAAGAGGTAAGGAAGAGTATAAACATTGGACAGAAAAAACTAACATTACAGACAAAGAGTGGTTAGACCATCTTGAAGGTAAAAGTTATACTGGAATAATTCCAATACGTGATGACAGCACTTGCAGTTGGGGAGTTATTGATGTCGATAGATATAATATAAATCATAAACAGTTTATTAAATTAATTAGAGATAGAAAATATCCATTCGTACCATACAGGTCAAAGTCAAATGGATTACATTTAGTCTTACATCTTTCACATAAAGTCCCGGCAAAAGATATGAGAAAAAAATTAATTATGATTGCATCTGATCTTGGTGTAAATGATAAAACAACTGATATATTTCCAGCACAAGACAATGTAGATTTATCAGATCCTGATTGGGAGAAGAAACAACTAGGTCAATTCGTAAATTTACCATATCAAAATGCAAAGTTCCCAACACGATGTGCTATGGATGATGAGGGTAATAGTTTAAAATATTTAGAATATTTAGAATACGCTAAGAAATTTATTATAACTAAAGAACACTTTTATGATCTTAAAACATCTAATGACAATGAGAAAAAAGATTGGCCAAATTGTGTAAATAAATTTATAAAGAATCAAGTTCAAGAAGGTGAAGGTCGTAATGATGCTATGTTTAATGTGGGTATACTTGCCAAAAAAATTAATCCTGACAAAGACTATTACGAAGAAATGATAAGAGATCTCAACAAAAAGATTTGTGTCCCACCATTGAATCCTAAAGAATTAAATAAGGTTATGGAACAAGTTGGTAAACACGATTACAGTTACAAGTGTGGCACGTCTATTGCTAGGTCTTTTTGTAATGGATCTAGACAATGTGCTAAAAGAAAATTTGGAATTGGTATCAATGAAGCTATGCCCGAAGTAGGTAAGTTAATTAAAGTAAATACGTATCCTGATCCTTACTGGCTGCTACCTATACAAGGTAAGATGGTAAGATTAGAAACAAAACAATTATACCAACAGATGCTTTTAGGCGAAAAGTTGTTAGCACATGATATTATTTGGAGACCTTTAAAACCTAGTAAAAGAGATCCCGACCCATATAGAGATTGGCTAGAAGATTTGATAACAAATAAAAAAGATATGGAAGATGTTGATCGTGAAGATGAACGTGAAGAAATATTCAATATTAGAATGGTAAAATTTCTTGAAGATACAAATGTAGCAGATGAGTTTGATCAAATAGACCACGAAAACATATGGCATGATGATTCGGAAATGAGATTTAAATTAGATACGTTCAGGCAGTTTATGAAAAAACAAGGCTATAATTGGTCTGAAAAAGATTGTACTATGTATTTAAAGGAAAACGATTGTGGCCAAAGTAAAAAATTCCAAAGTAATAACACGAGACACTGGGTCTCTACGTTACCGAAACAAACAGAGCATAAAAACAAAAATGTCAAATTTAATAAAAAGAAAACTCCATGGGAAGACAATTAAGTTTTATGGGCCACCGGGCACCGGAAAGACTCACAGATTGTTACAAAGAGCCAAAAGATTTTTAAGAAGAGGGGTTCTACCTGATGAGATTTGTTATATCTCATTTACTAATAAAGCTGTCCAAGAATGTTTGGATAGAGTGAGAAAAGAATTTAAAGGTTATGATGAAGATGATTTCAAATATTTTAGAACACTACACAGTTTGGCGAGACAACAGTTTGCAGAGATTCCTGTATTAGATCCAAGAGTTGATATGCTGCAGTTTCATACAGAGTACGGAACAATAAAAATAAACTATAAGCCTAACTGGGATGATCAAAATGTTTACAATAATTGGTCATTACAAATTTATGATAAGGCAAGAAATATGAAGGTAGATCCTATATCCTTGTATAAGAAGGAACCTAGAAAAAAAGTTAGATTACAACAATTTAAATCTATTATACATAATTACGAAAGATATAAAACATTTGAGATAGAGCCTGGTCAGTTTAAAAATGATCGTTTAGATTTTACTGACATGGTGCAAAAGTTTATTACGTCTGGGCTGGCTATAAATTTCAAAGTCTTAATGGTAGATGAAGCTCAAGACCTTACCCCGTTGCAGTGGGACATGGTTGTGAAATTAGCTTTGAATGCAGAAAAAGTTTATCTTGCAGGTGATGACGACCAAGCAATATATGAGTGGAATGGTGCAGATGTATCATACTTTCAAACATTTCCAGGCAAATCTAAAATATTAAACAAATCAAGAAGATTAAATAAAAAAGTTCATTTCTTTGCGAAGTGTTTATTAAATGGCATGGAAGGTTATAGAGTAAAAAAAGAATTTGAATCTAATGACAAGGATGGAGAAATATATCGATGGAGCTCTTTGCGTAAAGTTTCCTTTGAAAATAATGGTAGTTGGATGATTCTTGCTAGAATTAACGATGTAAAAAGAGAATTACAAGAAGAAGCTAAAGGTATGGGTTTATATTTTCAAGATATGAAAGGCAATAAATCCTATGACATGAATCAATGGAAGGCCATACAAGATTGGGAGAAGATTTGTAATGGTGGTTCAATTACGAGAGAGGACGCGTGTATCATGTATAATTATCTTTTAAACATAGATCACGGCTACCGGTCAGCGGACAGCAAAAAATGGAGTTTTGCTCACCCAAATCAACTTTTTGATCATAATGAATTACACTTATTTGGTGGTATGGTTGAGGAGAAGAACACTTGGCAAGAAGCATTTAAGAGAAAATTTAAAGATTCAGAGAAAAGGTATTTTTTAAAATTAATCGAATCAAAAGTAAACTTGGATGAAAGAGCACCTATTTTAATTGATACCATACACCAGGTAAAAGGAGGTGAGGCAGATAACGTTATCCTATCCTCAAAATGTAACTTTCCTTCACATTACGATAGGAAATCATTATTAGATAAGGTGCAAGAATTAAGAGTTTGGTACACTGGGGTAACTAGAGCTATAAATACACTACATTTGTTAGGCACGTTTCATAAGTATAATTTTCCATTGAGTAAATATTATAAATTGTATAAAAGTAATTATGTCGGTTTTTAAAAAACAAGAAGGTGGTTCACACTATCAAACCTTTGCCATTCAGCCGGCACAATACTCAATAAAAAATAATTTACCATGGCCTGAAGGAGAAGCCGTAAAATATATTACAAGACATAAATTAAAAGGCGGAAAAAAAGATTTATTGAAAGCAAAACATTGTATAGACATGATAATAGAAAGAGATTATGGCAAAAGTTGATACTCAATTTTATGAACGTGCACAAAAAAGATTTAATATTCAATTTAAAAATGTATTAGACATTGGAGCTGCTGCAGGAGATTGGTCGGGACATGTAAAAGAATTTAATCCTGATGCAAAATTTACACTTATAGAGCCGAATAAATTACATAATGAAAGATTAAAGAGTTTCGGTAAAGTACATAATGTATATTTAAGTGATGAAGCTAAAGAAAAAGATTTTTATGTATGTCAGGACCCATTTCAACAAACAGGTAACGGTTTTTTTAAAGAGAGATCAAATGTTCCATTTAAAAAAACTATTGTTAAAACTATAAAGCTTGATCAAGTGGTTGATGAAACCTATGATTTAATAAAATTAGATGTACAGGGGGCTGAGCTTGAAGTTATAAAAGGTGGTATGATTACAATTCAAAAAGCTAAATGGCTTCAAATAGAGATACCTCTTTTCGAATATAATATTGGTGCTCCAAGTATGTATAGTTTGTTGGGTAATTTAAAAGCTATTGGTTTTTATCCATTTGATATTGCACAAATATTATTTAACGTTAGGTGTTTATATATTGATTATGTTTTTGTTAATCGTAATTTACCAACACACGAAGCGGAGGATGCTGTAGTCAATTTTACAAAATATAATGTGAAAAAGAAATGATGTTATTATCAATAGGTATAATACTACTTATATTTTTTTGCATATGTCTTTTGTTAGCTATGTGGAATAAGGAAAAACCGTGAGCCATCAATTAAACTTTATATATTCGGATTCTGATTGGGTTTGCCCATCTGAATACCCCGACCTAAGAGCTGCTGATGAAGTAGCAATTGACCTTGAAACAAAAGATCCAGACCTTAAAAAATTTGGGGCTGGTTGGGCTTATGGTAAAGGCCACATCGTTGGGTTTGCTGTCGCTGCATTAGGTAAACAATATTATTTTCCTATAGCACACGATGCTGGAGGAAACATGGATTTAGATATTACCGTGGCTTGGATGCAAGATTTACTTAAACAGCCAAGCACTAAAATATTCCATAACGCTGCGTATGATCTCGGTTGGTTAAAGTTTAATAATTTTGAAGTTAATGGTCCTATTGTAGATACCATGATCGCTGCAGCTCTTATTGACGAAAATAGATGGAGCTTCTCTTTGAATGCTTGTGCGAAAGATTATTTAGGTGAAATAAAAAACGAAACATTTTTAAATGAGAAAGCCAAAGAGTGGGGCTTAAATGCCAAAGAAGATTTATGGAGAATGCCCGCTGGTTATGTGGGTTTTTATGCAGAACAAGATGCGGGGTTAACTTTAAGATTATGGCAAAGATTTAAAGCAGAGATACAACAGCAATCCTTAAATGATGTTTGGGAAATGGAAATGCAATTACTTCCCGTGCTACATAAAATGAGAGCTACAGGTATAAGGGTTGATGAAGAGAAAGCAGGTTTGCTAAAAAAAGAATTTAAACAGAAAGAATCATTATTACTTTCCCAAATAAAAAAACAAACAACTTTAAATGTAGATATTTGGGCAGCAAGAAGTGTTGCAAAAATTTTTGATCGAATTGGTTTAGAATACCCACGGACACCTAAATCAGGTGAACCATCATTTACCACGAATTGGTTGGCTAATTGTGAGCATCCTGTTGCAAAATTAATCAAAGAAGCTAGAGAGATAAATAAATTTCACTCTACGTTTATCGATTCAATACAAAGATATGTTCATAAGGGTAGAATACATGCAGAGATTAATCAGTTGAGGTCTGATCAAGGTGGCACTGTCTCAGGTAGATTATCATACGCTAACCCTAACTTACAACAAATACCAGCACGTAATAAAGAATTTGGTAACAAGATTCGATCTTTATTTTTACCTGAAGAAGGAAAACAATGGGGTTCGTTTGATTATTCACAACAAGAGCCAAGATTAGTAGCACACTATTCATCGGCCATCGGACAACAACTTGATGGTTCTGAAGAGTTTATAAAAGCTTATCAAGATGAATCAGCGGACTTTCATCAGATTGTAGCTGACATGGCACAGATATCAAGGACGCAAGCAAAAACAATAAACCTAGGTTTGTTTTATGGTATGGGTAAAAATAAATTATCAAAAGAACTTGGAATATCTAAAGACAAAGCAGAGATTCTTTTAAATCAATATAATTCAAGGGTTCCTTTTGTAAAAAAATTAGCTGAAGCTGTAACACAATCAGCTAGCAAGTTTGGATTTATAAGAACTATAAAAGGAAGAAAATGTAGATTTGATAAATGGGAACCAGCAACATTTGGTATGAATCAAGCTATGAATTACAATGAAGCCAAAGCTAATTATGGAAACAATATAAGGCGTGCCTTTACTTACAAAGCACTAAATAGGCTAATACAAGGATCAGCAGCTGACCAGGCTAAACAAGCTATGATTGATTGTCATAATGCAGGATTTATGCCCATGTTACAAATACATGATGAATTATGTTTCAGTATTTATGGCCAGGATGATATAATTAAGATAAAAAAAGAAATGGAAAACTCGATAGAAAATTTACGTGTGCCATTTAAAGTTGATATTGCACAAGGTTCGAGTTGGGGAGAAACACATGATAATGACTGATGAAGATGCAAAAGATTTCTATGACCAAGTAGAAAAAATTAAAAAAGGTAAACCAGAAAGATATATACCTATTGATGAAAGAAAAATATCTTGTTTAAGATGTAAAGATAAAAGAGAAATTTATGTGTACAAGGATACGGCTGAGGGAACTGCTGTTCGAGTTGATTGCCCTATGTGTAGTCCACAGCGGCCACCGCAGGAATTAAGAAATGATGGGTTAATCTAAATAACCCGTACCTTCATCTCTATTTTTCCAACGTTTTTGCCAAGCCCAAACACTTAACTTTGAACCAATGTGCTCAACAATTCCAAAATATTTATCTAATTGTTTCTTGTAGAATTTTTTAAGGTATGTAATCGTGTCAGGAATCGTCTGCAAAATTTTCTAACTCTTCTTTCTTCTCTTTGTTATGACAAATCTTACCAATTAATTTATCTATTTCATTAATGTGTTGGGGGTGTTCACCAATACCAACTGAATTTTCCAAATAAATTTTTATTGTAGCATCTGCTTCTGCTATTTCAGCATCGTATTTTTTATTGAGAGCGTCAAGGAGTGCTTGCTTTAGTGACATAATTAATAATGTACTAAGCTATTTAAGTTGTAATGTCAAAAAGATCTAATGAAGCATCAATAACGCTTTGTTCATTGATTCTTTTTTTCAGATCTTTAATTTCTATATCTATCCACTTCATATCAGGTGTTACTCTTTTCTGAGATAACGCCTGTGTTGCCCATTTGGACTCCAGTTGAAGTTTCTTTGATATTAACTCCTGTAGTGCCATTTTTTATCTCCTCGTATGTGATGAATATTCTATTTTTATCGTAGAAGTCTTCATCTTGATATTGAAGCTCCCCGGCTTTCATTTTTTTTTCAGCTAGTTTTAAAGCTTCGCCATCCGTCTTAGCACTGATTGTCCCATTAAAATACTTCCCTTTGTATCGTATCTGAACAAAATAGTGCTTCATAAGAGATTATATACCATATATTGTGTAGAGTGCAACCCCTAGGCACCATGGGCTTCTGTACATGTAAATTTAGTAGCTAATCGATTTCGTTCTACTACATCTTGATCTAATGCACTCATAATTTTGATAGATTCTTCATAAGCAGCATTCATACAAGTGTTCCATGATTCATAAGCTATTGGATACTGAACATAGGGCATACAGGAGAAATCCAAAAAAGAACACACCGCAATTGACATAAAAAATTTCATTCGTATCCCATTTAATTCTTGCTTTTTTTATAAAGAATTGTTAAATAACGTTATAACTAAAAGGAGTATAACATGAACTATAAACCAAAGTTAGTCAGTGACAATAACGACATGGTGCACGAGATAGAAGATGGAACAAAAGCTATTCTTGTAGAGTTAACTTCTGATGGTAAAATTGTTTTTCATGTAGATGGAGTTAAAGTTGATGCGAATCAATACATGCCACCTCATAAAGCAAGTATTGACTTCCATAAAATTATGGACTTCATACAAAACACATTAGAAAGAGCACCACATATAGGGAAAAGACAATGAGTAAAAACACACTATTAAAATCTAATTGTAAAGAGTGGAGAGAGTTTGCATCTAAAGTTGATAATATTTTACAAGACTTGCTTACAATCGATGCTCAGGGCAATCCTGTGGTAGAGGGTTCTATTTATTTTGATGATGCAGTCAAAAAAATTACTAGATGTCAATTAGATATACTAGGTTCACCAACCTATCCAATCAATGAGTTTGTTGCAAAAGAACTTGTGAAGATTGAGATTGAGAGAAGAAACTTAGAATTTATGGAGAATGCATAATGGGACCTTTGATAACGAGAACCATTTTAACAGCAATATTATTAATTAGTCCGAAAATACTATTAATATTATTTGGTTTATTAGCCTATGCCATCTTCGCCTAAATCTTGGGCAGATAAACGTATCGCAGCTATCAATAGAAAGATAGCTAGATCCGGAAACCCAAGAGCAGCGCATGAAGTTTATATTTGTGAGGTAGAACGGCTATATAAAACGAAGTGTAACAATAAAAAGGAGTATAAAGCATGGATATCAATAAATGGAAATCTGTAGCAATTGATGTAGATACATACGCAATTGTTAAGGCCATGGGCAAGCAAGGATTCAGAGGCCCTGGAGCTATGATTGCCAAATTGGTTGATTCCGAAGCAAAAAAACTAGCAAAGAAGAATGGGGTATCCCCCGAATCATTCAAAGCTAAGCTGCTTGCAGAAGGCAAATCGCTAACAAAAGCAAAAAAATAATACTTGATCTTAACCCTATAAGTCTATATTGCTTATAGGGTATTCCTCAACCTTATGAAAAGAAGGGGTTTCAAATCTTCTTATTATCACAGAATAACGGACACAATTTTTTATTAAAAATAGGAGATTGTTATGGCAGCGGTGAAAAAACCGTTAGAAACGGTACTTGATGAGACTCTTGATAAGCTAGTAATTATTAGCCCTGATAAGAGAACCTACGATAGTATTACTTCTGTCATGTTCCAGTTATATTGTGGAAATGATTATGGTATGGGGAATGGTAACCTTGGCTTTTTAGATAAAGTTGAGAATAACTGGAGAATAGGACGTAAACGAATTGCAAAGAATCGTGGTTTGTCCTTAGTTAAAAATGCTTAGTCGCCAGCTCCCACATCCATGTCTTTTCAATGCTGGTGGCTATGCAAATGTTCTTCGATGATGAACTCCCAATCATTGACTTCAAATCTGTAAAAAAGATGAACGGTATGGCCAAAACTCGACTCATGGAAGATCTTCATGAGGAGTACGAGAATAAAGTTAATTCTAATTCTTTAAGGTTGTTCTACTATGACATGCTCTCCATACTTATTAAAAATCATGGGCACTAATATTGCTACTGAATTTGTAAGACAACCTAAACCAAATGGTGTCAGGTTATACCAAGCTATAATTATTCAAGCTTTTGAGGATTGTTTATATACCTTAGGTGGTAAAAATGAAGCCTATTATAAGAAAGATGCACATGAATGGTTCCTGGATAAAAGTAAAGATTTTGAAGATATCTGCTATTATGCAGGCCTAGATCCTGATATGGTACACAATCGTTATAGAAAATGTTTAGATGAAAAGATAATTGTATTTACAGAAGTACAAAGATATTGGATAGATTATAAAAATGAGTATGCTAACTATCGAGCTGCTGATTCGAAAGAAGAGAGAAGATCTGTTAAAAAAAGGATAGATATGATTAAGAAGAAATTGGATTTTAAAAGTACATGAAAAAATTTATAATGAAATTAATAGATAAAATAGAACAATGGCTGCTAAAATTAATGGGTTGGAAATGAATGAGAATTTTTTGTCTTAGTTTAGTGGTTATGGTTCTTGTAGGATGTGCGAAGTCTAATGAGCATAGGGAATATAACCCTTGGTTTACTGTGGTTAGAGTAACTACGGGAAATATGAAATGAAGCCTATAATAATTACTTTACTGTATTTAACTACATTTGGTAAAATTGAGATGGACAGTTTTGAAATCTTTTTACCCTGTGAATCTTGGTATCATTACAATGTTAGAGTGACTGAAACTAAACAGAGAAAACTATTCTCTAATCATTATTATCATGAGTATAAAGGTAAGCAAGTGATCGGTTATGTGTGTGGTGGTGAAGAGCCTACTTAGGCCAAGTGTAATACGATTAATATAACTATTATAATAAACGTTCCTATATTAAAATAATCTAATTGGTTCATGGTGGTCTCCTAGATCTTAGGGCAATCCTAGAAACACATTGAGGGAGGTTTTCACTGGAGTTGCCCATATGTATCTTATAACACAGAACACCGGACACCGGAAACAAAAAAACCCTGGTTGGGGTTAACCAACCAGGGCGAAAGGTTATAACTAAAAGATAACTTTACGTAAAAACCCAAGGGGAAACTTGGGACTAGTTATGTGATATTTATATCACACAATTTACAGATGTAAAATCTATTATATAGATATTTCAGAGTCATTAACACATTTATGTAGGCGGCCTAAACAGGTGGGTCTCATGGGTCTATTTACTATTATTGTTGTATACCAACAATAGTAGGTCAATTTAAGGTGGGTCTATAGGTGTCCCTCTGGTGGGTCTAGACCCACCACAACGTCTTACGGAAGGGCAAAATTCTCTATAGGGTCAGGTTTAAATAGGTTGTAGAAATCTATATAATAAAAAATTATGAAAACTAGAAAAATGTTAGTGGGTGGTTTATTGTCAAAAGGCATTAAAATGATCTACAAAGATCCTGCATCCAAAAAAGCTTTAAGAAAATTAACTGAACTTGGGAGAGAAGTTGGGGCATCTAGATTTGATATTAATACCCAAAAAGCGAGAGGCCTAAAAAAATATGTAAATTTAATTAATAAAAAGATTGCACAAGGCCAAGGGTTTAAAGATCCTACGTTTAAGAAAAAAGCCACGAAGGTAATGACAGTTGCTAAAAATAGATTGAACTTATTCCTTAAAAAGCAAAAAGCAAAAAAAGAAGCAATGATTGAGGGAAAAAAAGTTAAAAAGAATTTTAAAGGTGGATTGATGATCCAACCCAAGTTAGCTAAAAGAGGTTATTAATTATGAAAACAGGAAAATATTTTTTAGGTGGTGCTATAAAAGGACTTGGTGGTCGAGCCGTGAAAGTCTTTATGAAACGTCCTGAGGTTAAAAAACAAATAGCCGATAAAATAAAAGAAATAAACAATATTTATGCTAAACCAGATCCAATAAAGTACAGAAAAACATTCAAAAATGCTTTAAAAAAATTAGATAAACAAGAAGCAAAAGCTTCTATCATTAGTAATGAAATGAAGAAAAAAGTTAAAAAAGGATATGATGTTATAGGAAGAACAAGGAAGGTAAGATTTGGACCTAAAGTTAGCCCAGTGTATAGAAAAAAATTATCAGAAGGTTTAAGTAAAACAAGAACAATTCAGTCTATAATGATTACGGGTATGAGACAGTTGAGAACTTACAGAAAAAATTTAGGTAAGAAGGCCCAAGCTATTATGCAAAAAGAACTATCTGGTAAGGCACCTAACTAATGCCTGGCCTTAAAAAGAAAGAATTAAGAACTGATAAGGACTTAACTATAAAACAAAAGATGTTTGTTGATATATTAGTTGCAAACTGGGGTGAGATTACTAAATCAGATGCTTTGAGAAAAGCAAAATATGAATGTAAGAACGATAATGATTACTCTGTAATAGCAAGCAGATTAACCAATAGAAAATTAAATCCACACATTTGTAAATACTTAGATAAAAAATTAGATGAGGCATCCTCTAAATACGAGAGAAATAAAATTAGAAGATATAGAAGATTAGAAAGATATGCTGACTTGGCAGCAGAGAATAAACAATACTCAGCAGCTGTAAATGCAGAATACAGGTCAGGACAATTAGCTGGTCTATATATTGATAAGAAAGAAGTTAGAGTATCAGGATTGGAGGGTATGTCACGTGCAGAGCTTGAAAAGAAACTCAAAGAGCTTTCAAACAAGATCGACGGCTTCAACGCCAAAACGATTGAAGTTAAGCCAGAGACAAAAGAAATATCTCAAAAGTTATAATTGGTCATCATTTATAACTTTATTTAATGAGGTGCATAACCCTGACATAAAGACTATGGTTGGAGAAGTAAATGTCAAAGCGACGAAAAAAAAGTAAATACAAAAATGCCATTGTCGGTAAGAAGAAATACTATTTCTACAAAATAAGATGGATTGATATCACCGGGGACGCTGGTCACAAGAACGAAGAGGAGATGGACAAGCTTGAGTGTTGCACTATGATTTCACAGGGCTACATATATAAAATTGATAAAAAGAAAAAGACCCTGACTTCATTCGCTACATTTGATGAGAAAGAAGCGGTGTTTAGTGATACAAACATCTTCCCTTTGGGCTGTATTTTAAGCAAAGAAAAAATCAAAAACTGACTTCATTATGGCAACAAAAAAACGAGAGTCAAAGCTATCTAGATTGATTCAAAAGAACTGTAATCAAATACATTTTACTCGCATAGAATCTAAAACAATTAATGGCATACCTGACTTTAATGGGTGTATGAATGGAACTGGTTTTTGGATGGAACTAAAATCAGACAAGGTCAAGTATCCAAAGCTTTCTAAATGGCAAATTAGTTGGATAAATAAACATTTACACTTTGGTGGTATTGTTTTGATCTGCAATCACTCCCTCTTGGAGAGTGCTTACAAACTGTACAGACCGGTGTCCGCGTTCTCGGATCCTCGTTTACTAAAACCTCGTTTCTCGTTCTCGACTCCAGTACACTGGCCCGCCTTCCAGGATGCCATCTGGGAGCTCCTTCAGCAGCGTAGCTCTCGTTCTCGTTCCCTCGTTAGAGAATCTCGGTTCGCGGATATGGTAAGGGATGGCACCGGCAGCCTGACGGAGCTGGATCTAGCACGGATCTCCTGATCTCGTTTGTCGTTTTCATAAATCTCGTTTCTCGTACAAGAACTACAATCGCCCCGCGGAGGCTGTGCTAGGAGCTCAGTCACCGGCGGAACTGGTGGTGCCGAAGCTCGTTTGTCGTTTTCATAAATCACGTTTCTCGGATAAGAACTACAACAGCATCCCCGCGGACTGAGCGGTGAGCGGGGGCACAGGAACTTCTAGTGAGCTGGAGCTTTGGGTGTGATGGAAAAAATTATAAAAATAGTTCTTGACATC
>TARA_R100001594_G_scaffold49199_1_pt1 | contig 17248 bp, 8 predicted proteins | sample TARA_R100001594 | Tara Oceans TARA_R100001594 (sample SAMEA2622752) | marine metagenome | biome: marine biome (ENVO:00000447); feature: marine epipelagic mixed layer (ENVO:xxxxxxxxx); material: "saline water (ENVO:00002010), including plankton (ENVO:xxxxxxxx)" | depth 150 m | reverse complement strand
ATCTTAGTTTGAATATATGTTTAGCAATGGTAAATTAATAATGTATAATTATATAGGACATAATGGCTAACGGGTCAAGTGCATCATTCCGAGCCGGGGTATCCGGTGGTAAATACAAAGCAAGCTTAGAAGGTATTCGAGGAGCTTTCAGTAAGATAGACTATATTGGTAGAAGAGGTCAGTCTAGATTATCGAATTGGAAAGAAGGCGTTGGGAATCTTGCTTCTTTGTTAGAGGTAGGTTCTACTCTAGCAGGAGCTTGGGAAGATAAGAAAATGCTAGAAGAAGAGTATATCCCAGCTGTGGAAGAGCAAAAGTTTAAATCTGCATTTAAAGCAGGTGATTATGGACTTGAAGAAGGAACTACATTTCAAGAATTTAAAAAACAAAGGCCTGTTGAATATGGAGAGAAATTTAAATTATACGAAAAGCCAGGTAGTATATGGGAAAGACTTAAAAGAGATGAGAAGATGTACCAATTTGGAACTGATGAATCTAAATCATTTGGGAAATCAAAAATAGCAGCAGCTGGTAAATATGCTAAAGGTATGTCAGATTATGAAGATTTAGGATTTAAGTTTGAAGATTTAGGATTTCCAAAACAACCAACTATGTTTGCAGAAGCAATAAACAAAGAACCTGTTAAAGGATTAGATTCTTTTAAAGACCATCCTTTGTACATGGCGTTTGATAAAGAAGAACAGGGATTGTATTTAGATTGGGCTAAAAAACGAGGTCAGGGAATGGATTTGAGTCCTCAAAGATTCTATAGCGAATACACAGGGATTACTCAGTAAGTAATATGGACAGAACAATATCACAAAATCATTTGTCTGAATTAGCCAATAAAGGTAGATATGGAGATACAGAAATAGCTGTCTCTAAGCATGTTGACCCGGGTAAAAAATGGCATGTCAGTAAATTTGAAAAGTCTTTAATGGATAGAGGCTCTGGTGGAGAGCGAATAGTAGATTCTATAGGTTCTGGAACTTATAATCCAGAAACAGGTTTAGAAGAGAAATGGATACAAGCAGCTTTAATGGCAGGTCAAGTTGGATTAACATTAGCAGATGCTTGGAAATCGTATCAGATTAAGAAAGAAACCTATGAAGATACAGCGGATGTAGCTCAGGAAGGTATAGATGCCACATACAAAGCTGGTAAGCAATTATATGAAAGAACTGGAGCGGGTCTTCAGAGTTTAAGAGAAGGAGTTGGTAGAAATCTTGAAAGCTTATCAACTGAACAAGGTCTTTTTAAAGGCAAGACCAGGGGCGAAGAAAGACAAACATTGAGGAAACAAGGATTTGCTTTCTCAGGGGCTGTTAAAGAAAAATTTAGCGATATAATGGGATCAGCTAGAGATAAATATGAATCTACTGTGGAAGATATGATTAGCGGATATCAACTAAGTCAAGGTGAGATTACTGGTGAGTTTTTAGCTGAAAAAGAAAGACTAAGGACTGAAAGATCGAGACTAGAAAGAGAACGAGATTTAGCATTGGAAAATACTGAAAGGGGGTTTTTCGGATTCTAATGGCAGCATCAGAAGCACTACAGGCTCTTAATAGAGTATTACAGTATAGGGAATCTAGGGATAAGACTAAAATCCAAGAAGCTCTAGGATTCATGGAACTAGCTATGAGAAAAGACGAATTTGCTGAGAAAATGGCTCTCGAAAAGGAACAACTTGGTTCTTTAGAGAGACATAGATTAGGAACAAGACAGATGGAAGAAGATAAACTAAGTTTAGATTTTTACAAAACAGGTAAAGATATTGAGTTTAAAACCGAAGATCAAAGAATAAGACAAGATGCGGAAGAAAGAGTAAAGAAACAATCATTTCTTGAGGATTTACAAGCATATTCACAAAAAGCAATAGCTAATAAGCAATCAGCGGCTGATGATTTTATAAATCAATTTGGATTTCAAGAAGCGGCTTTAGCTTCTCAAGAAAAGGACGCTGAACTATCAAATATAGTTGAAAAAGTACAAAGAACTCTAAAAGGGACTATATCGGATAAACAATTAAGAGCCACAGTATCAAATAATATAGCAGGTGCTATATTTTCATCCACTGCATTAGGTGACAATGATCCAATATTGGACATAATAGAAACTTATTATGATTCTCTTGATAGAAGTGCTCGTGGAGAAGTTCTTGATTCTGATGAAAAATTGTATAAAAATGCATTTAAAAAATTATCTAATAAACAATCTTTAATTGAATTAGGCGATTCAGTTAAGAAAAATCAAATAATAATTGATAAAATTAAGATTGAGGAAGATCAGGCTAGAGCTGGCAAAGACTATGAATTTGATAAAGATCATCTTCAATACTTTAATCCTAGTTATGAAGCTAAACCGACACCTCCGACTCCTAAAAAAACTGAGACACCTCCACCTCCACCGCCTCCAAAATCTAAAAATCAAATAATAGGGAGTCTAAACGAGCTTGCTCTTGGTGATATTAATAATTTAGCTGAAAAAACAGTTATAGATGTAGAAGAAGGTCAAAATATAAGAAATGAATTGATGACAGCAGCTGAGCGTAGACATAATATACAAACAGCAATACAAGAAGCTGAGAGAACTCCTGCTAGTTCTAGGAATGCTGATCAAATTGCTATAATTGAAGTGAAAGAAAAACTTTTAGCTCAAGCTGATTTAGAAGTAGAAAGTCTTGAAAATCAACTTAATATTAATCAGAACGACCAAGATGATAATTTAACTCTTGCTGAACTTCAAAACGCTGCAAGATTAAGAGCGGAGGCAAATTATACTCAACCAGCTTCAGAAGGAAGAAGCTTTACTGATATAATGGCTCAAGGTGTGTCAAATATGGCGCAGGGACTATATCAAACAGGGCAGATTTTAGGTAGATCGACTAAACCTTATCAGCCATAATTGATTATGGCAACAATTTCTTAAATAATGTCTACACCATTAACAAAAACTGAGCGGTCATTATATGAAAGAATCGCCTCAGGTTCTCAGTTACAAACAGATACTAATTTCGACCATCAACCAGAAAAGAAAGTTCTTTCTGATGATAATTTTTCTGTAGCCGAGCTTACTCAATTTGCAGAACAACAAGCCGAAGCTACTCAAGATAGAGATACAGATTTATTGTCTATAAATACTCTAGGGGCTGCTATGTACAACTTCATAGATACTGGCAGTGCTCATGGAGCTGGAATAATATCTGATTTTATATCCCCTGGAGCTGAGCAGGAATTTAGAGAAAGAATAGATTTCGAGGCTCCCGCTGCCAAAATAGCTGGAGCAGCTGGTTCATTTGCCGGTTATATTTATGGAGCTCCGATGAGAGTCGGTATGAAACTTGTTGGGAAAGGCATAACCCCATTAGTTTCTAAAATAGCTGATAAAAGATCAGTGGGGTCAGCTTTAAAAAGAGCATCTAAGCATGGTAAAAAACATGGCCTTGATAAAAAGACTATAGATTTAGTTACTACTAATACAAGCGGAGCTATTGCAAGACATTCCCTTAATCCCGTTCTTAGTAAAAAAGCATTTGAAAAATCTTTAGTTAAGGAAACTGATGCTCTAATAAGAGCTGGGAGAGCGACTGGTAAAATTAAAGCTAAAGACGCTGAAGTCATTAAAGGAATGATTGGGAAGGTCACGGAGAAAGGCATACCAGTACAGGATATGTTACACTTAGGTAAGCAACTTTATGGCAACACTGGAAAAGGTAGATTCTTAGGACAAGCATTAAATGATATTTTTGTTTTTAGTTTTGTAGATGCGGCTATGGAAGGAATTTATCAAACTAAAGCAATCTCTAGGGGAGAGCAAAAAGATTTTGATTGGATGAACATGAGTATAGCTGTTGGGGCTGGAGTGGCTACTGGTATTGGATTAGGAGCCTTAGAGTTTGCTAAGCCAATTGGTAAAATGGCTAATAGTAAAAAAGATTTCTTAGCTGGTATAAAAGCGTGGAGAAATTCAGCTCCATATAGCAAACTGACAAGAACAGAACTAGCTCAAAGGTTAAGGTTTTATGGCGAACATGATTTGAGAAATGGAGGCACTGGTAGAGTTAAAATAGGGAAAAAAGAGTACGACTTAGTAAAACATGCTGACAATAGAGAATTTGGCGTTAAGTCTTTACGAAATGAATTAAATAATGACTTAGGCCCAAAATTTAAATCAACTGTTGCTCCTTTCTTAAATAAGAAAAAGAATGAATATGCTAAGAATCTTGCTAAAGAATCAATGTCTCAAAGTTGGGGGAGTTTCAAAGCTAACTTTCCTAGAATGATAGCGGGTGGAGTAATATTTAATGTAGCTCATGTAGCTCAAATGCGAGCTTATGGAGCTCAATTTGGTGTAGATTATGACCAATATGATTTACTTAGTAATATGCTTATTGGAGCATACACTCAAAGAAAAGCAAACCCACAAAAATGGGATTTGTCTTCAGAGAGAGATATAAATACTTTGAGAGAAGGTCTTATTTCAATGGGGTTTGATGTACCTAATTTCGATTATTCTGCGAGTTTTAGTGAATCTGGTAACAGGTTCGGGAATGGGGTGGTTGCTGACAATACGGAGTTTAGGAGATTTTTAGAAGAAAATAGATTTTCAAGTGATGATGATTCTTCAATAAATAATGATGCTTTAGCAGATGGTGAGAAATCAGTTACTGTAGCAATGGCTGAGGGTGAAACATTCCCTATGCTAGCTGAAATACTTAAAATAAATAAAGAAGTGTATAATTTCAGCAAAACTATGGATGAGATAAGTGTTGTAGAAGCTAGAAAAATAATAAAACAGTTTAAGAAGACATCTGGAATAAAGAATATTGCTGACTTTCAAGACTCTTATGATAAACAAATAATGGATTCTACATCTTCTTTTGAAACTCAAATTGTTAATATAGTGAGAGGCGTGGTAGAGAAATCATTTCCAGATTTAGCTAAAAAAATGACTACTAGGTCAATAGGTAATGAACCAGATACATATATACTTCCACAAAATGTTAGAATAAGTGATGATTTAAAAAATAAAGCAAGAGCCGGTGAGTTAGAATTTCTAGGTGATCTTAGAGGTGAAGACGCTGTAAATGAATTGCAAAAAGCAATTGACAGTTATGAAGTTATTCAGTCAGCAAGTATAAACTTTGGAGCGAGTAAGTTTAGCGCAACTGATAAAGTTGTAACTATTGAGAATACAGAAACATTATCATATTTATTTGATTCAATAAGGTCATCTGAAAAATCAATAGATAATATGTTTCCGCAAAAAGATTCTATTTCAAGGCAATTTAGATTTTCCAGATACCAAGATTACCTACCTCAGGTAATGGCTAATAAAGCTTTGTCAACTTCTAAAAAAGTTATAAGTATATTCTCAAAAGATTATGGAAAGTCCGATGACTTGCAATCTCTTATGATAAATGCTGGTATTCTTGATGAACAAGGTAGAATAGTGAATGGAGCTGATAGAATTGATTCAAAAGAAGGTGAAGAGATAGACTCTAGGACAAGAGGACAGCTTGAAAGAATATTGTCTTTGCAAACGTCTATAGGCGGGTATGAGATAACATCTAATAAAACAGAGACTACCCAAGCTGATATTGATAATTTAAAAATATTTTTAAAGGGAGAAGGATTTAATGTAGATGAAGTAGGTCAATGGTATTACCAAAAACTAATTGATGTGGTAAGGGATGACATACTGAAAAATTCTAAGTTGCAATCTTCAGAAATCGATTTTTTATGGAATCAGACAAGAGAAGAATATGCCAGCGCAGAGTTTAATCAAAAGACTGGTAAGAATGGTTTTGTAATGAGAAGAGTTCGAGTTAATGGAGATAAAAGATTATCTGAAGAATATAATACTTATATACAAAAGCTAGCAAATAAGTCGGATGGCCTTGTAAGAATAGAAGACAATACTATATTAATAGACAGTGATACTGGCAATAACTTAGCTAACACTTTAAAAAATTCTCAAGAAAATTTAAATACTAATGAAGAAAATATTATACTTTCTGAACTTTTTGAAGCTTTAAGAAACAATGGTCTTACTAGTGTAAAATCTAAAATGGAAGGCTATATAATGGGCTTTGGCCATGAAGCTCAGACAAATATTATGACATGGTTAAAAAGTGCCAAGCTTGTGAAAGCTAATGAGAATTATGACTTAAAGCTTCAAGAAGACAAAATTGCATATGAGTTCTTTAAAGAGATAGATAACATACTTACAAGAAAAGGATATGATGATAACTTTGTTGATAGACAATATGAATTGCTAGAGAATCAATCTAAAGGGAGGCTTGTTGGGGATGCTGATGATGTTATTAAAAATCCAGCTATTTCATTGCAACAGTTTTTTACTAAGTATATGTTCATAGATTCACAGACACCTCCAACTGTGGAGTATTTTGGACAAGAGCCTACATATAAATATATATCATATGAAAATCAATCATTTGATATTCAAAAAAATGTATTTGATTCTTTAATAAATAATTTCCCCGACCCAACAAGTCCAGATAAATATTTTGTAATGGATGCTTTGGATAAGATATCTAAAAGAGTGGCTATAGAAAGAAATAATGAAATTATACCATTTGAAAATCTTAGCAAAAGAAGTAGGTACGAGGTTTTAGAAGATATTACTCAAATAGTTTTTGGTAGAAAAGATATAATGACAGGTAAAGTTATTAAATCTACTACTAGAGGATTAGTGATTGAAGATAAGCCTTATTATATGCAACAAAATCCAATTACTGACTTATTTCAAGAGATGGATATTGATTTAAATATATTTAATCCAGAAGTAATTATCGGAGGGTTTAATCCATACACGAGAAAGTATGAGCAAAGGTTATTTAATTTAGACGATATGTCTCAAAATATTCCAGATTGGATGCAAAAGGATTTAAAGTCTATACGAGAAAAAACTATTCAAAAAATGGGAGCTTATGGATTTGATGCATTTAATAATTTAAAAAGCATTGTTCGTGAAGATGATATTGGAAATAGAATAAATGAGGCCGGGCCAGGAGCATATTCAGTTCCAGATGCTGGTCTAATTAAATTTCAACTGTTTGATGGAATGGATAGTATAATTATTAAAGCTTCCGATAGGACAAAGATTGCTCAAACATTTGATGATTTCTACAATAGACATGTTGATGTGGAAAATAGTCAGATACCTAAAGAATCTGGAGCTAGGAAAATATTGGACTCTCTACAGAAGGATTTCAAATTAGCTGATGAAAATGAAACTCCATCCAGCTCAGAAAACTATGAATTAGCAACAAGATTTCTTGTATTAGAAAGAATGTTAAGAAGTAAGACTAATAAGAAGTTATATGATATTATTAATGAGCAAGACCCTAAGACAGTTGCAAAAGCATTAAAAAGAGTTAAGCTAGTTAATACTAAAAACTTTGTTAGGCCTACCAAAGAGTATATGTATTCTATAGTAAATGCGAGAAAGCAAATTGATAAAAACGACAAAGCTGTTGAATTGTTAATTAAAAGAATTACACAAAAAGATGGGTGGACTGTTAGTATATGGAATGATGAAGGAAGCGCAATAATAAGGGATGAAGTAAATTCTGTTTTAAAAGAATACAGTAAAAAGTATCCACAGATATCTAATTGGAGTCAAAATAATGTAATGGGCAATGCTCATAAAAATACTACTGCATTTGATAGTATATCTTTTGTTTCCAGAGATGCCCTTATGGAGTATCATGCATTAATGGGACATAATCCAAGTTCTTTGAACCCTATTAAGCCTGTTATATCATCTAATGGTGAAGGAGCTGAGTTACTATTAGGCAAAACTCTATTTGTATATGAGCCTAAGCTAGATTCATTTTTTAGTAGCAATAAGGTAGATATACTTATTACAAAGAGTGGAGCTAAAGTATTTGAAGAGGCGAATATAAATAATGACCCATCTAAAACAGATGAAAGTATTATAAATGGCAAAAAGTGGAATGAACTATCTGATGTTTCTTTAAATGCTATACAGAAGAGAAAGATATCTATTGATTCTATAGGTTTAAAGCCTGAAAAAGATTCCGATATTCTTAGTGCAAAAGAATCTCCATCAGATGCTAATTTATTTGATGATGCTGAATCTGCATTGAAGTTTGCTGAAGTAAGTGGAGATTTAGACTTTGCCATATCGCAGATGGAAAAGATTGTTAGTAGCCCCATCTCTATGAGAAGATTTATGATTGATGAACTTGGGGATGGCGAATTGCCAGTAAATGACTCTAATAATAGTATAAATACTATAAATAATATGCTTTATTATCTTTCATCCCCTGACTCTAATCCTATGAGTTATAGTGACAGGATGGTAAGAAATAAGTTATATAGTGTATTCGTAAATAATATTATAAATAATACACGAAGTGTTACTAATAGAACTGACAATGATGGTCAAAATAAACGATATGGAGGTCAGTCTTATTTAGTACAGGGTTTAAGTTCGTTTAATGATAATACTGCATCAAGGCTATTACCAACACTTGTTGATGAAAATGGGAAGATGCTTATGCGTGGAGAGATAGCTCTTCCTAACCATGAAAGAACGTCTACATTGAGCGATTTAGAAGGCAGGGGGATAAGGATAGTAGATAATGAGAAGGTTTTTACATTGAAAGAGCTCTTTAATGATTATGTTGAAAAAGCTGATTTCGATGTTGACCCAAAAGAAGAACAGAGATTGATGGATGTCTTATCTAAGTCTACTCTTGAGGATGTTTATTATACTCTTAAAATAATGAGTGGAGATGTAGGAACTAAGTATCAGCTTGGTATTATATCAAGAAGGAATCCAAGAACAAGGCCGAATGACATTACATTACTTGGGCTTGCAGGATTTGTTGATGAAGGATATGGAAATTCTTCAATGATAAACAGTATGGATGTTGCTAATATTTATGAAGGTGATTATGATGCAGATAAAATAGATTACTTTTTTGCTCATAATGATTATTTCTTCGACCATATAAAAAGATCGTCTTCGCATTTTGTTCAGGCAATTGATCCATCTAATTTAGAGATGCCTAGAAAATTTACATTTGCACTTAACCCGGGTCAATCTTCTGAAACTATTCAGAATGAAGTAGGAGCTGCTAGGTCATATAAAAAAGCAATTGGTATGGTTCAGAAAACTCCAAGAGAATTAAACTATCTTGATAATCTTTCTAACAAAAATTGGCACGAAACTGATGCTGAAAATTTATCAGACTTTATAAGAACTGACGATCAAGGCAACGTACAAGGGCCTGGACTTTTATTTAAAAATGCTAAAGGAGAGGCAATAACAATAGATTATAGGAATATAGATTTCTTTATGAGAAGCGCTCTTGAGATGCAATATATTGTAGATGGGGCTGGTGATTTGAATCCAGAAATAGCTGCTGATATATTCGCATGGAAGGATGATTTTCTTTTTCCAAAATTATTAAAATCTAAAAAACCATCTAATTTTTCCAATAGGGATGCTCAAGAGATTCAAAATAATAAAGGTTCAAACAATGATGGCCAAAGGGTAAGAATATTTCAAAAGTTAGTAAAAGGGGATGATGGAAGATGGAAGGAATCCGACCTTGATTTAACTGAAGCTGAAAAAGCAATAATTAAACAATTTATAAGTGAATATAGTGACTTGCTCCAAATAACTGGCAAAGAGAATTATTCCGAATCTGGAGAGGCTCAGCGTATAGACTTTGATAGTTTTATTAATGGTGCAGAGAAATTCACTGGATTCAATAAAAACTTAAAACATTCTATATGGAAAAATTTAACTGACAAGAGAGTTTTGTCAGGTTCGGATTATACAGAATTAAAAGAAATATTTGGATGGAATCCAGCAAAGAAAGATAAAAAGAAAAAGTATCAGAAAGCTAAATACTATCTAAATAATGAGCCATTTGAAGCCATACAACAGCAGGCAACTGGTATATCAAAAGGTGAAAACGGTTCTTATATAGATAGATTGGCAGTAAAAATTGCTAGATCGGATTTATTTAAGAAAAGTGATAGGTCAATACTTGATGACCAGATGGATATAATTGATGACTGGTATCAAGAATTAATGTCTAATTCTAATATACAGGATGCTGATACTTTTAATAGAAGATTAGTTGGTCAAGTTTTAGATGTGAACAAAAAAATTGGAACTATAAGGTATTTAACTAAAAAAATAAAGTATATAGAGAATAGTAATTATAATTATAAGTGGAAGAACGATAATATTAAAAAATTAAAGTATGTTATTAATAAGTTAAAGACAGAAGTTCAGGAAGAATATGGCAGGCAAAACATATGGAAGCTAAAGCCCGAAGAAATAGATAAGATAGAATTTGTCAATCTTGAGAATGATCCAGACTTAAAAGATTCTACTATTCATTATAATACAGTACAGTCGCTTTTAAAGACAGAACTAATTGGAGCTTCAAGATATGATAGTTTTTACGATACTTTAAATAAAGCTGGAAGAAAAGATTTAAAACTTTTAAAGAGTTTAAGAAGTAAGATATATGGTGATAATAGTTTAATAAAAGAGATTGCTGAGTTTGGAGATAAATCAGTTTTATCTACAAGAGATATAGAAATATTGAGTAAATATGATGTTGATTCTTTTTATGACTGGCAGATGCAGTTTCTTAATACAAAGATTAGGGAGCATGGCATTGAGTTCCTTATGGCTTTTATGTCTCCATCCACTAATAGAAAAAGAGTCGGTGTTTATAAGAATAGAGCCGTATCTATACCATATGTAGATTCAAGTAGATATAGACTTGGAGTAAGATTTTTAACTGATATTGTTTATGGGAAAAGAAGGGTTCATGAAGATTTTACTGATAGTGGAGTGTTTGATGAGGCTGTTGAAAAAGATATAAAAGACTCAACTAAGATGTTATTAGAAACACTTACTAGAGCTGAATCCCATTATTATAAATTCTTCAATGGGATGCATACATTAAGAAGAGCCAGTGAAGTTAATCGTGATAGATATGGACTTGCTAAGTTTGACCCATATTTAGATAGAAAGATTAAGAGCTATGAGCAATTCTCATGGGTTCGTAATAATATGCCGTATAATACAATGTCTATAGTGAACAACTCAGTTATTGACTTCTATAAGAACCTGTATGAAGGACTTGGAAGGTCTAAAGAATTTGATATATTCTTAGAAGAATTAGATGCTATAAGTATTCAATTAGCTTCAGATGATTTAACAGACCCATATAAATACATAGGGATGAGATTGAGATTAGATAGTGAATTTCAAGATTTTATTAGTAAGGGTATAGATTATATGGAACAAGGAGAAACAGGTGAAAGTAAGTTTTTAAAAATAACTGATCATCCTACATTTAAATTATCGAAAGGGTTCAAGTTTATGAAAGAAAAAGCTGCTGAAGAAGGCCTCACTCTTGAAAAATCTTCACAATTAATTCTGAAAAGAATAGGTGAATTGTCTAAATTAGATGCAAATCTAAATAAAGCTAGGGAAAGCATGATTGTTTCTGAAGAAGGCAAAGTAAAATTTGATGAGTTAAAACAATCTGTAAACTGTTAATATGCCTAAAGACTGCGAAAGATTAAAAAAAGGTAAGAAGCTAGTAAAAGCAATAGAATACTGGGCTAATGATAAGCAGACGCTTAAGCATATAAAAGACCCATATGAAGCTGCTTTTAGGTTATTTGAAAGAGATTTCTATGTACCATTGCAATATGCAATATATGATGATAGCGGTGGGGGGTTCCTAACTAATGGCAGAATAAATATGTTTGCCAAAGAGCTTTATAAATTAAATGAAAGTGTTGCTTCTGGTGATATATCCTTAAAGAATTTTTGGTCTGGCTCCGCTCTTGGAAGAAAAGACCCGGCTGTTGGATTCACAATTAAAGAGCTAGAAAGAGTAACTAGAAATGATCGTAAAAGAAGTGTAGAGTCTACGAATAAATATAGAGAAATTTTAGATTCTTTAAAAGTAGCAGCTGGTATAGATGGTGTATTCGATAAAAATAAACTTAGAAGAGCTCAGAATGAGTATAGGAAGTTAGATTTAGAGTTAATAAAAGCTATAGACAGAGGTGATAATAAAGCAGCTACGGAAGTAAGAGAAAGAATAAAAAACTTTGTAAAAAGGTCTCCTTTAAAGGTGTTTGATGATTTTATTAATGTTATAGAAGAAAAAATGCCAATTGCTATTAAGGCTAAGTATGATGAAGAATTAAGGCTATCTAAAGATGAATCGTTAAATAAGAAGAAAAGAAGAAGATATGCATCTAATATAAAAGGATACGATGAAGGAACAAAACTTGTTCGATTGGATGATAATGATTACTATAAGTATTTATCAGATGAAGTCGACCCTGTTTATTTTGATGCTTTAATAAAATATAATAATTTGATGTCTAGGATGTATGGTGTATTAGAAGAAGGCATTAATCAAAGAATAAGGACTATTATTGATAAGGTAAGAAGAAATAAAGGAGCTCAAACTAAAAATGAAAAAGATTTAGAAGAGCTTCGTAAAAATCTTATATCTGATATAATGCCAAAATATAAAGAAGATGGATTTTTCCCACATTATGTAAGAGATTTAAACGCAACTTATATGGAAGGTTTAATGCCATATTTTGAGAAGCTTGATATAGCCTCAAATGATTTTATAAATAAAAAAGATAAATCAATAGATGATATAATTGGGGGTATTAATACTTGGATATCAAATCATCAAAAAGGTAGAAGCCAAAAAGAAAAGTTTGGATATTCTAGAAACTTTCTTGATGTTGTTAAGGGGTATGTTGATGACGTAAATAGATTTAATACATCCGCTTTTATGGATGATGCATTAGTTAAATCTTTAGAAAAAGCTGAGGATTTATATAAAGGAGGCGAGTCTTCTAATTATAGTAAAAATGTAACTGATTTAATTCTCGATCTTCATCAGGCTGCTAATGGGGATACTGAAATGGGTGAAGGCAGAAGAGCAGTTACGAGAACTTTGTTATCTTTTGAATTTATATCTAAAATAGGATTAAACCCTAGATCAGCTGTAAGAAACTCTACGCAAAGACTGTTAGATTATGTTCAATTTGGTAGAAGAATAAGCAAGTTATCTCATAATGAGCTTTATAATATGTCCTTATTTGGAGACACTAAGCAAGATGTCGAATCTCAGATAGATAATATTTTAAAAGACGCTGGATTATTGTTTGAAGACACAACTCCAGAACTTTTAGAAAGTACTATAAAACAATCACCTTCACTTTATAAACTAAGAACAATAAATGAAGATGGTACTATAACATATAATAAAGAATCTAACATATCAAAGTTTGCTGATGTTACATCTAGAGTAGCTCAAATGGCATCTTGGATGCATAGAGGAATAGAAAATAGTAATAGAAAGCATACATTTAAAATAGCATTTGGGCAGATGCATAATCTACTTAGAACTAGTTCTGCTTTTAGAAAAAAACTTATTGACCAAGGAAAAACTGCAGAACAAATTAAATCAGAAATAATAAGAATTTCAAAAAATTATGGGAATAACATGGTTATATCTAACCACTTTGATTATGCTGATTACGCTAAGGCTAAGTTTATGAGAAAAGGCATAGGTAGATTCATGTTTCAATTTCAGCATTATTCTATGGAGTTTTTAGAGAAGAATATACATATAGCTAGAGAAGCCAGTTCTGATATGAGTTCTTTTGTAAAAGATAAAGATTTTACTTTTAAAGACGCTGAGGGAATGCATAAAGCTACAAGAATGGCTATTGCTTATTATTTAGCACCACTAGCAGCTATGACTTTGATGCCTATAAATTTAGAAAACTTAATAGAGCATGATACATTGGAAAGAATTAAACAATGGGCTACTTTATTTACGAATGATCCAGAAGAAGTAAATAAGGCATTTTATGGGAAGGGTGCAATAATATCCACTTTTGGTGGACCTCTTTTAGGTGATATGATAGACATTGGAGTCTCATATGACCTTATAAACATGGATACAGATGGGATAACAGATATGTTAATAGGTATTGATACATATACTAACGATACTAACATAAGCGACACTGGTAGAAAAATAAAAATATTAAATGTATTCTTAGGAAGGGCTTATGATAGACATTTTCCAATGGCAGCTTCTGGACATGCTGGTATGGCTATTCAACAAGAGCTAGGTTTATATCCCAGGCCTGATGAATATAATGTATGGCAAACTCTTACCCCTGAATTATTTGAGAAAAAGAAATCTAAAAAGAAAAAGTTAAAGGGTGCTCATAAATTACCCTATGGTGTGTATCAATCTTTAAGAGCAATGGAAAGAGAGGCTGCCTTGAAATCAAGATAGCGCTGGCGGAATCAGATAGAGACCACCATACGCTATCTTTTTAGCAAGGAGTGACTATGCTAAATATTGTTCTTCATTATTTAATTTTAATAACTCTACTAGGATTTCTGAAGTTTCTAATATTTTTTTTGTTAACTCTAATATCATTTGTTCTTTACCAATTTGATTATTATTCTTAATAACTTTAGATGCATTTAATAACGTTTTTGAATATATGGCTATTTCATTCCGCATTTTCTTCCCCTTTCATTTTTGATTTATATTCTTCGTGATAACCGTACATTGTTATCAATATAGAATCTGCGTTCCATAACGTAGCTTTCCCATTTATAAAAGCACCTGCTATCTCTTTTATTTTTCTTTTTCTATCTATTTTGTCTCTAGGAAATTTTATGCCCAATTTGTCTTGCCAATAGTTCATCCATTTTTGCGGTGACACTTCTACTAATTTATGAACATTAGTATTTGACTCTAATATACCTAGCCACGCCCCATAATTAACTCCAAATTTAAATAAAGAGCTTCTACCATCATGAGGCATAGCGTGTACTTTTTCTATGTAAGCGCATGTTTCTACATTTTTGCGTAATCCGTCTTGCAATACAAGAACTCTGTCCTTTACATCAACTGGGCATTTATAGCAAGCTACTGTATCTTTACCTGCCAATATCTTACTTAATGCTCCACTTGCTCCCGGGTCTATACCTATTATATTCTTCTTCATTATATATCCGCCTCTGCCATATCAGAGTTCATATAGAATTTACATTTGTTACCATTAAATCCTATTAAGTGAGTACCTATCTTTCCGTATCTGCTTTTTGCTACTATTATTTCACTCTTATATTGAGAGTATCTTTCACTGTCAAAGTTATGACCATAGAATACGAACATTGCTGATTCAGCTGTTTGTTCTATAACACCTGACTCTGCATAGTCACTCATTCTTGGTCTTGGGTCTATTCTTTTTTCTATCTCCCTATTTAATTGTGATACTAATATAGCACTACAGTTTTCTTGTTTACATATCCACTTATATTCTTGCATTATCTTTTCAATCTCGAATCTTCTACCTTCTCTAACATTATTTACGTCTATTAATTGTATGTAGTCATCTATTACTATATCTGGTTTATATCTAGCTATTTCTCTAAGACATTCAGACAGTGATCTTACATCGTCATACATCATGAAACTTCCATAATCCTTCTTTATCTTGTTTGAAACTGATTCAAACTCCTTCTGATTAGATTCTGATAGGTCATTTCGTCTTATATTACCGTATTCAAGGCTATTACTTTCCATTACCGCCATCTTCTTCAGCATTTCAGTGTTGCTCATTTCTCGATTAAATAACATTACTCTGTATCCTTGATTAACAAGACCTTTAATCATGTTAATAACTAGCGTTGTTTTACCATGTCCAGGTCTTCCTCCTAGCACTGTTATTTCTTTACGAGTCATTCCACCTGCAAACATATCAAGATGTGCTAAGTTAAATGGAATCAGATTTGAATCTTCTTTAACAACAGCTTTCATTTCTTCTACCAGATCGTCTATGTCTTTTATTTTTGATGGTTGTATCTGTCTTAATTCGTGTATCAGTTTGCTATGTTTTTCTAATATGTTTCCTACTTCTTTATAGTCATCATAACTGGCACTAAGCAAATGCTGAGCTGACTTTGCAGTCTCTCTTTGTATGTATTTTTCCCATACTATTCTAGCATATTGTTCAACATTGGCAGTTGTTGCAACTGCTTCTGTTAATCCTGTTATGTAATATGCCATGCTTTCGCCTTTTATGTCTTTTACTTTATCATTAAGTGTTACAAAGTCTATTTCTATTTGGTCTTTATATAGAGATTTTATTGATTTCCATATTATTTTATTATCTGAGTTATAGAATGCTTCATCTTCTCTTACCCAAGCCATGCCTATTTCATGTTCTCTTGAGCCACCGCTTATCATGCATCCTAATAGCGCCTGTTCAGCTTCATCGGAATGTGGAAGGGATTTAGCTGTTTCCATTGATAGTTCCATACTAATCCTCCTTAAATAATTGATATTGTGTTCTAGGTTCATAGTTCATTATGATATACTCCTTACGTTCTTTACTTCTTGATTCTTTTGTGGCTCCTGTGTATCTCATGTTCAATGTTTGCACATTATACTTATTGTATAAATCATTAACCTCTTCTCTATAATCGTAGCTTATCATAAACATTCCACCACCTTTATCTATTTTATCAACATATTCTTTGAGCCTGATATGATCATTGCTCGAGAAATTGTTCATATAGTAGTCACCTCTATCTGTTGCTACGAAATAAGGTGGGTCTAAATACCAGAAATCACCTTCTCTTGGTTTGTACCTATCTATTAGATCACCAAAATCTAAGTTCTCTATCGTTGCTCCTGCTATGCGTTTTCTTGAATACTCTAACTCTTCTTTCCAATTTTTATTCATATCTTTTCCCATCGACAATGGAGTATGTATAAGTTTATTGAAGCTATGTCTTATACAGTAGAGGTACTTAGCTGCTTGCAGGGGATCAGGAATTTGAAACTCTTTCTTAGCCTGTATTTCCTCCCTGAAATCTAAGAATAATTTCCTTGATTTGGGAAGCCAATTAAGATAATAGATTAATGTATCTATATCTTCTATCACAGATGTATATAGGTTAACTATATTATTATCTATGTCGTTAACAACATTCCATTCAGCTTTTGATTTTCTAAAGAACATTGATAAACCACCCGAAAATACTTCAAAATACCTATCATGGTGGGGTATTAGAGGAACAAGAGTTTTGCTCAACTCATACTTACCACCATAATAAGGTATTACTATCGGACAGTCGTACC
>TARA_R100001594_G_scaffold123160_1_pt1 | contig 17312 bp, 6 predicted proteins | sample TARA_R100001594 | Tara Oceans TARA_R100001594 (sample SAMEA2622752) | marine metagenome | biome: marine biome (ENVO:00000447); feature: marine epipelagic mixed layer (ENVO:xxxxxxxxx); material: "saline water (ENVO:00002010), including plankton (ENVO:xxxxxxxx)" | depth 150 m | reverse complement strand
ATTTAAATCCTACTTATGGTAGTATACAAAAATTATTTCAAAGAAGAGTTGGTTTGGTTGCTTTTTGTGAAGATAGAATAGTAGATATAGTTGCTGGTAAAGATACTTTGTTTAATGCAGATGGTAATCCACAGCTTGTAGCTTCTAATAGAGTTTTAGGTACTGCTACTCCATTTGTAGGTGATTATGGTATATCTAAAAACCCAGAGTCTTTTGCTTCAGAGTCATATAGAGCTTATTTTGCTGATAAACAACGTGGAGCTGTTTTAAGGTTATCTATGGATGGATTAACACCAATATCTGATATAGGTATGACTGATTGGTTTAGAGACAATATAATGACCCCTAATGAGCTCATTGGTACATATGATGAATATAAAAAAGAATACAACTTAACATTAAAATCAGATTTTAGTGAAAACTTAATAATAAATTCTGGTGTTTCACAGGGTGAAGAGTTAGTAAATGTAAATCCAACACCTAGTAGTTTAATACAAAATGGAGAAATTGTAAACACAACTAGTTTGAATACTCCTGAAATGAATCAACTTTCAAGTGCTCAAAATATGATGACATACAATGATAGTCACTTTCCGCAAGAAACTATTATTGTAAATTATCCAGAAATACCTTTAGGTTATTTTCAAGAGCAAGTATCTCCGCAAACAGAAACTATAGCTAAATTCACAACGTTTCAGCTTTCTTCAGATACAATAATAGATTTAACTTTTCCTTCGCAAAACGGTACATTTCCTATACCATCTGGTGCTTTTACTAACCCTGTATCTGATATTTGGGATGCTAGCAATACATGGGCTAACTCTTCTCCAACTAACCTCCCTACTAATATTCCTACAGGTCCTTTTGAAGACATAAACCCTGGTTCTTTAGACTCTCAAGGTGGTTGGATTTTATCAAGAGATGTTAATAATAATCATCCTTCAACTTTTAATAATTATGTTACCGCTGATGATGGTGAGCCATATTATAAAAATATAGCTGGTCCAAATCCGTCACAAAACGCAGGTACAGACGCAGGTTTTGTAGGTTTAGGTGGTGCTAGAATTGGATTTGGTTTTGATTGGCATTGGTATGAAATGTATTTTGGATCAAGTTATAATAAAACAGCTTCTGTCATGATACCACATAAACACCAAACTGGTGTTTATCCAGACGATCTTGTTCCTACTGCAGTTTCAACTTGGGAGCCTGGTTTGTTAGAGTACGATGCTACGCTTAACGCTGGATCTAATAACAGCCACTTTTCTCCTAATGGAACTGAAAGCTATAGTTCTGCACATAATTTAAGTATTTTTGCAGGAGAAGAAATTAAAGTAAGTATAACGTTAACAGTTTTAAGCTCGTCAAAAACAAGTCCTAGGTTAAGACTTTTTGGTGATGGTAATTTAGTTACACCAGATAACTTAGTAAGCGTAATAAACGGTCCTTGGGAAAGCCCTAATAATGCGTCAGGAGTTAAATTTTCTAAACACCAAAACGATCCTGGTTTTGCACCAGGCTCTCTTACTTATCCAAATATTAATAATTCTGGTAATACTTATGTACAGAGCAACATGGGATATCAACCTGATGGTACAGTTTTATTACCACCTTCAAATATGAATAGTACAAGTTGGACAACTGTTAGCGGTTGGACTTCTACAGTAGGAACTAGTACTAAAACTTTTACTTTTGAATACTTCTTTAAGTTTAAAAATCCAGGAAGCTTAGCTGTTGGTCAAGGCTCAACTGGTGCTGTTGCGGCTAAAGAAGGTAAAATATTTGACACTTTAAAATTTGCTATAGATAATCCTTCACAAACAGTAACTACTTTTTTTAACCTTGGTGCAGACGAAGGTGGTTTTAATTTAGATAATTTTAAAGTTGAAAAGGTTTTCAAGTTTACACAACCATATACTGTTGGTCAGCCTTTTATACAACAACAATTGGCTATACCATCTTATACAGTACCTGCTTGGGCTTCAGTTGAAAATAAACTAAAGTTTACAAACAAATGGAATTTTTCTGGAATTAATGTAAAATATGGTACTAATAAGTTTTTGTGTACACATGGTATTGCTGAACATGGCCCTGATCACTCGGCTTCTACAGATACAGCTACAACTTTAGGCGTAAGTCCACAGACTTATACTTGGCCTGTTCCCGCAACTTCACTACCATCTGGTACTGGTACTTTTGCACAACCAACATTTATAGATGGTGCAAATATTTCTTTTGGTAGCACTTCTTATAATGAATACGATGCTACTCATGGTACTGAAACTACGATTCAAACATTAACAACTCCTAACCCAAGTTTTGGTAATATAACTATTAAACAAATTGCAATTGATTACGGTAGTTCTAAACCTGTTTATATAAACAGCACTTCCACAGGTACTGTAAATGGAAATCCAGGTAGTATATTTTTTAACTCAAATCAATTTGATGGTGCTTCAGATTTAACTGCTTTAAAAACAACTAATAAATGGTTAATGGTAGATGTTGTTGTTGAAAATCTTTCAGCAACAAATAACATTAATAATAAAGGAGTTTTAATAAGAAGATTAATAGATCCAGCTGTTCACACGAACATAGCGTCAACATATTGGGATAGTGATTTCTTTGCTAGTTCAATTCCTTATGGTAGTTTTGGTAATTTTAATATTCATAGTGCTGGTAATCCAGCTGTTGGTACAGATAGAGGTTTTTTCTTGTTAGATCCAGAACAATGGCCACAATATAATAATATGCACGGTTATAATTTAGTAGGTATAGACTCTGCTGGCTATTTTGGTAATAGTATACTTAATACTAATTATAAACTTTATAGAGCTGTTGTTAAAGTAGATTCTAATAGCGCAAATGTTGATAACGACACTGATGATTTTAAAGTTCAATTTTTTGGTTTTGAAGGTAATATACTTTTACTTAATGTTAGAGATATATCTGAGAAACAAACAGGTGGTGAGCTTTCAGAGTTTTCATATACTTCTGGTGTTTCTGGAACTGGGCAATGGCAAACATCAAACCCAACTACGTCTTGGGAATTACCTGATTATGGTGGTAGCGATCAATTACTAGTAGTTAATAGTATACATAGAAAAAGTTTATTTGCAGAAAGCGGTAGGTTAAAATTTAGAAACGCTACAGCACCAGGTCATATAGTTGAACAAGAATTTAGCAGTATTTCTAATAGTTTTGACTTTTTACCTGCTCAAGATAATTATGAATTTGAATTTACAATAGAAAATTTAACTAGTGGTGAAGCTCATATAAGTTTAAGAACACCTCTGTTTATGCCTGATGCTCAAGGTAATCAAGATGCAGAAGGTTATTATTTAAAACTTATTATTGACGAAAATGGTGTTTATAAAATAACTTTTAATATTGAAGAAGGAAATGAAAATATATCTTCTATAGAAAAAGATAATAATATTTATTCACCAAATACTAGTCCAACTATAACTACTCACACTTCTACAAGTAGCGAAAACACTCTACGTATACATAATAAAGATTATTACCCTACTTTTGACCCTGTTATACCTTTAACTTGTGATTTTCGTAATATAAGATTATTTGATGCTTCTAATTTAATAACAGGTGGGTCTGTTGATTTTTGGGAGTTTGTAGGTTTTGATGCTACAGATGATGATTTTATATTTTTTAACGATGTAAATGAAAATATACAGTTAAATAACGCACCTACTTTTACAGAAATAAGACAAATAATAAACACAAACGTTTTAAATAACTCACAATATAAAATTAAATTTAATCACCAAATAACTTCTGGTTCAATAAGAGTTTATTATTTTAACGCTGCAGGAAATGGTTTTGTAACAGAAATACTTAACTCTTCTGGTTATTACAATGAAATACACTCAATTGGCGAGTCTACAACTGCTAGTTCTGGTATTACAAACCCATTAAAAAACACTTTTGTTGTTGAACTTATAGATGCAAGTGGAAATGTTACTGGTACTTTAGATAATTTCTCAATGCAAAGAGTTATAGAATTTGATCCAACAACACTTTCTTTTAGCGAAAAAACAAAAGGTTGGATAAGTTTTAAATCATTTACACCAGAAAATGGTTTAAGTTTAGCAAAACAATATTATACTTTAAATCAAGGTAAACTATTTAAACATCATACTAATGAAAATAGAAATCAATTTTATGGTGAAGATATTACAAATATAACAGAGTCTTCAGTAACAATGATATTTAATCAAGATCCTTCTTTAATAAAAACTTTTAATACTTTAAACTATGAAGGAACTCAGTCTCAAATATTTAAATATAACGACAATTATATAAATGAAACTATAAAACCTTATAACATTTCAGTTTCAAGCGAATCTTATTTAAAGTTTCCAGCTGCTTCTGCTGATTATGAAAAATATTCTAAACTTGGTTGGTATGTAAACTATATAATTACAGATAATCAAGTTGGTACTGTTAAAGAGTTTGTTGAAAAAGAAGGTAAATGGTTTAACTATATAAGAGGTAGTTCAAGCGCTGATTTATCTACAGCTGAGTTTAGTTTTCAAGGTATAGGTGAAGTTGTGAGTGTAACATCTATTCCTTCAAATGTGAGTAGTAGCGCCACAAGTAGTAACACAACATCACCAGCTATTACTATTAGCCCAAGTTCTAGTGTTACTAGCACTAGCACTACAACAAATAACACTAGCGGTAGTAGCACTTATTAAAGTTAAAATATAAAACATGGCACATAACTCATATCACAACAATATTAATTTAGATGAAAACTCTATTATAACTGAGCTTGAAAGTTTTAAAGTAAATAGTTTTGAAATAAATACTTCTGAAATAAAATCTTCTGGTAGTAATAGAAAGCTTTTAATAAAAGGAGAAACTGGTGCTTCTTTTAATATTAATATTGTACAAAAATCTGAATCTGCGAGTGTTGTTGATAAATTTTATGATTTTACAACAAATACTTTTGTAAGTTCTTTTAATAAAAAAACAACTTTAAAAGCTGTTTTAAAAGGTAAAACATTTAGTACTTTTATAAAGTTTCCAGGTTCTTACAGTGGTCAATATATTATAACAGTATATGCTGAGCCTAGTTCAAAAACAATTTTTAATAAATCAGCTGGTGTTCACGGGCAAAATGTTTATATAAGAAGTATAAATCAGTCTTCTGATGTTACCTTAACCTTTTCACCGTCAACTTCAAATACTAGTAATTATCAAGCTTTTAGCACTTCTGCTCCATCATCTACAATACCATATGCTTCAAAAACACAGGTTGTAGCTTCTGCAGGAGATACTAGTTCAAATTTAGTTAAAATTAGGTGGATGGTTCGTAATGTAGAAAATGATAGTCATGGATTTGGTCTTAGGCTCACAAGTCCTACAGCTGGAACTAATAATTCTCAAACTATATTTACTTCAAGTTCTTGGTTTTTTGAAAAAACTGTTACAACTGAAGGTGCAATTGGCACTGAGTTTGTTTTAAGTAGCTTAACAGATATAAGTGCAGGTATGGACATAGTAGGTGTTAATAGTGGTAGTTTAGAAGGTACTCCTAAAATTTTAAATGTAGATGAAGTTACTAATACTATTACAATATCTATAGCACAAGATTTTGCTGACGGTGTAATATTAACAATTAGAGCTGAAGGTAAATATATCAATCACAACTCTGATTTACAAATGACTTTAGGTTTTAAAACTTTTAACGCAAGATTGTTTAACAACGGTGAATTTGTAAAAACAGTTAGAACAAACCCTACTAATGCAACAATAAATTTAAATGGTACTTACGGTGTCATGGGAGGAGGTCATGCTACTATAACTGGTTTAAACGTAAATAACTCTGCAGCAAATACTGTTCAGTCTGTTAGTGCTTCTTCTACTGCTGGAAGTGCTACAGTTCAATTAGATCAAACAGGTGTTTTAGCAGGTACTGAAATAGTTTTTAATAACACTGATAATATAGTTGTAATTGAAGCTGATATAGTTGTTTCAAAACATCCTTCTTCTAATAGAACTATAAATTTAGACTTAGATGATTTTATTACTGTAGGTACAGCATCGTAAAACAATAAAACATGGCAATAACAATAGAAATAAATACTACAACAAACGTTTCTTTACAAATAGGTGATTCAGTTTTTTTTACTAATACTACTAACGTAGGTGACCAACAAGTAGCTTCTAACCCTCAGTTAGTAGGTAAAATAACTGATATAAATCAAAATTCTATTGTAATAGATAATGAGCAATCAGTACCTAGTGCAGGAAGTTTTTTAATGTTTAGAAAAAATAGAATAGTTAACAACACTAGTTTATTAGGTTACTATGCAGAAATACAATTAAAAAATAATTCTTTAAAACACGCGGAATTATTTGCTATAGGCTCTGAAATATCACCTAGTAGTAAATAAATAGTAAAAAGTGTGACTATATAAATACACTTAAATATAATTAAATGCATGATAATATAAACGTTAGATCTTTCCATCAAGGAGACTATGAAATGTGTTGTAAGTGGTGGGAATGGTGGTGGAGAAACGGTCAAGGTCCAGTGCCTAGAGCGTTTTTACCAAAGGATGAAAGATGTTTTGTTATAGAAAAAGATAACACACCTATAGCTTGTTATTTTTTATTTATAATGGAACCAAAAACTGTTGGCTGGGCTACTTATTTAGTGTCTAATCCAAAGTATAAAGAAAAAGATAGAAGAGATATAATTAAACTATTAATAAAAAAAGTAGAAAAAGAAGCTAAAAAATACGGTATTATGCAACTTTTTACAGTATGTGGTGATGTTCACATGTCTAACATACACGATAGTTTAGACTGGATTATGATACCAGTAAAATACGAAGGTTTTAAATATTTAATAAACAAACAATAATATGGGTAAAAGAGCAAGAAGACGACAAGCTGCAACTATGCGTGAGATGAACCAAATGGCTCAAGATCAGTTTGAGTATTTTCAAGGAAGGCAAGAAGAACAACAGGCTATATTAGATCAGCAAAAACAACAATTTAAAAGTTTTCAGTTTGAAAATCCTTTTGCTGATATTAAAAATCCGTATGAAGATTTAAAAACAGAGTTTGAAAATTTATATGAAGGTATAGAAAATCCTTATGAAGACTTAACAGTTAATATGAGGCAAGCTGAGTTTCAAGCTGAACAAGGCGAAAGACAAAGAGCTAATATACTTTCTAATTTAAGACAAGCTGCTGGTAGTACTGGTATAGCTAGTTTAGCACAAGTATTAGCTAATCAAGGTGCAGTACAAGCGCAACAAATATCTGCTAATATAGGTCAACAAGAAGCTATGAATCAAAGATTAGCTGCAAGAGGTGCTCAACAAGTTCAACAAATGGAGTTAGCTGGTGCTGAAAGAGCTAGGGCTTTAGGCGTGTCAGCTGAACGTTTAAGAGCGCAAGGAGGTTTTAAAGCTGACGTTTTAAGACAACAAGGTGCTGCAGCTGTTCAACAAGCTCAGTTTGGTAGAGAGTCTACACTATTAGGTATTGACTATGGTTTATTGGCTGGTGCTAATCAAGCTGAACAACAAGCTATGGCTAATCAAATGTCTTCTTTAGGCATGCAGTCACAAATGTATGGAGCGCAAGCAGCAGCAGGTGCACAAATGTTTTCTTCTATAGTAGGGGCGGCTGGTACAGCTTTAAGTGGTAGCTTTTAATAATAAATAAATAAACATGGCAATAAAATTAACACAAGGAGCAGATTCAACAATAGTAACAGCGGCTACAAGAGCTGGTTTAGCTACTTCTCCAAAAGATTATAGTAGTACATTTCAAAGTGTAGCTGATAGTTATGCTAAATCTCAAGAAGCTGCAGCTGAAGCTTGGGGTCAAATATCTGGTACTATAGCTCTAGTAGGTGCTGAATTACAAAAAAACGCAGAAGTATATTCTGATCAAGCACAAAGAGTATATGATGCTGGTGGAACTGAAGAGCTTGTTGATGAACTTTACAATATAAAAGACGAGTTAAAAGCACTTGGTAGTTTTGGTGGTAAGTTTGGTGATAGAGAAACTAGAAGAAAAAGAAGTCAACTTCTTGCTAAAAGAAGTAAACTCTTTGCAGAAATAGATGGTTGGGGTGAATCTTTAGATGAAGCTTCTTTAGCTTCTAAAAATGGTTTGTTAAATTACGATTTAATGGGAGGTGATGTTGAGTTTGTTAATGCTATAATAGCTAGTAATACACCTAATAAAAAAACTGGAAACGCTAACGAAGCTAGAATTAGTCGTGATCCACAAACTGGTGAGTTAATATATACATTACATGACATGAAATCTGGTGGCGCGGCAATACCTGGTAAAAAAATGAGTTTATCTACTTTTAAAACGCTTATAAAAGATTCAGCTAAAGATGTAGACAATGTTATGGGTACAACTTTAAGTGCAATAACTAACAATGCAGAGCTTTACGGCGCTACATATGGTGGAACTTTAGATAAATATAATAAAGGTAAATTATTAACTTCTATAGATAATATAACTAAAAATGTTCCTGGGTTAAGAAGAGCAATGCGCTCTAAGTTTGGTCATTCAGGTACATCTTTTTTTGATGAATTAACAGGTCCTAACCAAACAGAACTTAGTTCAAAATATTTTGCTTTAATGTTAGAAGATATTGCTAACACAACTATTAATAAAGAAACAGGAAAAAAAGAAATTAAAGCAGACTCTTTAAGTGAAGATTTAGACGCTAATAAAGATGGTAGTATAAGTCAACAAGAAATAAATGATAAATACGTGCTTTTTCAAAACTCAATATTAACAGGTGAAGGCCCTATGGCTAAAAAACTATTTACAGATTTTGTAGTAAAAAGAACAGAAGAAGCCTATGATTTTGGAGCTAAACAGAAACAGAAAAAAGAAGAAATTAAAAACAATAATAAAGGTGGTTTTGATCAATTAAATCCATTTGGAAGAACTGAAAATGAAAATATTGATGATGGTAGTCAAAAAGGTATTTTTTTATCTTTTGGAACTAGAAATACAAGAAGAAAGCAGTTTATAAATGTTATGCAAAATAAACCTGGTGCTGGTAGTATTTATGATGGTAGTTTAAATAGTTATTATTGGGATGGTGAAAACTGGAAAATAAGAGAAGTAAAAATAAATACAAATCGTAACTACAAACCAGGAGATACAGTTGATCCAATTGTTTTAATGACAGAAGAAAAAATATATTCTCCTATTACAGAGTTTGAAAAAGGTTTAGGTGTAAAACAAGCTCAAATAAAACCATTAGAATTATCTAATTTTGAAAATATACAAGATATTAACGGTATATTTAATGCTATTAATGATGTTTATAATAATAAAAACGAAAAAATTAGACAACAAACAGGTAGTTCTGGAGGCTTAAGAGTTGAAAGAACTGCTAATAGAATAAAACTTTTTGAAGCTGGTAGAAAAATAAAAACATTTAAATTTAATCCAGGTGGCACTGGAAGTAAAGCTTTTATAAAATCTGTAAGAGGACAAGAACTTTTACAAGAATTAATAAATGACGTTAACAAATCTTTAAACCCAGAGTTTGTTAGTGATGAATATAATACAACAGTAGAAAATTAATATATAGTTAATATGATTGAAGTTTACGAAGTTGATGGTAGGAAATATAGAGTTAGTCAAGACAAATTGCAAAAATTCTTAAATGATTTTCCTAATGCAGTAAAAGTGGGAAAAGCACAAGGCTCGACGGAAGACCCGACGATGAGCCAAAAAAGTATGGGGTCGCAATTGGACGATGGTTCATCGGAATCAGTAAGTTGGTTTGATCAAACTTGGTTTGGTAGAGGTGTAAAAGCAGCTAGTACTACTGGAGAAGCAACAGATTTAATGTCTCAAGACTTTTCTAATATAGACATAAAAAGCATACAAGATTTTATTATAGCTAAAGAAGAAGAAGCTAGAAGCTATCAAGAGTCTGAACGTATGAAAAAGTTTCAAGAACAATATAAAAAAGAAGGTAGTACATGGTCTGCATTTTTTAGAGGCGTAAGAAAACAACCTGGTTTATTACCAGAATTATTTGTGCAATCATTAGGTACTCAATTAGGTACATTAATAGACTCACCTGGCGCTTCACTTGCCGCTGTTGGAACTGGTGCTGCTGGGGGTGCTGCTGTTGGTGCAATACCTGGTGCTTTGGCAGGCGCTTTTGGTGGTTTAGCAACTTCAATGGAAGCAGCTTTAACTTTTGGTGAGTTAATAGAAACAAGATTAAAAGAAAAAAACTTAGAATTTACTGATGAAAATATTAAAAAACTATTAGAAGAAGAAGGTACATCTATAAGAAACAAAGCAATTGGTAGAGGATTAACTATAGGTACAATAGAAGGTCTTTCTGGCGGTTTAGCTGGTAAAGCAGCTTTAGCTACTAAATCTGCTGTTGGGGCTACTAGAGGCATTAAAACAGCAACATTAGCAGCTGGTGCAGCTGGTACAACTGTTGAAGCCGCGGGTGGTGCTGTTGGTGAAATAGCTGGTAGAGCTGTAGCAGGTCAAGAAATGGATGCTGCTGAGATAGGTTTTGAAGCCATAACAGGTACTGTAACAGCTCCAGTTAATGTTTCTGCGGCTTTATTAACAGCTAAAAAACCTACTTATACTTTAAATGGTGAAGATATTACATACGAGCAAATGAAAGATTTTGTTGATACGGCTGATGATATAGATATAGCTAAAGCTGATATTAAGATGCGAGATGAATACACTGGTATAGGTAAAAAAGCAAAAGCAAGACAAGAAGCTGCTGAACAAATGTTAAAATTATCTGAAGACGAAGCTACTTTAGCTGAAGTTAAAGAAGCTAAAGAGAAAAACATAGCTGAAGCTGATTATAAAGCTAATATGGCTTTTGCTAAGAAACACGTAGATTTATACGGTTTAAAATTTACAGAATTAACTAAAGAAGAAATAGCAGAAAGATTTGGTAAAGACTCTGATTTAATAAATGCTTTAGGTACTGTTTCTGGTGATGAAATTATAATAAATAAAGACAACGCTAAAACACAAGAGTACGGTGATAACGTAGGTAATCATGAGTTGTTACATGGTATTATAAAAGCTAGTGGTGCTAATATATCAGAGCAAACTATAAGTGAATTTAGAGGTATTATAGGTGAAGAAGCTAATGCAGCAATACAAAAAAGAATTGACACAACTGTAGATAAAAACGGTAAAAAAGTTTATGATAAAGAATATTTATCTAAACATAGAGATGAATATTTTACTATGTTTTCTGATGCTATTGAAGCTGGTGAAATTAAATTTAATGATAGTATATTTACAAAAATAAGAGATTTATTTAGACGTATGTTTGCTAGTTTAGGTGTTTCTAAAGTTAATTTTAATGATGCTCAAAGTACTTATAACTTTTTAAAAGATTATAACAGAAGTATACATAAAGGTGCTCTAAGTAGTGGCTTAAAAAGTGCTACTAAAGGTACAGCTTTTTTTGAAACTATGGATAAAAAATCTGTATCTGTAGAACGTAGAAATCAAATATCTAGCAGTGTACAAGAGCTAGGTAATACATTTGCTTTTGAAGGTGGTAAAAAACTTTGGGACGAAGCTGGTGCTGATCAAGCTATAACAGCTATAAAAGAAGGTAAATTTTTAGACGATTTAATAGCTTCAAAATATAAAGCCGATAAAGTACCAGTTGATTTTGTAGATAAAGTATATTCTGAACTTACTAGTCATATTAAAAATTTTAATCCTGAAACAAACGACAATTTGTTTGGTTGGATAAACAGTCAATTGGCTAACAAAGCTGGTAACGTTTTTAATAGAGAGTATAAGCAAGTTGAACAAGAAAAAACAGCTAGAGATGTTGATGATAGAACTAAAGAAGGTGAAGTAAAAGTTCAAGTTGCAGCTGAAAAAGATATTGCAATGCAAGAGTTTGAAGAACAAGATATATCTATAGCAGCTGAAGTTAAACGAAGAAAAGAACAACAAGATAAAAAGCCTGAATATTCTAAGTTTAGAAGAAAACTAGGTATTGAAACTGGAGGTGAAATATATAATAGAGTTTTAGATGCAACTCGTAAAGCTTTAATAAGAGCTTATGAAACTGGTAAACCAGCTAGAAATATACAAAGAAATTTACGAGATGAAGCTAATACCTATTTGTTTAAAACTATAAAAAACTTTTTAGGTACAAATACATATATAAGTAATCTAAAAAATTTTAGAGAGTCTATTGTTGAGACTATGTTTACGGCTGATTTAGTACAAATGGAAAGAGAAGTTGCTGATGACCAAAAAATATTTGTTAAATTTGAAAAACTATTAACAAGCAAAAAAGAAGTTCAAGACGCTATTAATAAAAATTTATTACCATCATCAGCATTAAATACTATAGATAAAGGCCAAGCTGTAAGTCTTTATAAAAAAGTAATGCCTACTAAAGAAAAGTTTATAGCTTTTTTTGATCAACCAGCTATAAATCCTAAAACAGGTAAAAGATCTGGTTTAAAAGGCACTAGAAAAGATCAATTGTCAAAATACATGTCTGGTGCTTTAGCTTACGATGCTACTATGCAAGTTGCACAAGAAGCAGATGTTATACAAAAAAGACAAGATATAGCTGATTTAAGAGGTCAAGAAATACCAACTAATGATTTACAAGTATTATCTGAAGTTATTAATAGACCTATTAATGTTAAGTTTTCTGTTGGTAAACCAAAATTTAAAAATTCTTTAAATACTGAAGTGTTAAACTTAAATAAAGAAGGTCTTTCTTTTGAATCACAATTTATGTTTTTAGAAACAGCTTTACGTAATTTTAATTTAGGACCTGAAAAAGCATTAGAATTAGCTTTTATAAAATTAAGTGAACAAACTATAAATCCTGCAGACAAAGCTTATTTAGCTAAAATTATTAAAGAAGGTATTGTTGATGAAGCTTATATAAAAAATGTTTTAAAACAAATAAAAGCTGTTACTGTAAAAGAAATAAAACAATATGGTTATAATGCTACTGTAAATAGACTTAATGATAAAGTTAAACAAGCTTCTACAAAAGAACAAAAAGTTAAAATAATAAAAGAATTTTTAATTAACGAAAGTAAATCTATTAGAACCTCAAAAGCAGATAATATAACTAGAAATAGACAAGTTTACGATAACATATTATCTCCTTTGTTAGACAAGTATAATATCACAGGTTTTAGTGTAGTAGAACTTAAAACTAAAGATGGTAAAAAAACTAGAACTTTTAAAGATAAAGATGGTAATAATATACCTTACACAAAAATAGCTTTTGAAGGTGAAACTTTAAATACTTACGCAAAAGTAACTGATATAAAAAGAAACTTTGCTAATTTTATTGAAACTATAAACACAGAATCTAAACAAGCTATTGATTATATTATTGATATAGTTGAAGACACTAACTTAAGTAATCTTGAGAAAAAAGCTATAATAAAACTATTAACTACAGATCAAGTTGGTGCATTTAGAAAAATATCAAAAGCTGGTATGTATGTAGAAGGTTTATTAACTAAAGAAACAACGTTAGATCATGAGGTTACTATAAACGATTTATATCAAAAAACTATTGCTACTATAAATGGTGAAATTAATGCAAGTGATTTAAGAAGTATATTTAATAATTCTAGAGTTAATTTAATACCAAAAACTATAGACAATATATTAAACGAACAAAAGCTTAAATCAACAGGTGCAGACAGGATGCATAATAAAAAAGTTAAAACAGCAGTAGATAAAGTTGATTTTAAAGATAAAAGCAAAGTTTACGGTAATAACGAAGAAAAAGCAGGTACAGCTCAAAGTAAAGCTAAAATAAAAGCAAGAACACCTATGTCTTATAGTAAAAAATCAAGAGGTATGTCTACTTTTGATTTTGATGAAACACTTATAGACAAAGGCGAAAACTTTATAATAGCTAAAAAAGGTAAAGAAACTATTAAAATAAGTAGTAGTGATTGGCCTATACTAGGATCTGCTCTTGCTGAACAAGGTTATGAGTTTGATTTTACTGATTTTGTAAACGTAAGAGGTGGTGTTGAAGGACCTTTACTACAAAAAATGCGTAATCAAATTAAAAAGTTTGGACCTAGTAATGTTTTTGTGTTAACAGCTAGACCACCACAAAGCGCAGAAGCAATACACGCTTGGCTAAAATCAAAAGACATTAATATACCATTAAAAAATATTACTGGATTAGGTAATAGTACTGGTGAAGCAAAAGCTGTTTGGATGTTAGAAAAGTTTGCAGAAGGGTATAATGATATGTATTTTGTTGATGATGCTTTACCAAACGTTAAAGCTGTTAAAAACGCGTTAGAACAACTTGATATAAAATCAAAAGTTAGACAAGCTAAAAGTAAGTTTAGTAAAGGTACTTTATCAACCAAGCAAGATTTAAATTGGAAGGAAGATAATATTGGTTATATGACTACTAATTTTGATGTAGATGGTAATAACTATAAAATAACATTATATCCTACAGATTTAAATGATACTAATTACGAATTAGAATTTGATTTAGTTACAGAATATGGTCTAACTCAAGAAATGACTGGTACTGGCAGTCAATTTAAAGTTTTAGGTATTGTTTACAATGGATTATTAGACGTGATAAAACAAAAGCCTAACATAGAAACAATTGGCTTTAGCTCTTTAACTAAAGATAAAAGCAGAGCTAGAGTTTACACTATATTAATGGATAGATTAGGTAAAAAATTAGGTTGGAAAACTGACATATACGAATATAGTAGTGGAACACAGCTTGATTTTGAAGTAGCGAAACCAAAGGCTCGTAAAGCTAAAACAAAAACAACTGAATCAATAAGAAGTATACCTGCGGTTAAAAACATGTTGAATCAGCTTGATGTAAAAGCACCTACTCAACAAGCTAAAACTAAGTTTAGCGTAGGCATAGATAAAAATTTTAACGATATATTAGAAGATGTTACTGGTATTGAATCTAAAAAACGTTTTTCAGATGCAAAAGCTAGAAAACGTGGTAGTGGTAAAGGTAGGTTTAGGGTTTTTGTACCACCATCACATGAAGACTTTGTGGGATTATTATATAACTTTATTGGTAAAGGTGAGCAAGGAAATAAACATAGAGACTTTTTTGAACAATCTTTGATAAAACCATTAAACAGAGCGTATAGAGAGCTTAACATGGCTAAGCAAGCTATAGCTAATGATTATAGAAATTTAACTAAACAAATGCCAGATATACGTAAAAAACTAACTCAAAAAACACCTGACGGTGATTTTACGTATGATGATGCTGTTAGAGTATATTTGTGGAAAAAATTTGGTTTTGATATACCTGGGCTTAGTAAAACTGATACTAATAAGTTAGTAGAACTAATAAATATCGATAATAAACTAAAAGCTTTTGCTGATAAAGTAGGTCAAATATCTAAAATGGAAGAAGGTTATGTAGAGCCAGGTGAGCATTGGATAGCTGGTGACATAAGACAAGATTTAGCTGATGCTACAGGTAGAGTTGGTAGAAAAAAGTTTTTTGCAGAATTTATTGAAAACTCTGATCAAATTTTTGGTAAATTAGTAAATGGTAAACTTACTGGTGATAATGTAAATAAAATTAGAGCTGCTTACGGTGATAATTTTGTTGAAGCTTTAGAAGATATGTTATATGCAACACAAACTGGTACAAACAGAAAACAAGGTGGCAATAGACAAGTAAATGCTTTTTTAGATTATTTAAATGGTTCTATTGGTGCTACAATGTTTTTTAATGCTAGATCAGCAGTTTTACAGACTTTATCAGCTGTTAATTTTATAAATTTTGCTGATAATAACATATTTAAAGCCGCTAAAGCGTTTGCTAATCAAACGCAGTTTTGGTCTGACTTTGCTAAGTTGTTTAATTCAGACTTTTTAAAACAAAGAAGAGCTGGCGTTGGTTTTGATGTTAATGGAGCTGAAATAGCTAGTGCTGTTAAAAAAGCAAAAAACCCTGTTAAAGCTGCTATAGCTTTTATACTAAACAAAGGTTTTTTACCTACTCAAATGGCTGATAGTTTTGCCATAGCAATTGGTGGTTCTACTTTTTATAGAAACAGAATAGATACATACGTAAAACAAGGTTTATCACAAAAAGAAGCTGAAACAAAAGCTTTTGAAGATTTTCAAGCTACAGCAGAAAGTACACAGCAGTCAGCTAGACCTGATATGATTAGTCAACAACAAAGATCGCCTCTTGGTCGTATGATATTAGCTTTTCAAAACGTAACATCGCAGTATGTTAGATTAATTAAAAAAGCTGGCTCAGATTTAATTAACAGAAGAAAAACACCTCCATATGCTACGCAAGTACAAAGTGACATGTCTAATATATCTAAAATAATATATTATGGAGCAATACAAAACCTTATATTTTATGGTTTACAAAGTGCTTTGTTTGCTATGGCCTTTGAAGATGATGAGCGAGATGATAAGTTTTTTAAAAATAAAAAACAAAGATTATTAAACGGTAGTATAGATAGTATATTAAGAGGTAGTGGTGTTGGTGGAGCTGTTGTATCGGTTTTAAAAAATGCAGTAATAAAATACGGTGAGCAAAAAGAAAAAGGTTGGGGTAAACAACTAGGAGTTATAAGTGATGAGTTATTACAATTATCACCACCTGTTGGTATTAAAATTAGAAAATTAGATAGTTTTGAAAAAACTATGGAATATAATAAAAAAGTAATACCTGAAATGAGTAAATTTGATATTGATAATCCTATGTGGGATGCTTATGGTAATTTAGTAGAAGGATTAACAAATGTACCAGTAGCTAGATTAAATAGAAAAGTCGAAAACGTAAGAACAGCTTTAGACAGTGAAAACGCTTGGTGGCAAAGACTTGCTCTTGGTTTAGGTTGGAGTAAATGGGAGCTTGGTATTGAAGATAAAGAAATAGAAGAAGTAAAAGAGCAAATTAAAAAAAATAATAGACAAGTTAATAGAGATACTAAAAGAAGTAGAACAAGAACTAGAACAAGAACTAGAACTAGATAATTAAAGATTTAATAAAATAAGTGACTATATAACAATGGTGAAAAGACTAATAATATTACTAACAGTATTTTTAGTAGCTTGTTCGGCTCCTAAAAAATGTTGTTCGCAAACAAATCTAAATATAGACGTTAAAAAACTGTTAAAGTTTTCTACATTTTATGCAGCCGTAAACGGTGGTACATCATTGTCAGATGTTGAGGTGTTTTCTGTAGGTAATGGTTTATCTACGCAAACTATTTCAACTCCTTACGATTATAATT
>TARA_R100001594_G_scaffold16266_1_pt1 | contig 17352 bp, 21 predicted proteins | sample TARA_R100001594 | Tara Oceans TARA_R100001594 (sample SAMEA2622752) | marine metagenome | biome: marine biome (ENVO:00000447); feature: marine epipelagic mixed layer (ENVO:xxxxxxxxx); material: "saline water (ENVO:00002010), including plankton (ENVO:xxxxxxxx)" | depth 150 m | reverse complement strand
ACGGCATCTACCTACAATTACTACGCTTCAGCTACAAATTCTCCCGGCTTAGGCATTAATCTTTCATATTCTTCTACATAAGATTGTTGCCAATCATCTATACCTTCTTTTTTACCACGCCATCTTCTGAAATCTTCAAGAATAATATCTCGCGTTTCAGGATTATCCATCAACTTCTTAAGTATGTCGTCAAAGTTGTCAGACGCTTTGATGTTCATTTTATCAATCAAATCGTACATCTTTTTACTAGCCGTAAATTTACCGCCAGTAGAAGTACCTAACTCTTTCACAGTCATAACTGCATCATCTTCCGCTATTTCTTCTTCAACTCTAGGTTCAAAACCACAATCTACAAGAACTTTATCAATAGATTTTCTGTGCAGCTTCTCAATATCTTCCATCATTGTGTTTATCGCTCCTTTTATAGCATCTTCAGGCACTTGTTTTTTGAGTTTTTCTAATTGAACGCCATCTTCATCAATAAAACCGTAGCTAACATCAACAGTACCAGCACTATTGTATCTACCAGACATCATTGAACCACTCTTTTTAGCTGCTTTTTTACTTTTTAAGTGAACAACCATAGAGGGTGGCGGTAAATCATAGGTCATACCTTCTTTTCCTTCTTGCGTACAAACTATTTTAGCATATTGTTTATCCCAATTATCAACTAATACAGTATGAAAACGCATTTGAGTTATAGCTGTCGCCATTGAAACGGCAGTAGTATCGAAAAAATCAGTAAATTCGCTGAATTTTTCCATATTCGCTTTAAGTTCTTTAAAGAACTCTTGTGGCGTACTGCTATTTTTTGCTGAAACTTGGCATTTACTTACCAAATTACTAAATAGCGGCTTAGCTTTTTGCATTTCAACTTTACTAGCAACTTTAACATTGATAGCCGCATGGGCATCTGCTGTTAAACATACATAGTAACTTTGTTGTTTAGACATATTACGCTCCTTTTTTTGTTATTATTTAAGTTTTTTGATTACCTCCACAAGTTTATCCGGGCTATTTATATTATGATACAGTTTTCCACCGTTATTTTCTAATTTCTTACCAAGCGCTTTAAGTCGTTCGCTTCTGTAAGCCATGTCGTTGTTTTCATCGTGAGCCATAACTATCATTGTATTTACGCCCATATTTTTTCTTATGACAGGAATACAATCAGAGTCGCTAAATAGCAATACAGTTCTATTTTTTAAGTATTTCCATTCATACGCTCTATTATATATATCTTCTTCATTCCATATTGGAATAAAATCTTTTGTACGCCTACAATATTTATGAACAATTCTACCATTAGGCGCATCATACAGCTCTATATCATCATATTTTGCTGCTAATTGTGCTATAAGACCATAAAAACTAGCAACACGCTTACAAGATGGAGAAGTATCCAACATAAGTATAATGCGCTCTTTAGTTCTGTCTTTTTTACACTTATTTACTGAATATTTAGTAACAACACGCTCTGTTAAAAGACGTTCATCCCAAAAATCATCGCCTTCTACGTCTACGCCACTGTTATCTTCTGCTAGTTTGCCTATTAAATTGGCAAAATCAGTACCATAACGCCTATTTCTTGATTTATAGTAGTCTATACCTAAAGAAGGCGCATTATGTTCATTGTGTTTGAAATTTTGGTTAGTATCTAATTTTTTATTATTAATCTTTCCGCTATCATCTCTTTCAATGTCATTATATCTGCTATAATGTAACTGACTTTCAAAGTCATATATATCATTTATGCGCTTATCTAGATGCTTTCTTTCATCTCCCGTTAAATCATCAATGTTTTCTTTTATTGTTTGATTTATATTTTCTACTCTGTCATATAAATTTTGCGTGTTATAAACATGCGCTTTAGATGTTTTAGAAACAAACTTATTGTTTGCATATAATTCTTTACCCGCATCATACATTTTATTTGATTTATTATTTAATTTAGCGGTTGGTACTTTTTTAATTTTAAGTTTACTTGGTATATTATTTTTAATAGAGCGAGAGGTCTGACTTCCGCCAGACCCCTCTTCACTACCGACAACCACTCTAGGAGCGTGTGTGTCATTATTTTCATCACTCCACTTGCGCCAATCTCTGTTAATCTTTAATTTCATATGCTTCCTTAAGTGTTTCTAAGAGTGTTATTGTCGATTTTATTTTATTTGATAATAAAGCGTTTGATTTGTCGAGACAGTCGCCACTCCAAAAATTACGCCATATTATCACATGGTCAGACACAAATAAACAAGATACTTCATTCTTATGCAACGCATCGAGATTATCTTTCGATACTCTCCATCCGCTTTTCTGCATATGCTCTAAAGTATTTTTTGTATCTGTCTTAAAGCAACTGTATAATGGAATGTAATCAGTAAGCCCTAAAGCGAACTTGAATACATTTATATCGGGTGCTTTACCTACGCTTACCCAAACACAATCATTGCCATCATAGTCATAGTGCGCTAATAAGCTTACTAGCCTCACTTGAATATCATTTGCTTTAATTACCTTAACATCCGGAACTATTTGATATTGAAATTTCGCTTTTCTAGCGTGTAAGTCATCTATTTTAGATGATATATCAATATCGCTATATTTCTGTGGAGGTTTAGGCATAAGCATCTGACAATAACCGTTTGTGCGCTTCAGATTCTTGAGCATTATATTGCCTATTTTATCTTGTACTCTCGCTTCCTTAAGGTAGAAAGGTACAATATCGCTACCTGAGAGCATCGGATGAGTTATGATAGTTTCAATGTTACGTAATTCCGGTAATTGTATTAAGTTATGCTTAGCATTCATTTGCATAGCTAGAAACAAACGCGTTACATAACCTAAGTTTACAATTATCTCAGTTTTACCATCTTTCCATCGCACATCTACCCAATCTCTCTTCACTTTAACATCGCGTGGTCTATCTTTGCCATCATACGTTTCACGAGCAATTATTTCCTTAGCGGAATACTTGTTCTTCGTATATTTACCACGAACTAATCTACGCATCTCATCAAGTGATATGTCTTCGGTAGTGAATACTATCTCACCTTTCGCCCTTGTCCGTTTAAATCTAACCATTAGTTCGTTAGCGTTGTGTAGTGGAACAGGTTTTTTAGCAATAATGCAATCATTACGTACTTCCGCCCAATCAATGAACTGTGGTTCTGTTGGCATATCGCCAACTGTATCAGTTAATACTGAATAAGCACTATCATCACGGCTCATAACGCCATAAACGTCATCATCATCAGAAATACCTTGTACAGTTTCAAATGTACTGTCAAAGTTTCTTAAATCAGACATTTTAGGCATCTCTACGCTATCAGATTTATCCTTATCCTCACCAAACGCTTTAATATAAGCATCTGGCGTTAACTTTGTTTTCTGTTCTTGCTTATAGTCTTCCCATACACTCTTCTCAGCTTCGCTAAGTAAAGAATGATTTTCATCAGTTTTTGTTATGTACTGATAAACTAGCGTATCCCAATCAGCACCTTTACCAAGAAATGAAATAGCATCTAATAATTGACGCAGTTCTTGTATCGTTGCAGGTTTGGGCATATCCGCCATCAGACATTTCTGATACAGACTAATAGCATTAGGGCGAAAAGGACTACTCTTGTGGGTTTTCTTTAGCGCTTCATTAACTAATGTTGGTGCTAATGGCATAAGGTCTATTTTAGGAAACCTACGCAGTAACGCTTCTGAAAAATCACGTTCATCGTTCGCAGTAAAGAATATTATCATATTATCTAAATTCGCCTTAACATCATCTCCGTTAGGCACTGATAAGCGACCATATTGCAGAAAGTCTAAAAAGAAACCATCTGCGCTTGGTTTTGTCTTATCCCATTCATCTAATACAACAACAACTTTCTCGCTTTGTGATGCTTTTGACGCTTCGAATATTTTACCATATTCTATTTTGACACCAGAAGTAGTTTCTTCGCTCGGCCAAATACGCATCAATAGGTCATCTTCGCGAGTACCTGCTGAACATTGATGGAAGTATAATTTACGCTCAAGAATCTCAGACAACACCTGAGGTAGCAGACTCTTTCCAGTCCCGGCGGGACCGTATAGAAACGCACCACCAACAGGCTTTGATTGAATTGCAGACGCTATATTTGAAGCAAAAGAGGTATTACAAATGTAATCCTTTTCATTCAATGCGGTATGCAATCCTAAGACTGAGATATTATCTTGCATCGCTTTTCCTTTTTCGTTATTTGTTATCACATACAACAATTACTTGTCGCTGTGCTTTCTTTGATAAATTCTATCTTAGGCGCAAGAACTCAAATATCCTGTAAATGAGAAACTGTCGCCTGTACTTTAACATAGCACTTGTAAGTGCGTGTACTCTTTTCTTTGATTCTATATGAGTGCGACCAAGCCAATACTGCTGCTCTATCGCTTCTATTGTATTTGTAAAGATTCTTAATTTATCTTCTTCTTTCATAAAACTTTCCTTTTCGCAATAGGAGATGAATAGCGGAGTTGTGAGTGGGAGGATGCTTGTATTGAAATACCGCTACTCATCTGTTGTCTATTGCTTTATTTAGTTCATAAACAAATGTCTCTGCGCTCATACGTCCATTATCATATTGACTAGTTAAATAACGCAGTTTACTTTTCTTGATATTTCTATAATACGCACTGTTATCTTCAGTGTACAGATTAAAATCTTTATCTACTCTATATCGCATACCATTAGCTTCAAATGTTACTAGCTTGTCCGGAATATATCTATTACACGCAGGTAAGCCTTTGTATTTATCTTCTGGTGGTACGCTTTTATCTGGCTTATGTATTATTACTTCATTTACTACGCTATCTCTTATAACTACGCGTAAATTAAATTGACTATAATACTTTGCTAAATGATTAACTACAATATCTCTCGCTGTTGAATAGTGTGTCGCTTTGTGTGTGTAGTACACTACTTTTCCCTTTCTATCACTAGTAAAATCTTTAGCGATAAACTTGGTCGAATGACGATTTATTTTTATTGTTAGCTTATCCAAGTATTGAATTCGAGGGTTTTAGGTGTGTTGGTACGTGTATCTTTAAATATAGCATAAAAAAAGCCTATCCAAAGATATGAATAGGCTTGATTTATTACAAACAATAAATATATTATTTGTTTTGCTTAGTCTTATCCTTCTTAGGTGTCGTTTTATTCTGTGCTTTTTCGGTAGCTTTGAATATTTCCTTAAACTTCTCTTCACTAACTCCAGCCTTATTTGGCTCTACTACCCTAAATAAGGGTTGAACTTGTATTAATTGGTTCTTACCATCTAATACATAACCCTTCTTACCTGTCGTAGTTACATTAGGTAGTTTCTTAATAGCTTTAGTAAATGATTCTTTCAATGTTGTAATTGTAGAATTATCTACTACCTTGCCAGTTCTAGCCTTAGGAAAAGAATTTCCTTTAGCTTCTTGCATTTGCACCCAATCATCAAAGCCTTGTTCATTGAATACTTCATTACCGTCTACTAAGTCAGTAAATAAAGTTTCTTTGAATTCAGCTACTTGGGCATTAGTGTATTTTATAGCCATATTATATCCTTTATTTTATTTTGTTTAATTGACAGTATTAATATAGTGTATTGATTTGATTAGTGTCAAGTTTTAAATAAAACAATAAAACAATTTAATACAGTGTTTGATTGTTGCCTTGCTTTACAGATAGCAAACTAAAAATTATACTATAAGACTAGACATAATATATATTATACGACATTATTTTTTTCAACCTAAAAGCACTGAAAACGAAAACCGACTGACCGGGTCGGGGGCACTATAAAAGACCCACACCCAAAGTGACCCTATTTTTTGCATTTTCCTTAAAACAGCGCTAAAAACCCTCAAAATATTTGTGAAAAATTTTTTTCAAGTTTTGTATAGTATATATAGTATAGTATAGTAATAGAAATAACTATTATATGCGTATAGTATATATTATATATATAGCGCTATATATTATATATATATTACAAAGCCTAAAAATTGTAAATTTGACATTTTCATTATTAATGCTTAACTTCCGCTGTGCTAGAGTCAGAAAAGAAGAAAAAATTGGCACAAGCTAAGAAACATTGCTGTAATTGGGTTAACAATATATGCATAGGAGCTATGATGAAACATGAAAACGGGGTATTATACCAAATAGTAGACAAAAAGTATGCGGACAAGCCTTGTAAAGCTTATGATTGTGAGTACTTTGAAAATATAGTAGTACCGATAGTGCAGAATGAACATTAAAACATTCGACAGCGAGGCTTTTGCAGTTGATGCTGAAGCTCATTTTTATCTATGGTGCTGTGATTGCAACTTAAGACACTTAGTTGTAATAGAAGCTATGGGTAAAGGTGCTGAAGATTTTAAAGAAAAGGGCGGCAAAATAGCAATTGGCATGCTCAGAGATGATATAGCCACTGATATGTCGCGTAAGAACAATAATATCGTATTATATAGTAGGAAACATGGCAAGAATAAAGAAAAGTAAAAAGCGTAGAGCTCTTATTATACCAGATGTGCATTTTCCGCTACAGGATGATGCTGCTATAAACTGCGTAATAAAGGCTATACCAATAATAAAACCGAATATATTCGTATGTTTGGGTGATTTAGGCGAATGGAAGAGCGTTTCTCCATTTAAGTATAAAAGACGTAAGCGCCCACCATTAGAATATGTTATAGAAGAATTAGAAAAAGAACAAGCTAAGGTCAATGCTGGTCTTGATTTGTTTGATAAAGCATTAAAAAGGGTAAAATGCGAAGAAAAGCACATGATTGAAGGAAATCATGATAATTGGCTAAATATGTTTGTAGAAGAATATCCATATTTGGATAAATATAAGTATAAAAATATTATGAGTCTGGATAATAGGGGGTATAAGTACTATCCCTATGGAAAGCTCATGCGTATAGGTAAGTTATACTTCTATCATGGTGGTCACTACTCTACAATTAACCATACTAGGCAACATACTATGAATTTAGGTAAGAATATAGTATATGGACATACTCACGATGTTCAACGTGCTGGCGTTACTCATGTAGATGGCGCTCATCATGCCTTTTCAATGGGTTGTTTAAAAGATATGTCTAGTGAAACAAATATGTGGTTAAATAATAGACAGGTTAACTGGGCTCATGCCTTTGGAGTAGTTGATTGGTTTCCTAATGGAGATTTTCGTTTAGAGGTTGTCGACATAGTAAATGGTAAAACATTTCTATGGGGAAAGGAAATAAACGGCAACACAACCGCGTCCGGAGGAAAAAATGCTAATAAAGCTAAGAAATAAGAAGTAATAAGGTCGGTAGTGGCGCGGTATAAATTAGTAAAGGGTGTTAAACAGCCTGCTTTTGAAGATGTAGATGAATTTAGGGAAATATACCCTGATGACTATATATATGATAATTGGCGTGATGCACCTACAGATTCATGGACTATGACTGATGATGGTCAGGTTTGTAGAATAATAAAGCGCTTACCAATGAAAGGTGGTGGTGAATTAGTTACTACAATACTAGGAACTAGACATACAGAGCGTAAACACTTAATGTCCGGTTTACCACCTAAAAACATATATAGCTTATCTAGACATGAAAGTAGTAATGTGCACAGGGCTAATAAAACAAATATATCGCGAAGAGAGAAGTTATTTGCTAAATATGTTGCAAAAGGAATGAATCCTACAAAAGCGTATTTAAAGGTATATCCTACTAATAGAGAGGATTATGCCAATAATCAAGCAACAGCCTTGCTAAAAACAGAAAGGATTAGTAAATTGGTTAGTGAAGAAATAAAACAGTCCATGCTAAAGGTTGGTATAGACGAAGATTATTTACTTGAGAAAGCAAAAGTAATAGTTGATAAAGATGAAGCTAGAGATTCCGATAAACTTAGAGCGTTGGAGATGTTAATGAAAATAGCTGGTATGTTTCCAAAAGAAAAGAAAACAGAGTCTCTTGCTGTATTTGAAGGCTTTAGTAAAGAAAAGTTAGCTGAATTAGGTGGAGCTAGCGTAAAATTAATATCTCATGGAGAAAAAGACCCTGCTTAAAGATGGTTTTAGTGACGTATCCATAGAAAGCATGCCTGTAGTTATTACTAGCAGTAAAAAATGTTTTGTATGTGATAGAAGTGTTTCTAATAGAGATAAAATGGTAATATTTGAAGAATATGGTAAACCAAGAAGTTATTACTGTATTCATTGTCATTCGGTCTTTGGAGATGACGATATATTGATATTTGCCAATACTAGTAAAAATAATAATATAGTGGGGTTATCATGAAAGAAAGTTGGTTTAGTGATTGGCTAGATATAGATGTAGTTGAAAAAAAGGAAAAGAAAAAGGAGAAAAAAAATGAAAACAATAATGGTGATAGTATACCTAACACCGGTAAGCCCAATACTAACGGTACCCGTTTGTTATAGTATATATAAATTTACAAGTTGGATAAAGTCAATAATTTTAACATAAACCCCTCTCCTTCTCAAATGAAGGAAGCGGATGAAATACTATCTAATTCATATAAAGACTTACTATACTTTGGTAGGGCTTTCTTACCAAAAGACTTTTTAAATAAAAGTACTTCCCCAAAGTTTCATAAGTTAATAGCTAAAAAATTAATTAGTACTAAACCCGGAGCTAGAATATGTAATATTCTTCCTAGAGGTTTTGGTAAGTCTATATTGTCAAAAGCAGCTATACTACATAAAATGTTATTTAGTCCTAAAGAAGAACAGCAGTTTATTGCTTGGATTGCAGAAGAACAGGGTCAGGCTATTGACCATTTAAAATATATTAAAACACATTTAGAAGTAAATAAATTTATTCGATACTATTTTGGTGATATGGCTGGAGATACATATGGTAATCGTTGGACTGAAAAAGATATTGTAACTGCTAAAGGCGATAGAATGATAGCAAAAGGTACTTCACAGCGCTTACGTGGTCGTTCTGAATTAGATGTACGTTATACTGGTATTATACTTGATGACTTTGAATCTGAATTAAATACTAAAACACCAGAACGTAGAGCTGAAATTAAAAAATGGGTAGTATCTACTATATATCCTGCATTAGAAGAATCTGCTGGTAGAGAAGGTTGGATATGGTTATGTGGTACTATTGTACACTTTGATAGTTTTTTACAAATGATTTATGATGGATATAATGAAGCTACAGATAATGGTAGAACATATCCTTGGGATTTAACTTTTTATAGAGCTATTGAAAATGATAAACCTATATGGCCAGAACAATTCTCAAAAGAAAAGCTAGCCGCTAAGAAAAGAGAATTTATAGAAGCTGGTTTAGTTAATAAATTTGCTCAAGAGTATATGAATGATGCTCGTGATGTATCTACTGCAGCATTTAAAATAGATAGAATACAATATCATGCTCATGAATTTAAATCAATAGATAGAATGGCTTATTTAGCTACTACAGATGAAATGATACCTGTTAATGTTTATATTGGAGTTGATATAGCAGCAACAGCTACAAATACATCAGATTTCCAAGTAATAATGGTTATAGCTATGGATAAAGAAAAAAATCGTTATGTATTGGAATATTTCCGTGAACGTATCCCTACATTTGATTTACCACAAATAATTGTAGATATGGCTAATAAATACTCTCCTGTACGTAGAGCTACAATAGAAACAGTAGCTGCTCAAGAAATGGTAAGAGATATGGTAACAAGACTTGCTCATAGTGATAAAAGACTTATTCCGGGTATATTCAAAGGCGTTAAACCTCCGGGTGGTATAAAAAAAGAAGATAGATTAGAAACAACACTAGGGCCTATTGTTAATTCTAAAAAATTATTTATAAGACGTAGTATGACAGAATTGGTAGATGAATTTTTTGAACATCCATTTCCGAGACATGATGATTTAATGGATGGATTGTATTACGCTGACTATTATGCAAAAGCGCCTTCAAGCTCTAGAATGAAAAAAAGTGAGTATAAAAGTGTTAGTAAAAAGAGAGCGAAGAGGGGAAAAGTATACAATTGGATGACCGGACTAAGAAATACTTGACACTTTAATTTTTTTTTCATAACTTTGGCGCCGTATGCCAAACATAAAATTAGACCCCAGAGCGAAAGAGAATCAAGAATTATGGCAACGCTGGAGAGATGCGCGTTCATCTTGGGATACAGAAGCTCGTTCTGATATAGATTTCTATTCAGGAAATCATTATACAACAGATGAAAGCGATGACCTTTCTGCTGTAAACCAAGCTGCAGTACCAATGGATAGAATTGGCCCAGCAGTTGAAAAACTTAAAGCTATTATAACAGCTAGTCCTCCAGCTTTTACAGTTATACCAAGAGAAGATTCAGATGCTAAATTATCTAAAATATGGCGCTTGATACTTGGTTATTGCTGGGAGTTGTCTAGCGGTGACGTTCATATGAAGCAAGCAATACATGATTATGCAGTAACTGGATTAGGATATTTATATGCTTATGTTGATAATGAATCTGATTTCGGTAGGGGCGATGTCAAGTTCACAAGTGTAAACCCGTTTCGTGTCTATGTCCCACCATCATCTAGGGACAGGTTTTTCGATGATGCTGATAGTATCATATTGTCTACTATACTAACTGAAGAACAAGTGCTTCGCCTCTATCCGGAATTAGGGCCTCAATTAGACCCTGAAACAGGAGAGATGGTAGAAGGTTTAATAAAAGATATAAGTACACACTCAGATGAAGATTATCCTTCTCCTCAAAATAAAAATAGTATTTATACCGTATATCCAGATGCTTCAAAAGATTTAGACTATGGACAAAGCGAATATTATCAAGTATTAGAAAGATTTTTTAAGACTAAAGTACCATTTTACAGAATAGCTGATATGCGAACACAGGAAGAGCAAGTATTAAGTGAACCTGAATTTCAAATGTTTTTAGCTGAAAATCCTGATGTTTTTGAAAGCGGATTGATGGAATATGAAGAAGTTTTACAAAATAGAGTTGCAGTTATAGCAACTGTAGGTCAAATAGTGTTATATGAATCTATATTAAATATAGATATATATCCTATTATACCATTGCCAAATGTATATACTGGAACACCATATCCTCGTTCTGATGTTGCTAGAGCTAGACCAATGCAAAGATTATTAAATAAATTATGGTCTTTAGCTATATCTCATGCTCAAGCATCAGCAGGTCTTAAATTATTAGTTCCTTTAGGTAGTGTAGAAAATATTGGAGACTTAGAAAGAGATTGGGCTAATCCTAATGCTGTAATAGAAGTAGATAGTTCTCAAGGAGAACCACATTATCCATCTCCTACTCCATTAGCTGCTGAATTTTATCGCTTAATACAAAGCGCTGAACATTATATAGATTTCACATTTGGTTTACCAGAATTAATGCACGGTTTTGCAGAACAAGCTCCAGATACAGTTAGAGGTACAGAAAAAATGGTATCATTAGGAGCAGAAAGACCAAAATCTAAATTAAGAGATATAGAATTTGGTATAACAAGATTAGGTAGAGTAATGTATGGACTTGGTAAAAGTCATTACTCATACCAAAAATTATTTAAGCTTGCACAGCCTAATAACGATTTAACAGAAGTAACTGTTAATTTGTATGATGATGTTAGTGGAACTTTAATAGATATAGCAAAAGATAAATATAATGTTAATCAGCATGATGTGTCTATAGCTCCCGGTTCTACATTACCTACAAGTAAATGGGCTGAGTATAATGTATATCTAGAAGCATTTCAATTAGGAATTGTAGATAGAGAGGAAGTTTTGAAAAAGAATCCAGAAATATTTGATAAAGAAGGAATATTGCAAAGAACTGGAGAAATACAACAATTGCAAAACATGGTACAGCAATTAGAAGGACAAGTAAAAGATTTGCAGGGTGACTTGCAGACCGCTCGAAGAGAGTCGGTGGCAGATAGGAAGAGGGTTGAAGTTGAAAAATTTAAATCCAAACTTACTAATGTCGAAACGGATGCTAAAGCAAATAACAAAGTGCAGGCTGAAAGGCTTGCCGGAGCAGTGAAGCTCGCAGCTGAGAAATCCAAAAATGTAATGGGTTCTACTCCAGAAGCTGGCGAGACATTGTAGAAAGGAAAATAACATGGAACAAGCTGAAGCAATACAAACTACCGAAGAACAAGTCGTAGACGATGTTTTAGGTAGTGGTGACGGTATGTCTGATACCTTTTTTGAGGATGATGCCACACAAGAAGAAGATGTTCTGGGATTTAATGAAGTTCCAGAAAGTAATGCTCAAGATTTGACTTCGCAACAGCAGACAGATTGGGAACAGGAAGCACGTAAGTTCCAATCGCTTTATGACAAAGCCCAGTCTGAAAATGACAAATATAAAGGTGTCATGACTGCCTTAGCGGAGAAGCAACTTCAAGAGCAGGGTTATGGTGATGGTGTCAATCAGAATAGCAGTTCAGAACCTTCGCTGTCCGAGGATGAGTTTAATCCTTGGGACGCATACTACAAACCGGATTCAGCTTCATATAAGTATAGAACAGCTCAAGAACAGCGTTCTGTAAGTGAAGCAGTTAATCAGCAACTTGGTCAAATGAATGAGCAAATTATGATTAATAATACGGTTAGCGAATTGAAGAACAAATACAAATTGAATGAAAATGAAGTCAATCAATTTATGGAATTTGCTACAAGACCAACAGAACAGTTATCTCTTGACACTTTAGTCAAGGTATGGCGTGGTTCTACTGGTAATGTAAAAAGACCTGAAGTTCGCAATTCGGTAGAGGCTGCGAAAGCAGCTAAACAAGCACCACGCAGTCCGGGCGCTTTACAAGGAGCTCCCCCAGCAGTCAAAGATGAATTTGATGAAATGTGGGATGGAGTAAAGAACGCCGGAGGCATGGGAAGCAGATTACCTTAATTAAATAAAGAAAGGAAAGCATAATGGCTACAAGTGCAGCTGGCTATATTCGAGGCCAGATTTCAAGTGCTGATATGGCGACAACTGCCGGTAATAGTCATGCTTCGGCTCATGGGGCAACCCCAGATAGTAGGCGAATGTATGACTTTAGCGATAGAGTCGCTGAGTTAGCCCCAGAAGAATCTCCTTTTTTTGTATATCTGAGTAAAATAGCAAAAGTACCTACTTCTGACCCAGTATTTAGGTTCCTAGAAAATCGTAGTAAAATTGATTGGACAAATCGTTCACTATATGCTGATAGTGCCTTAGGCTCATTATCAGCTGGTGTTTCTGGTATTATCAATTTTGATGATGGTTCTGGAGCCAATGTTGATTGGTTGGTTCCGGGTATGGTTGTTGCTGTTGAAGTGGTTGATGGAAAATCTCAAGCAGTATTTCGCTTAGATTCAGTTTCTGTTAATTCAACTGAAACAGTTTGTGATGTTACTTGTATGAGCGTTGGTAACTCCTCTGAGAGTGGTTATAACGCTGTTGCAGATGGTGACAAAGCACAGATTATTGGTACTGCATTTGCTGAAGGTTCGGGTTCGCCAGATGTCTGGTCTAAATCATTAGAAGACGATTACGGCTATACTCAAATCTTTAAAACAGCAGCAGAAATGACCAATACGTCAATCGCTACTAATTATAGAGGGTATGCAAACGAATGGCAAAGAATCTGGAATCTTAAACTAAGAGAACATAAGGTTGATATAGAAAGAGCAATGTTATTTGGACAGCGCGGAAGACAAAGTGGCGTTCAAAGTACAGAAGGTCTTGCAGGACATATCATCGTAAACCGTCAAGCACAATCACCCGGCTCTATTTCATATAGTTCCGGAGCTCCGTATTTTGCGGCAGCAGCTTCTTCTTCGGTAACGTATGATACGTTTTTAGGAGACTTTGAAGTATTATTTGACCCAGCACGTGGTGGAAGTAATAACAAACTTGCTCTAGCTGGTTTACCTGTTATCTCTTATCTAAACAAAGTTGGAAACAATAGTTTCATTGATGTGTCTCTTGGTGACCCTGACGATACAGGAAATCGTTATAACTTCCAAGCTTCACAAAGAGATGGCTCTTTTGGACATAAAATCATGCAATTGAATACTGTTCATGGAGATTTATCTATTGTTCGTGAGCCATTGTTCCGTGGAATGTCAGCAGGTTTCTTACTGTTGGCTGATATGGGTCAATTAGCTTATAGACCTTTGGTAGGTAATGGATTAAATCGTGATACTCATGTAATTACTAACGTACAACAAGCTGATGAAGACCTTCGGAAAGATATGATTCTTACTGAAGCAGGTCTGGAAGTAACAATTCCAGAAACTCATATGTTGTATTCGTTCACTGACTTGAATTAGGAGGGTTGAATAATGCGTAGTGATTATATAGAACAAAATAGTGGTAGGTCTGATTTTAAGAAAAAAATACGCCACGTCAATGCTGCTTTAACATTAACAGCAGAAGACTCAGGAAGTGTTTTTATGATTAATCAGGCTTCAGCTTATGCTATCACATTACCAGAATGTGCTTCTGACGATAATAAATTAATGGGCTGGAATGCCGAATTTATTCTTGGTACAGTAGCATCTAATGCTGTAACTGTGCAAGTTACCGATGATGATGGTGACAATATGCATGGTCATGGTATTGATGGTGAAGATGGAGCAGCTCAAACAGTTTCTGAAGGAACTGGTTTTGATGTACTAACTTTTATTAGTGGTGCAACAAAAGGAGATAGAGCTTCTATCGTTTGTGATGGAGACAGTTATTATGTCTTCAGTTTAGCGGCTGATAAAGCACATATCACATTTAGCTAATCTTAAGTTTGAGAGGTAATAGCTCAATATACAGATTGAATATGGTGGGGCGGGAATTATCCCGCCTCACTAAAAAAGTAAGGGAAAAAAATGGCAGATTATAATTCATCAAATACAAAAACAAAAGTTTTTATTCATAATGCTAACCCGGGAACTCAAGGTGATTCTTCAGGGATGGCAAAAGAGATTTATGATTATATCGTTGGTTTAGATAGTACAAATAATGCAATATTATCTGTATCGCATTGTCGTTTAAATGGCGATAGAATTTTAACGCTTATTGTAGCAGGTTCTTAATGAAAGAATGTATACATTGTGATGAGCCAAATCCAGAAGGTTGGTTCTATTGTCGTTCATGTGGAAATAAAGCATCGGACCCTCTGTATACAACTCAAGTTATTGTAAGAGACAGCGGATGGGCTACTGCAATACGCAAAGATTTAGTTGGTTTTTCTACTACTACAATGGAAGATAGTGTGAAATCAATAGAAAATAATATAATAAAAGAAAATTCCAAGATATGGAATGAAAGAGCAAAAAAAGCTTGGAGACAAGGAGATTAGTATGCCAAAAGTAGGTGGAAAACATTATCCTTATACAAAAAAAGGTAAGCAAGCCGCGGCTAAGGCAAGAGGTTATAAAAAAGGTGGAGCTGTAAAGCGTGGAAAAAAACGTGGAAAAAAACGGTAATTCTAATTGGCCTAATATAGATTCAGTTGATATGACTGATTTTGATTTTGGAGAAGATTATTTTAATCCAAAATTTATTGTAGCTATTGAAGCATTAGAAGAGATAGCTTCAGCAGGTGAACAAGCTAATCCTGCCGCTCTTGTCAAAATAGCCGAAAAAGCATTAAGGGGTTAATATGGCAACATTAAAAGTTAAAATACAAGAGGATATAATTCTTGGAAACCAAGATTATGGCTCTAAAAGAACATTAGAAATATCTAGCATTGATGAAATATATAAAAGAGTTGTTACTTGTCCAGCTAGTCAAACTACAACTATTGCAGTTTTTAATTCTAATGCATACGGAGCAGCTGGGGCTGTTGATATTGAAGATTCAAAATATATTAGAGTTACAAATTTAGATGGTTCTAATTCAGTTGAGTTAGCTGTTGTTGGAGCAGCTACTCTTTATCAAGTAAAATTAGGTGCTGGTGAAAGCCACATTCTTGGAAGCGCAGATGACTTAATGTTGTCAGAAGCTGATACAAGTCCAAGTTTTGGAACTATGGCTGATTTAGGCAGTATACAAGTAAATCCCGGTGGTAACGCAGTAAGCGTTGAATTATTTATAGCGAGTGCATAATGGCTACTTTTGAAGCACAGGTAGAAGGTTTAACAAGTCTTTCAATAGATGGAAGTAGTGCTCCTACGCAAACTGAATTAACTCAGTTTCTTACAGATGGCGCTAAAGAAATAATAAATGTATTACCAGAAAATCTTTTAAATCTGTGCACATCTTCTGTTAGTTTTACTTCTGGTAGTGCTAGTACTTTAAATACTGGAAAAATATCAAATGTAATGAGAAGTGATGGGGATATTAGTCAGCCTTGTCGTGATGTACCTGCAATATATAAAGGTAGATATTCAGACCCTGACGATATGAATTATGCTACAATTACAGACCCTATTTATTATATTGAAAATAATTCATTAGATGTATTACCTGCTGGTGGTTCAGTAACATATTCTGAAGTTCAATATCCAACAGTATCTTATAGCGATTCTGCTATAGCAGTATTTCCTGATGAAGCTGAGTATTTAGTACCATTGTATGCTTCTATAAAATCGTTACAAAATGTTTTAGGTAATAAATCATCTAATTCTGATATTACTACTGCTCTTACTGCTATTAACACTGAAATGGATGAAACTCAGGCAGTTTGCGATAAAATAGACGCTGATTTGGTTTTAGCAAAAGCAGAAGTTGTACTAGCTAAAACTGAAGCTGCTGAACTTGCCACACAAACTGATAATGGTGGTGATTTTGAAACTGCTTGCGATGCAATGGCAACAGAGTTAGCTAAAGTTGATAATATTATCGTAGAAGCAAGTACTGAGTTTGATAAAGTAGATAATGTAATTGTTGAGGGTAGTGTAGAATTTGATAAGTCTAGTGCGTTGTTAGACTTAGGTGAAACAGATTCAGAGGGGGCTGTTAACACAGCGGCTGCTAAGATAATAACAGAAATGGACGAAACGCAAGCTGTATGTGATAAGATAGATGCTGATTTAGTTCTTGCTAAAGCTGAGATTGTTTTAGCTAAAGCGGAGGCTGCAGAACTTGCAACTCAGACTGATAATAGTAGTGATGTTGCAACGGCTCTTACAGCTATAAATACAGAATTAGATAAGGTTGATGAAGTTATATTATTAGCTCATGAAGAATTTGATGAAGTAGCTGCTGAAGTAAGTTCCACAGTTACATCTCCTATAACAGCATCTAGAAGTGCTGCTCCAAGTGTTTTATCTATAAATGATTTAACTGTTAGTGTATCAGCTCCTTCTGCTCCTAGTTTAGCTACAATTGAATATCCTGA
>TARA_R100001594_G_scaffold581_3_pt1 | contig 17354 bp, 23 predicted proteins | sample TARA_R100001594 | Tara Oceans TARA_R100001594 (sample SAMEA2622752) | marine metagenome | biome: marine biome (ENVO:00000447); feature: marine epipelagic mixed layer (ENVO:xxxxxxxxx); material: "saline water (ENVO:00002010), including plankton (ENVO:xxxxxxxx)" | depth 150 m | reverse complement strand
TCAAACTGATACTCTTTACTTAAATTGTATTTATTATTCGCCATTTTATTTATTATTTATTATTAATGTAATATGCTGCCCGCTCTTTAGTAGACAGTTTTTTTAAATCAACAGTTGAGTTAAAATGTTGCCCTTCAGGATTGTATTTAATACCTTCTTCTGCCGGTTCGCCACTTAATTCAACAACTTTGTTTCTTAAATCTTCTATTTCAGTCATAAGTTCACCAAGAAAATCATTTTGTTTAGACATCTCTGTTTTTGTTTCTTCAGAAAGTTCTTCAGTTTCCTCAGCAGCCTTATCACCAAATATAGCCTTTTCTAATTCCGCTACTCGGTCTTTTAACTTTTCATAAGTTTCAGCCCAGTCTGCCTTTTCAGCTGGTGTTTCCCCAGGTTCGTCAAACTCTTCTTTTTTCTCTTCAGATAATTCTTCAGTATTTTCTTCAGATAATTCTTCAGTAGCTTCTACAACGTCTTCAGCTTCTTTTTCTTCACCTAAATCTAAAATTTCAGATGAATCGCCAATAGTCATTTTGTTTCCATTTTCCATAGTGTAACTTCCTGCAGATAATACAGAAGCTTCGCCATCGTCAGAAATAGCAAAGACTTTAGAACCGATCATAAATTGCTCGTCTTCTGTAGCAATAACACGACCGTCTTCTAGTTTTAATTCTGCATACATTTTTACAGAATAAGATTTAGGTTCATTTTTCATTTTTAAGATATTTAAAATTTTTTCTATAGTTCCCATAACATATATATATATAAAAGTTTATAAACTGTTTATTTTGCTGTCTTAAATTTGATAGCTGCACAGACTTTTGCGGCCGTTTCTTTATCACCGTATTCTTTCATTTGGTCTTTCATGCATTCGTCCCAAGAATACTTTAACATAGCTTTACGTTTACCAAAAGCAATATATTCTAACATTTTATATTTTTTCTTTCTTTTTTTTCTTCCTGTTTCAGCATACTCTTCACGTTGTGTTGCTGTACTATGGTCTTCACAAGGCATAAATAACTTTACACCATCAACAGTATGTGGATGACTACCTGAACACCCTTTAAACATTTCAGCATATAATTCTGCTTCTTCTTTTGTTCTGAATAATGGTTCACCGTCTAAACTACTAACAGGATTTAATTCATTTTGTAAAATGATGTCTTTTATTTTACCTAGCATTACTTCATCAGGACAATCTTCACAAACTTCGTCTAATATATCTACTTGTTTAGATGCCTCAATTATTTTGTCAGTAAAGTAACCTTCAATACTAAAACCCCTCACTTCTTTATTCTTTATCGCTTCCCATATTTCAGGATTGTTTTCTGCACTCACTTGTACAAACCACGTTCCAATCGGTAAATTACTAAAACCATACATATTTGATTTATCGTATTTCTTGTCTTCTTTTATCCACGATTCTACGACCGTTAACCCCTCAACTGGTACCTTGTGTTCAAGTGTATGATTATTGTTGTTTAAACTCGACATAAATAGCTTCTGTGCTCGCTTTATCGTTTCCTTAGTAAAGAATACATCGTACTCTTCGTTAGTGTCCTTGTCAAGTCGTGGTATTTTCTTATCAGGAATTAATATAGCTCCTATCAATTGTTTTTTCTCTTCATCTACTTTTGCAAGACTTAAAAAATCATTGTTAAAGAATACAAAGTTTTCTTCAATCGCTGGAAACTTAACTACACTAATCGCATCAACTCCAAAAAAGTCTGCAGTTTCGTCTATAATTAATTCTATTAGTTTTTTCTTTTTCTCTGCCATAACATATATAAATATAAAGTTGTTTATTTTGTTTATAATGTAGCCTGTATGTCTAACTCTTCTTGTAAGGCTTGTGCGTTACTAATATCGTTTTCAACTACAAAAGCCTGTACTGGTTGTACTCCTGTGTCAGGTGGTGTAATTGCATTCATATTAGGTATTAAATTCCCACCTATTCCACCAGCTTGAGGTATTGCAGGGGTAGCTCCAGCCGTTCCACCACCATCATCAGTAACGCCAGGTAATTTAGTTGCAACTATCTTTTTAACATTAGCAAGACCAGCTGCCACTGCACCAACTGCCGCAATAGGGCCAAAGATGGGGCCGGCACCAACAGGGGGCTGTGCCAAAGCTGCTGTAGCTGCACTATATGTATTAATTAAAGCCTGACCTACAGCTAAAGCTTTACCTGCTTTGGTTTCTTCACCTATTAACGATGCGACCGACCCTAACGCATTAGCTACAATATCTCTTCTTGTTCGCCCTAAATCTCTTTCTATTTGCGCTTTTGCCTCTGCTTCTTTTTCAGCAATCTTAACCGCTTCATCTGCTGCTTTTTTAGCGTCTTCTAATTCTTTTTGTTTTGCGTCTGCTGTGGCTTTTATTGCGTCAGCTTGTTCTTTTTCTAAAGCTTTTAAGTTTGTTAATTGTTCAGACCTTTGCCCTGTAATTCTTTCGTCTAAGTCCGCTAATTCTGTTTTTGCATTTATCAAGGCAACCTGTAAATCTATATTATCTTTGTTTCGTGATAATTCTAATTCAGCTAATTCCACCTTCTTATTTGCCAGAGCTTGTTCTTCAGCAAATTGTTCGTTTAATATCTCACCTAATTTTGTGTTAGCTGCTATACGCTCTTCAAAAGTTAAACTAATATCATCACGCAACTGTCTTTGTATTTCCGCGTCTTTTTGATATGTTAATTGTAATTGTCTTTGATTAGCTTCCGCTAATTTTACTTCGTTTTGTAATCTAACTAAATCATTGGCGTATTTTACAGTTTCTTTTGCGGATTCTTTTGCGTTTTTTATAAAATCTTTAAAACTTTCACTATTACCAACTACAGCTTCTTTAACACCATCAAATGACTGTTTTGCTAAGTCGCCGGCCTCTTTAAATTCACCCTTTAAAACCTTACCTACCGCTTTTCCTAACAAGCCAAGACTTTTAACAACAGCCATAACGGTATTGACTAATTTTTGAAAAATATCTCCAATCACTACACTCGCGATATTTACTTTGTCCATTACAGCTTGATTTTTTGCCAATGCGTCTTTTAATGCCGCAAAACCCGCTACAATTAAACCAATACCCATTGCTTTAAATGCTAATCCAACACGCTTAACGCCAGACTTCATTGCTGAAAAACCCTTTTTAGAATCTTTTGCGCCTTTTCCTGTTTTTTTAACGCCCTGCTCTAATTTATCAACTTGCTTAATAGCATCTTTAGCGTCTACATTTATTTTTATATTTTTTTCTACCGCCATATTATTCTAATTATTTGTTTAAACATTCTTTTAAAACTTGTATGATATTGTTCCATACCATAAACGAAATCTAACTCTTTATCTTTATACTCAACTAACTGAATATGGTCAATTGTAGGTATGATTAATTTTGTTGTTGATTCTATATATTTTTTTAATTCCATATTAAATAATCTCCGTTTTGTAATTCTATGTTTTGTGAATTTTGATATATAGCCCAATTTTCATCATAACCTAAATTAAAATTGTTGATCCTATTTATATCTAAATCTACGGACAACTGCCATACTCTTTTAGTATCTGTTTGGTTATCATCTAAACCAAATCTTAATATATCATTATGCGTACTTATATATAAAGTACACGTTGTGGGGTTTGCCCCCTCTCTAATACTAAATTCTTGTTGTCCACCTGCTGTACTTAATTGTGTTATTGTTCCGTTCTTATTTTTAAATGCAGTATAGTATGCAAAGCCCTCTGTATATCCTAAAGTATATGTTGAACTTTTACCACCTACTACTGTAACAACACCTTTTACCCTTATAATCATATTTATATTATTAGGTATTCTTAAAGGTGTACTATATACGTCACCTTCGGGGTACGCGTAACCCCTTGTGTTTCCTGAAGTATTACCGGATAATACTATCCTATGACTTTCGCCCTCTAATTGTGGTATGTCCCTTTTTTTAGTTCCGTGTTTTATAATAATGTCATCACCGTATAAAGGTAACATTGACTTACTATATTTAGTATTATTAACACCTCTAATAAATGGTCTTTTTAAACCACCTAATTTATCATATACAAGTGTTTTTAATTCTCCATTGCTCAATATAGAAGTAGCTGAAAATATACTTTTTAATCTAATTGGTAAACTACCTGAATTAGCTAAGCAAGGATATAAACCACTTGCTTTATTTGCTTGCGCCCAATAGAACGGTGTGCCACCATTACAAGTACAACAAACTGGTGTAGTATATAAACCAGGAAAACCTGTACCGATATCAGGTGTACAATCTGGATCGTTTTCCGGACACCACAAGTAAAATAAGTTTCCTAATGTGTTGTTTCCGTTTATTTCACCAAGAACATACTCACACCCCTCACATTGTACTAAACTATCTACAATTTTTAATAGGGTTACTTTAGTGGAGGCTTGTGCACCGACTTGGTAATTTGAGATATTAAGTATTCTCCAATAAGTATCTTTTATAAAAATTTCATCGTTGAATTTAAAGTTAAATATATCTACTTCACTAAGGTTTAAATAACATTCCATTATTCTCGCTTCTGTACTATATAAACTATCTATATAATTTTTCCAGTATAAACCGTAAAGCGCATTATTGAACCAACTACCAACGGAATCGTTAAAATTAAAGACGGATAAATTACCAACTAAAGGCGGTGATGAGTTCCAATATAAAGATTTAGTTGATGAAGTCAATGTATATATATTACTTGACGGCGTAATATCAAAAGGACTACAAACAGGGTAGGTTGTAAAATTAAATGCCGTTACTGTGACCGTACCTGAATTGTTATATACTCTATGTAAATTATAAGACGTTGAACTTCCAGCCGTATCTAATACAGTAGTTGCTGCTCCATTATAATAAAATAATTTAGGTTTTGTTTTTACTACTTTTGGTTCTGTCTGTCCATCTCTTTGTTCGTAACTAATTTCGTATTGAGGTGAAAAGTTAGGTAGGTATGTCCCAATTTGTGTATCTTCACTAGCGAAAACTTGACTATTTATAAAAGGTGAAAATATAGACGTGTTTTTCATTTCACCAGTTGCAAAATCGTTATTTATTTCGTCTATTTTTAAATGCCCATATACATTAACGTCAGGAAACCGTTCCTTAAATTCTTTGTTATATAAATCGTCATCTTCTTGATCCGTTAAGTGTATGGTCTTTTTTTGTAAGGTTGTGGTGTCTTTTACAACAATCTCTTTAGAGAGGTCTAATTTGTCTGTCCAATACTTTATATCACCATCAGCGAGATAATCGTTGTAAGGCTCTATAATTAAGTTTGTGGGGTCGTTAGGGTCTGTTATTATAAGTAAGTTAAACCTTTCAATAATATCTTTTAAAAATGCACGTTGTGTTATATCAGGGTCTATGCAACTCGGTATATCAACAGTAGCACCGTAAATGTCGTTACTATAACCAACCCAATCTATCCTTATATTACTATATAAATCGTTTCCAACCTCCCAACCTAAAATACTATATTCAGTTGTATTACCTACTCTTATTGTTAGTGAACCAGCCCCACCACCTGCACGTGTATAATTACTTAAAAGAATTACGATTTGAGCTGAAGAGCCTGGTTCCATTTGTGTCAAATCTAAATTCCAATCTGAAATGCCTAACAAACTATTGCCTGATAAATCTAATTCACCAACCCCGCTTTCTGCATAGGTAAAATTTAAATTAGGAACTGGTTCGCCATCTACGAAATCAACAGGCCGTAGTATTGCCTGCGCTGTAATCGGTGCACTGGTATTAAAGGCTGCCACATTAGAACCTGCTATAACATGCTTTACCCTTACTTGTGTCATATTGTTATCTGAACGAGTAAAATAAGAGTATGTTTCATTCCAGATATTGTCAGCATCTTGTGGTGCTGTATTATTAGTGGTTGCTGTTACAGTATCAGCTTCAACAAGGTGTTCTGTATTTTGTTCTGTATATGCGTCAAGGGTTATAATTCCCCATTGTGCACTGTTTCCAACGTCCATAAATCCTGATGGGTTTGCGTTTGTGTTGGTTGTTGGTATTGCAGATAACTCTAGATGGTTTCCTGTTGTCATAAACAATTTACAGAAATAACCGCCAGAGGCTCCAGTTTTGTCTATGAAATCAGAAGTATAAGAAAACCCAGCTTTTGCAACAATCAATTTAATTAAAGACTTTAATTGTATTGCAGGTCTAAATTGTGACATTGAAACACTTAGATCAGACGAAATTGTTGAATCATTAATAGCTGTTATTGCAGATGAATCTAACCTTAAATACCTCTTGACATCGTTACCATCTGCGTCTGTATCGTTAGGGTTAAAATAAAAATCTTTTTGTGTTACCGATATTGGATATACTATTTTTGAAACTGCACCATCTGAATCGTATAAAGAAGTGCCCCCTGTATTTTGCAGTGAACTGCCCCAAGAAGCAGCTAAATTAGTTTCATTAAAAACGTGGTTAAATTGATCGTCATAAGTTCCGTCATCATTTTTAAAAACGTCTTGTAATTTCTGTTCACCTATTGTACTAAATAAAGAAGCAGTATTTGACATCAATACTACTTCATAAACCTGCGCTTTTTGATATACAGATTTTAATTGTAACACACCTTCAAATTGTGGTATTGTACCGATATATAAAACCGCATCAAATTTTGTTCGTGTATTAAATACTAAAGTTTCTAAATTTACATTAAACCAGTTTTGAAAGAACTCGTTATTTTTATTTGTAAATGGTAATTTAAAAGTTTGTGAATAACTACCCTTTCTTGTTTCAGGTTCTTTAATATCACTAAACTGAAAATTTAAAGAAACATTTGGAGCCTCTTGTAATTCCAATTCGTAGGTTGTGTCTACTGTGGCACTTGTGGTTGCCGGTCTATATGCTACTAATCTAACATTCATTATGAGTTAGTATTTATTGGGTTCGCGTATTCTATGTTAATAGTATATTGTATTAATCCATCATTTGCTGAAGTCTTTTTAACGAAAGAACTATCTGTTACCATAACTGGTACAGTATAGTCTGTATCGTCATTATCTATTATTGAAACATTTGTACTCATTATTAAACTCTCTAATAATACCGCATCGGTTTCTGTTATCCAGTCTGTTTGTAAGGTTTCTTTTAATACGGCTGTTACTTGTCTTGTTTTTTTACCTCTTGCAAAATTGTCATAACTATACATATCAGAATTAAAATTACCTAACATTGTTTCGTAATTATTTCTGTTTACTTCTATTGTTTGTACTGACTTCTTTTTGAAATTAAAATAATCATAACACCCTAAAGAATTACGCCACGCTAATCTTCTAACTTTAAAACCCTTACACGATCCATCTTGATTTATAAATATGTATTTATCGGAAACAGTACTACCCGCGGCAGTAGTTGCTTGAACCGTGTAAAAATACCAGTCCGTAAAATTAGAAGGTCTTGCTGCTGTTGTTGCTGATTGTGCTTGTAAATTACCAGGGCCACAACCAAAATATAATAATCTCTTTGCATTACTATCTACTTCAGAACCGCTTGTAGTTGGAACGGCGCCACCTTCTGCTACTGTGTTTTCTATGTATTGTGTTGAACCAATTGCTGAACCGCTAGAATCATAATATGTAATATACATTCTAACAGGCACACTATCAAAATCACTTTCACCATTTAAAAAGGCTACTGTATGAAGGTCAGTAGATTGAACATAATTTATCCGTCCTTCATCACCAGCAATAAGACCAAAACCCTGTCTTTGAACATCGCTTAAAAATCTATCAGTTGCCCCATTTAGTGAAAAAGCTAAAAATGAATTGCTTTGAAAATCCGCGGTGCCTCGCGATGTTGTTAAAGGTAAAGAAGCCGCTATATAATACTTAGTATCATTAACTGAACCAGTTGTTACATCACCAGGTGATTCGTTTGCTGCTGTTGAATAGTTTTGATAACCTTTAACATATATTTTTTTAACTTGATTACTATTTGTTGAAAATGGTTTTGCGATGACGTTTACACCAACAGAATGTATGCTTCTTGTTGTAGCATTTTGGTCTGCTATAGTATCTTCTAGTTGACTATTTACAACGTCCCTAACATCAAATATAGCTCTCGCTTTATTGTTTGTTATGTCATCCGCGTAACCATTTCTACGTTGTTTTAATTTAGCTAGTAAAGTTCCTGAAGCGTCATCTAATCTAATTTCTAAAACTAACTTGTAATAAAACAAGCCAGAAATAGTAGATTCATATAACACATAAGGTACAATTGGTGTCCAGTTTGTAATAACTGGTGAAGTTGTACTATCGCTAATAGGTTCTTGTTCAAATGATAACGCCATATTCTAATCTTTTAATAATAATTCTAAATCGTCTGCAAACGCTTTAGTGATATTTTCTGTTTGTTTGTTTAATTGTTCTGTAAATGGTTTACTAAAGAATTGAGTTCTTTCTAATCCTCTTTGAAATATAGACCTTTGGATCAAGAATGTTAAACTTTCTAATTTGATAAATCTACCTTTCTTATCTCTTCCCTTTATACCTTTTCTTCTAATCCAGTTTTTTATTGAGTTTTTAAACTCGTTCCAAGTTCCACCGAATTTACCACTACCAAATCTAAAGGGTGTTTTTCCCCCTCGCATTCTACCTGAACCTTTAAATCCACCGACACCTCTAACCCCTTCATCTACGAACTGCCAGTAATCATCAGCACGACCAAATTCAAATTCTAAAGTAACTGCATCTTTTGAAGAGGTAACCAAATAATCAAAATCATTTGATAATGTACCACTCGCATTTTTCTTTTTACGTTTAAGAATACCACGACCTTCTTTAACTACTTTTCCACCGAGTGTTTGTAGGGCTTGTATTGTGTTATTAAATTCCATTATGAATTAGCTATTATTGGCGCGATACACAAATTGTTTTTATTGTTCACATCTACACTTATTGTAGCACTCCATCCAGTCAAAAGATTATTGAAACGTGCCGTAAATGGTTCGGCGGTTATTGGTAATTGTAAAACAACTTCATTATCTACCCAAGATTGTGTTGTTAAACTGTGTTTAAATTCCGCTACAACATCTTGCAATATATTTAGTGTTTCACTATATCCGTCAACTCTTCCTACTCTCTGTTTGTTCGGATCGTCACCAACTTCGTCGTTTATCATATCCATTACAAAAATCGTAAAGTTATAAGTTAATACACCTTGATTAATTACAACATTACCAGGTTCTGCATATAGTATTACATAGTCAGTAGCACCCAATTTATTAATGTCTACTTCATCCATCATACCACTGTGAAAACTCTCTATTTCATAGTGTTTGTCTGCTATTGTTTCTAAATATCCTACTACGTTTCTAAAACTTATCATAGTTACTTTTTTGTGTATTATTATAATCCTGTGTATAAGCCAAATAAGTTAGAACTTCTAATATCGGTAGTTCTGTTATTTTACCAATATCTAATATACTATTGCTCATTGAGTAAAGTACATTATACCAACCCCACTTACTTTGTAGGCTTACACCCTTTGTTGTTTCACTTCCTGTTTTTCCAAATAACGCAGCGAAGTCTTCGCCAATCTTTCGCCTAAAGTCAAAAAAAAACCTAACGAACTTAGTGCTATATTCATCGGACAATCTTTAAACAACTCTTCTTTAAATTCATCAGGGTTGTATGGTTCTATTGCATATCTATCGTTCACCTTATTTGTAACCTTTCTATATAATATACTCATTATAATATGCAGGTTTTCAATTGGATTTTTACAATAGCTTTCTAAGTCTATGTACTCCCCTGTTGTCAATTTATTTAAATTCGGAACAAATCCAAATTCAATATCTGAAAAGGTAAACACCTTTACAAAATCTTCTTCTTTCGGTTCGGTATCAATCATGCCTTTAATTATGTTCATTATTTCTAATAAGTCCGTGTATGCCATTTTCTTAACTACAAACGGGCTTGTATTACATAACAACGCCAAACTCCTTATAACCTTATTTTTCTCACTCGCTTTACTCTCTTGTATTTTAACGTATTCTTGATATATTCCTATTGTTATATCAGACCACTCGTTAGGTATTCTTAATTTCACCTCTTTCATTACTTATAAATATAAATTATTACTATTTGTTTTTACGATATATAATACTTACCACTATATGAAACCATTAACTTGTTTAATGCTACATAACGTACACTATCAATTGCATGGTTAAAAGCGTCAATTGGTTTATTTGTTATCTCGTTGTTTTTATTCTTAATCCACTTATAATTCCTAAACTCTTTGATAGCATTTACACTCCTTTTAGTTATGTTTAGTTTATGTCGTTTTAAAACATCAATTCCTATCCTAATACTATCCGCGCCTTTCTTTGTTGGTTTTATATTAATACCACCCATTCTAAAAATTTCTTCAATACTTTTCGGTTCTGCACTATCCGCAAATATCTCTATATTTCTATCAATACCTAATTGTTTAATCTTGTGTGCAATATCTTGATTTGTTAATCCTCTCTCATATAATAGTTCATCAATATATAAGTCTAAATCGTGTTTATATACTTTTATTAAACTGGTCGGATCTGCAGTAAATCCAAAATCTAAACCTAAAGCAATTGGTTGTGCATTGTCAGGTATTTTATCAATTATATTAAATACAGGGAAAATGGTTTCAGTCGCGACCCCTCTTTGACCTTCACCAAAAACCCTGTATAAATTTTCGTCTACTTCTTTAAGTCTTTCAATTTCTGATATTGTTGATTGTTCTAAAAATGGATTGTCCTTATACGTTGAAATATGGAAATCAACATCATCTCTATCTGCATCTATTATTTGTGTATATAACCAGTGATATTGTTCTGATGGGTTAAAGTCAATTATTATTTTAAATGTGGTTCTTAATGATAGTTGTATAAATTCATCCATTGAAAACTCATTACACTCATTTAAAAAAAGTATTTCACGTTTACGACCTCTAACCCTTTGTGGTTGGTCTACTGAAATGAACTCGAAATAATTACCATATAAAGTATATAAATGATTTGATTTGTTGTGTAGTCTTTCGTCGTATAGATTTTCTTTTTTAAGTATGTCAAAGAAATCACGCATTGACGTACCTCTTAATGCTGGCATTGTTTTCCGTGCGATTGTAATATATAAACCCTTCCCTTTATTCTTGTATGCAAACTCTATTAATGCAAGTAGTATAGAATATGTTTTACCACTTCTTGTACCACCCTGTAAAACACAAATACGTTTAGTAGAGTTTTTTACGTCATAATATGGTTTAGCTTGTTTCGTCATCGTCATTAATCCAAGATGGAGGCGAGGCACTAACATTTACGTTTTGATCTGGTAACCCCTCAATCCTATCTAAAATTTCTTTGATTGCTTTTAGTTTGTCGTTGTTGTTACTATCCTTATGGAATGCAATTTGTATTAACATCTTTGCTATAGGGCTTCCAAAGTCACCAACACCACCCATATTTGTATCTTGTGTAGATAGTAATTCTTTTAATACTGTGGCAACATTTCTACGTCCTTTTGGTCTACCATTCTTTTTTGGTTGGTTGGTAGAACTGAACTGTGTTGCTTTATTTGGAAATTTATTCATTGTGTCCGTTTTTATACCGATTTTTAAAATGGTAATATATAGAATTAACTATTATTTTTACCACCCCTACGTTTAGTATTATTAGTGTTCTTATTTGTAGGTAATAATACTTTATTCTTTTCATATAAAGACTTTATTTTCTTTTTAAATTCTTTTACTTTCTTTTTACTATCTATTTTTATTACCCACATTTAACTGCCTTTTGTCCTGTAAACTGTTCCCATCTTTCTATGATTACATCACAGTATTTAGTATCTAATTCCATTCCATAACATACTCTATTTGTTTTTTCACAAGCTATTAATGTTGAACCACTACCTAAAAAAACATCTAAAACAATATCAGGTTTTAAATTAAATTTTTCAATTGTCCATAAAAATAAAGATACAGGTTTTTGCGTAGGGTGAACTCTGTTCTTTTTTTCACTTGCCTGTTTATATAATCTACAAACACTTCTTAAATTAGTATAAGCTAATTCACAGTCAGTCTGGTCGGATTGACCATTATTTTTATCCCAAACTATCCACCCTTCACTGTTTGGAATAATGTTAGCGTAATAATTAGCGCCCCACCAAACCTGCGGACATTTAAAAATGTCATTAATTAAATTAAAACTTTTTTCAGCGATGTTTGTATTGTCATCTCCTATTATGTCTTTTTTATATTTTTTACTTAACACCCCACTTTTACTTACAGCATTCATACCATAGGGAGGGTCTGTAAATACCATATCTACTTTATGTCCATTCATTAGTTTAGATACATCACTTTCTTTTGTGCTATCTCCACACATTAACCTGTGTTTTCCTAATTGCCAAACATCACCTAATTTAACTCTACTTTCTTTTACTTCAGGTATATGGTCATCTTCTGTGTTACCTTCTATTATTTTATCTATATTTAATCCTAGTTCTATTTCTTTAAAACCCCAGTCTTTTAATTCTTCAATATCAAATTCATTTGCCAATATATCCATATCAAACTCACCACCACTTTTATTAAGTCTTATATTTAATTCTCTTTCTTCTTCTTTTGTTAAATCCAATACTACACAATCAATATCTTTATACTTTAATTGTTTACATACTTTTAGTCTTTGGTGTCCACCGATAACAGTAAAGTCTTTGTTTAATATAATTGGATCAACCAAACCAAACTTAACAATAGAATCTTTTAAATCGTTGTATTGTTTTTTACTTATCTGTCTAGGGTTGTAAGTTGCTGGTTTTAATTTATTTATTTCTATTTTCTCTATGTTCATTTAATCTTTTATTTAAGTCTATTATCGCATATACTTGATGGCATACGTTTTCTAAATGTTTTATCCTTGTGTACATATTAAAAGCGTTATCACTTTCACAGGCCAAATGACAACTCCTACAAACCGCTACAAGATTTTCTATATAATCATTTGTAACTTTGTTTCTTGTTCTTCTTTCAAGGTGGTGAATATCTACGGCCGGACTGTTACACATCTCGCACGGAATATAATCACCTTCAGCATAGCCAAAGAAATTCAAATATACTTTAGTATGTTTCTGCAACTTTCTTTTTTCTTTTTATTAGTTTCAAATCGTCTTTTAAAGATGATACTACAAACTTACCACCACAGAAATAACAACCTGTTTCTCTGTCTATTAAACTAACTCTAACACAACTGCAACAGAACCTATATATTTTACTCATTTTTACAACTATTTATATAAACCTTTTTAAGTTTAGCCAATGTTTGCTGTACACAACTGGTACAACTTGACGGCTTCTTATTTGCATTAAATACTTTATTATATAACTTTACTAATATAGCTTGGTCTTTTCCTGTTATTGTTCCTTTTGTTCTGTCAATGACTTCTTCATATATCTTTTGTTCATCTTTAGTAAATTGTCTAACCTTATTATAAGGAAACATTTTATTTAATTTTTCTTTACGATCAGAACACCCGCAATCATCACCAAGAACTTTTTTAGCCACCTTATCTATTCCTGTAGCCTTTAACGCTTTCTCTATACTATCACCAAGACCTTTACTTTTTGTCATCGTTTAAACCCTTTAAAATTTTCTTTTTTAACTCAACATTATCAATAATATCAAAGACCCTATCAAGTATAGTATTTACGGCTTGTGTTATTATATTCATATAGTGTTGTTGTTCAGCTATAAAGAATTGTTTCCCTTTTTCATCTACAAAAGAAAATACTCGGTCGTTCTTGAAATCTGTACTTTTACATTTTTTTAATGCTCTTATAATTCTTGTCTTTTTCATCGTAATGCTAAAATAAAAATTAATACTATAATAATACCTATTACAAACATACATTTACTTACAAATTTTTCTGTTTTATCTCTCATTGATTAAATAATTTTTTACGTTTCTAATTGCTTTATATAATGTGTTCTTGTTTATCTTGGTCGCTCTTTGCATCTCGGATAAACTAAACCCTTCTTTATAATATATTCTAAATACTTCAGCATCGAACCAGTACAAGTCTTTTAATTTCTCTTCAATCCATTCTAATCTTTCTTCTATTTCTTCTTTCTTTTTTGTATTGTCTTTTGAAGTGTCAGGGCTTAAACACTCTATTATTCTTGTTGTTTGATATTCGTAATACTTTTTATACTTGTAATAATATCTACTCGTTTTTGAATTGTATTGATTTAATATAACTCTAACAATATAAAAAGTCATTTGTTTCTTTTCTATTATTTCGTTGATCCTATCTTGGTCACATTTATATAACTCTTCAATCACAAAGTGTAATAAATCTTCTTGTTCTTTAACACCCGCTATTTTTAAACTTATTTCTTTAAGTCTATCATAGTTTTGTATCAGGTATTTATTTAACATACTTTTATAACTGAAGGTATAAGTTCCTGTTTCATTAGGTTATATTCTACATCTGTAATTTTACTAATATCTATTTCACCTATATTACCAAATCGTTTATGTAGTTTATTATAAATATAATTTAATATACTTTCGTTTTCTTTTAAATCTCGTAAAATAAAATTTAATGTTGCACCTGAATCAAATAAAATTATAAACAAATAATTGTTAGTATCTGTGTAATCATTATATATATGTCCAGTCCTGGTAGTAAAAAAAGTTCTTTTAATTTTCATTTTGTAACACCTGTTTTATTATTGCAGCCATTACATCAACGGTCATTGAATTACCCGCCTGTTTGTATATTTGTGAATCACTAACAACACGTTCAAAACTATCAGGGAAACCTTGTAATCGTAAACACTCTAAGGGTGTTAATTTTCTTATCTTTCTACGTTTTATTATTGGTGTTGATGATGTTGTTAAGCATGGTGCCATTCTATTTTTTCTTATTCGTAAACCCATATCTGCACGTACATCTGCGATCCACTCCACACCATTTTTAATATAAGTAATAAAATCTTTAAAGGTAAAATCAATTTTTTTATTGTGTTTTTTATTGTATTGATGTATTTTATTTATTTGATGTTTTGTTAAATAATAAGTCTTATCAACTCTAACATCTAAAAATTTTTCTATTGGTTCTGTTATTTTAGTTTCAGGCCATTCAAACGTATGAATATCAGCAAACCCCACTATAAATATACGCTCCCTATTTTGTGGTATTCCGTAATCCTTAGTATTTAATACTTTGTGATAAATAGTGTAATTTAACCCCTCTAACGAATCCATTATAGTTTTAAAGGTGTTTCCCTTGTCGTGTCTTACTAAGCCCTTTACGTTTTCTAAAATGAAGTATTTAGGCCGTTGTAACTTAATGTATTGAAGTAGATCGTAGAAAAGTGTTCCCCGCGGATCATTAAACCCTTTTCTTTTACCGGCTACTGAAAACGCTTGACACGGAAACCCTGCAACGTATAAATCACAATAAGGAGTTTTTGTATGGTCACGTTTTGTAATGTCATCATACCAATTTTCTGTATTGTAGTTTGCTAGAAAACTTTGTTTTGCATACTTGTCAATATCACAAGCGAAAACAGATTTATATTTTATTCCTAATTTTTTTAATGCTTGTTCAGGTGCACCGATACCTGAAAAGTCTGTACCTATTGTTAACATATTTTACCATTTAAATAACGATTAATAACTTCTAATGTTTCATCAAGGCCGTTACATATCTCTGCAACATAACCACGTTTGTTTAATTCATTACGCCAGTATAATTGTTCTTTTGTAGCTCTATTATAACCTACCTTTAATTCTATTGCTAGCCCGTGCCATTTACCAACAGGCTCGTATATAAATAAATCAGGAAACCCCTTTTTATATCCTGACTTTTTCGCCTTTATTCTTTGTGACATATGAACCTGATATTGTCCACCCATTGAACCGCAAAATAATATGCCTTGTAGATCAAGGTACTTACACACCGCTTTTTGTAATTGGTATTCTGTATTTTGGTTTACTGTTCTTTTCATGCTTTAATCCATTTAGTACCCGCATTTGGTGAATATATACTTTTATAACCAAGACTTTTCAAATGGTTATAATACTCGTTTCTTTTAGTCTGATCTAATCTTTTATCATACATTTCGTCATAGTGTTCAGGAAACTTTGAATTACTTTTATTAAATCCATTCGTTGACCATCTTTTTAATCGTAGGTTTATATCAAATGTTTTTTGTAATTCTGCTCTGAACTTTGTACCGCTCTTATTTTTTTCAGTCCAGTATAAAAAGAAATCGTTTTTATCTTCATCACTTATACCACTAATTGAGTGGATGGACTTTTTAAAGTCCTCTATTCTTTCTTCTATACTTTTACTTTTACTTTTACTTTTACTCTTACTTATACTTATACTAGTATTACTATCGTTATACGTTCGTATTACGTTCGTATTATTCCACCTTTTTTTTACACTATCTTTAGCTTTCTTTGATTTTAAATTAATATCCTCTATGTGTTTATATAATCGTTTAGAGTAAAAACAATTATCTTCAATAATAAATAAATCAAAATCTTCTATAACTTGTTTTAAAATAACTGGATCACATTGTAAACCGAATGCAATTGAATCGTAATCTTCTATACATAGTTTGTTTTCCTCACTAAATAATAATTCCAGTATTCCCCAAAATATACCGTAACCTTCATAACCAAGTTTGGATCGTAATTTTATAACTCTAATGTCATTACGGGCGTTTGAATCGTGATTAAAATAAGTTTTTTTCATAAGTTAAATATATAAAAATATAGTGCCCCTGCTAAACAATTAATATAAATTTGAAAACAAGTAAAACAAGCAAAGGCACTATACAAATTAAAATGGGGGTGTCTCTTCTGATACTTCGTTATTTTCAAATATAACATCTTTTATCATTAAAGTATTATAAAACTTACCGTTATATTCTCTACTCTTTATATAAAAATTTATATTAATCAATTCACCTTCTCTTAATTTTTTTGAACCCTCTATTACATTAATGTTTTCTTGTCCAAAAATTTCAAATTGGTGCTGGTGGTTAAAATCAGAATCCAGTTCTTCAATGGTTACTAATTTTTTAACGAAATCACCTTTAGTTGTGTTAATGTCTATTTGCTCAACATTAAGTATTTTTCCACGTATTTTATACATATCTATTTATTTATTAATTATTACTTCTTTTAAATTGTTCGCTTTCATCTTCGCTAAATACTCCAAGTTCATAAAACCCTGCTAATTTAAGGACAGCCCTAGACATTGCTCTTTTTTCAGCCATTTCAATTACATACCAACTATTCGT
>TARA_R100001594_G_scaffold5547_1_pt1 | contig 17444 bp, 20 predicted proteins | sample TARA_R100001594 | Tara Oceans TARA_R100001594 (sample SAMEA2622752) | marine metagenome | biome: marine biome (ENVO:00000447); feature: marine epipelagic mixed layer (ENVO:xxxxxxxxx); material: "saline water (ENVO:00002010), including plankton (ENVO:xxxxxxxx)" | depth 150 m | reverse complement strand
TGGGAAATTATGTAACTGAAAGATGTGTTAAAAACGGAGTATTACCTGTTTGGACAAAACGAGAATCCGTTAAATTAGGGCCACCACTCACAATATCTGAATCTGCAATTGTAGAATCTATGGGTGTTATAAGAGAGGCAATAAGAGGTTATGAATAAACATCAAAATTTAATAGCATATGATGGGTTTGAAATATATAATAATATTTCAGATATTAATGGTTATAGAAAGAGTAAATTAGAAGAAGTACAGAAAAATATTAATTTTATTTCTGAATTATTTGATAGTAGTATAAAAGTCTTAGAAACTGCTTCTGGTAATTCCAAATTTTTATATGGTTTAAGTGATAGTGGATTGTTAGAGAGTGGAGTTGGTATTGAAGTAAGTCAATCAAGGTGGAGATTTGCAGAGAAGTGGAAACAAGATGGTAAATACTATAAGGTAACAAATATAAATGATGATTGTTTGGAAGTTGATTATAGTAAATATGGTAAGTTTGATTTGTATTATTGTTCTGATGTGGCATTTCAATTTTTTGCACCCATTAGAGAAAATGCAGATAGGATACTATTAAAAAGTGTCTATGATAATTTAAATAAAGGTGGTAAAGTTGTTTTGGAATTAAGTGGATTTGAAGATATAATTTCTAATATGAATTCCAACGGTGAGTATAAAATGTGGCATGAATTAGACGAATCAGATCCTTGGCAATACCTGTTATGGGATTGTACATATAATAATAAAGTTTTAACAAAGAGTAAGATTTTTATTAAACGGGGAGAATATCAACCACCACCACTTATAGATAAAAGTGAGGTTCAATTAAGAATTTATTCTTATGAAGAAATTATTGGTGTGTTGGGTGAATGTGGATTTGATAATATTGAGATAGTGAATGGGTGGAATTCTGAAACTGGTGGAGATTTTAATGAATTTGTCGTGGTTGGTGAGAAGGTATGAATCAGAAACTTTTAAATGAACTTGGATTGGGTTACTATAATATAGAAGATTTTTATGTAAAACCGATAGTTTTGAGAGATGGTAGAGATTCAATTTTATGGGTACACGAACCTACTGGTCATGGAATTTTAGATTCAGAATTTTGGGTTAAAGAAGATTTTTATTCAGAACAATATAGAGATGAGTTTAGTGCGGATAGTGAGGGCGAAAGAAAAGAATCTGAAGAACACTTTCGTATATATAAAAATTTAAATGATAGACAATTTAACTTATTTAAGGATAAGTTGACGAGTGATACTAAATATTTAGAAATAGGTTGTGCACACGGCGGTATTGTTTCCAGAGTTAATAATCACGGAGTAGATGAATGTCAGATAGTAGAACCAAACATACAAGATTCTAATTTTGTTAAATATAAAAATCCAAATGTTATAGTTCACAATTCAGTATTCGGTGATGTAGAATTAGAAGATAATTATTTTGATATCGTGGTGGCATTTGATGTGGTTGAACATGATTTTGAACCTGGAAAGTTTCTTAAAAAATGTTATGATTCTTTAAAGGTTGGTGGCCAGTTGATAATAGCAGTTCCTAATCATAATGATATTTTATTGACTCATTATGATTGTGATAAGTATCAAGAATTTTATTATCACAAGGCCCATGTAAATTATTTTACAGAAGAGTCAATCACAGAGTTGTGTGAATCTGTTGGGTTTGGTGGAAGTGTTAGTAGTTTTTTAGATTATTCATTTTTCAATCATGTCCATTGGTATCAGACAAACAATCCAATGGGATCAGGAGTTACTGCATTCGTAGGTGATGTGTTGTCCGCTGATGATAATGAATTTAGAAATAAAATAAATAATTTTTATAAAAATGTTGAACTTGAATATGAAAAAATTGTTAATGAGAATATGAGTGGTGGAGCCCTAATATATAACGGAGTTAAAAATGTATAGTGTCAGGCATGTAGGAATTACAGTTACGGATATGGAAAAATCTCTTGAATTATATAGAGATTATTTTGGATTGAAAGTAGTTTGGGATGAGATAGAACAGGGTGAGTTTATAGATGGACTATCAGGTATCAAAGACATTAAAGTTAGAACTGTTAAATTAAAAGATTTTGTTGGTGGAATGGTTGAACTTTTAGAGTATAAATCTCATCCAGAAAATAATCATCAAAATTTTGAAGAAAATATAACAAAGATTGGTGTTTCTCATTTTGCAGTTACGGTTAAAGATTTAGATAAAACATATGATGAGTTAGTAGATTTGGGATTAAAGTTCAATGAGAAACCACGAGTATCACCTGATGGTGGTGCCAAAGTTTGTTTTTGTAGAGATTTTGATGGTACATTGATAGAATTGGTAGAAGAATTAAAATGATGTTTTCTTTAAAAGATAAAGTTATTATAGTAACAGGAGCGAATGGTGGTAATGGTTCTGTTATATCAGATGGTTTAGAGGAATATGGAGCAACGGTAGTTCGGGCGGATTTACCAGAATATAATGTTAGAAATCCAATACAACTTGATATGTTAGTTGCTAATGCTTTACAATGTGATAATAGAATAGATGGATTAGTAAATTGTGCAGGAGTAACTCACGGAAATGATGTATTTGATTATACCGATGATGACTGGGATGATACTTATGAAGTTAATTTAAAGGCACCATATGAACTATCAAGGAAAGTTGCTAAACATATGAAAAATAATGGTGGTTCAATTATCAACATAACGAGTTTGAATTCTGAATTGGGGTTTCCTAATAATCCTGCTTATGTTACTATGAAAGGTGGATTAAAACAATTAACTAAATCTCTTGCGGTTGATTTGGGTAAATATAACATACGAGTCAATAATGTTGGACCAGGATATATCAAGACCAATATGACTAAGAAGGGCTGGAAGAATAACAGAGAAGAAATAGAGAAAAGAACAATATTGGGAAGATGGGGTGAACCAAAAGATTTAGTTGGAGCAATAATATTTTTACTATCAGATGCTTCTGAATATATTACAGGACAGGATATATATATTGATGGTGGTTATTTAACAAAGGGGTTATAATGAAAATTATTTATGTAGATATCGATGGAACTATTTGTAATACTAATGGTATAGATTATGCTAATTCAGAGCCAAAGTATGAACAAATATATAAAATAAATAGATTATACGATGAAGGTAATACAATTATATATTGGACTGCAAGAGGAACAGTTACAAAGATAGATTGGTTGGATTTAACTAAAAACCAACTTGACGAATGGGGTGTATTGTATCATGATGTCAGAATTGGTAAACCACAATATGATATATGGATAGATGATAAATCAAAAATAATAGAGGATTTAATAGTATGAAAGAATTAGTTATATATATAGATAGTTGCTATGTTAGTGCAAGATCAGAAAATATTATTGATTGTATAAATAGTATAGAAGAAAATATAGGAATAAAAGATTATTCTTATTATATTGTTTGTAATACTTTTCATGTTGAGGATTTAAAATCGGTATATGAATCTTTAATTGGGGATAAAATATTTAAATTAGTTGAAAAAGAATCTAATGGTACTTGGGCAGATAATTTTAATACTTTCGTTGATGACTGTAAGAATGATTTTAGAGTTTTAATGATGTCTCATGATGATTTGAAGATAGATACGAAAGATTTTTATAATATCTATCTTGAAGAAACCAAAGATATAAATCCAGATGAATTGGGATGGACTACATTTTCAAATATTGGATATCAGAAAAGAGGAAAGTTATTGGCCAATTCTGTTAGAGAGGGAATTAGTGTAGATAGGATAGGATCTGATAAAATAAAAACGGAATGTCATACAGGAGATGTTAATAATTTAGATTGGCCAAAAAGAACTTGTGTTGTTTGGTCAACATTTCATATGTTAAATATAATAAGTTTTAAAAATATATTAAAGTTTCATCCTTTAACGGTATTAACTAATTGGTCTGTTTTAGCAGATGAAGATTTTAATTTAGAAGCAATGTTAAATGGTATGGATAATATTTGGATTCCTTATGTTAAATACCAACATCCACTCAGAGTTGAGGGAAGAATTGGTAGTGGTAAGGGAACAACACATAGATCTCACGATGAAGGTGAATATAATTTTTCTAAGAAATGGGGGGTAACTTGGAGAGTAAGAAATTATACGGATGAAGATGTTGAAAGTTTATTAAATAGATATCCAGATAGTAGACTTCAAAAGTTTGCTGGGAGATGTTCATATGATTATATTTATCTTGATGAATATCTAAAAGAAAAAGGAGAATAAAATGAGTGATGTATTGGTAACTGGTGGATCTGGAATGGTCGGTTCAGCAGTAAAAAATGGAATTAAATTATCTTCAAAAGATTGTGATTTAAGAAATTGGTATTCCACCATAGATTATTTTGAAAGGGTAAAGCCAAAGAAAGTACTTCATTGTGCTGCGAGGGTTGGTGGAGTTGGTGGAAATATGAAAGCTAAAGGTGAATATTATTATGATAATATAATGATGAATAGTCATGTTTTAGAGGCCGCTAGATTAGTTAAAGTTGATAAATTAGTTTCTTTTTTATCCACTTGTATATTTCCTGATGAAGTTGAGTATCCACTAACGGAGAAAAAAATACATTTGGGAGCACCACATACTTCTAATTATGGATATGCATATTCTAAAAGAATGTTGGATGTACAAACAGAATGTTATAGGGATCAATATGGTGTGAATTATATTTGTGTAATTCCTACTAATATTTATGGACCATATGATAACTTTGATTTGGGATGTGGTCATGTTGTTCCTATGTTGATACATAAGTGTTATTTAGCAAAAAGAGATAATACTGATTTTACGATATGGGGAAGTGGAAAACCATTAAGAGAATTTATTTATTGTGATGATGTTGCATCATTGTTGGAGTGGTCATTAGATAACTATGATGAACCAGAACCGATTATATTTTCAACATCAGAAGAAATATCTATAAAGGATTTGGTAGATGTGATAGTAGAAAAATTCAATTTTAAAGGTAATGTTGTTTGGGATAGAGATAAGCCAGATGGTCAGTTTAGAAAACCATCTGATAATTCAAAATTATTGTCTTATTTACCAGATGTAAAATTTACACCAATTGAAGATGGTATTGAAAAAACAGTCAATTGGTTTACAGAAAATTATAAAAATGCGAGGAAATAGATGAAGATTGGAATAGTAGGATTAGGAGTAGTTGGTTCGGCAATTAGAGTTGGGTTTGAAAAGATTGGACACGAAGTGATACCACATGATATTAAACTTTATACCAAATTATCAGATGTTCTTGATACTGAAATATGTTATATTTGTGTACCAACAAATTCTAATGATGATGGTTCTTGTAATATTTCTATTGTACAGAAAGTTGTAAGAGAATTAAAGGAGTTAGGTTATAACGGAATTGTTGCAATAAAAAGTACAGTAGAAGCAGGTACTACAGAAAAATTACGAGAAGAAACAGGACTTATTATGTGTTTTGTTCCAGAATTTTTAAGAGAACGATGTGCAGAAGATGATTTTATAAATCATAATTCTTTGTTGTTAGTTGGTACGGATAGTGATGATGTGTATGATGTAGTAAAGGAAAGTCATGGTAGTTTACCAGTACATAAAATAAAATCTACTATTATTGAGGCAGAATTGATTAAATATTTTTCTAATACATACAAAGCGATGAGAGTTATATTTGCAAATACATTTTATAAGATTTGTGGTGAATTGGGTGCAAATTATGATGTTGTTAAAGATTCTTTTTTACTTCATGGAATACAAGAAGGACATTATTTAAATGTTAATAAAGATTATGGTGGTTTTGGTGGTACTTGTTTACCAAAGGATACAAGGGCAATGAAGTATTTAGTTGATAAGTTAGGATTAGATTTAAAGTTATTTGAAACGATTATACAAGAGAATGATAAATTCGTTGTAAAAGTACCAGAAGGGATGAGAAAGGAAATATGAGAAAAGTTTTAATTACAGGAGGAGCGGGATTTGTTGGACTTCATTTATCTAAATATTTATTGGATAGAGGATATGAAGTTACTATTATTGATAATTTTGCAAGACCTAATAATGATGATGAATTTTTAGAAGTTATTGAAAACGAGAATTGTAAACCGATAACGGGTGATATTACAACTACACAGCTTTTTGATGAGTTACCAAAGAATTATTATGATGATATTTACCATTTGGCCGCTATAAATGGAACATCTAATTTTTACAATCATCCTGTTGATGTTTTTAAAGTTGGAATTATTGGAACATTAAATGTTTTAGATTGGGTGGTAAAACAAAACAAGGGTAAGGTTTTATATACAAGTAGTTGTGAAGCATACGCTGGAACAATGAGAATGATGAAAGATGATTTTCCAATCCCAACACCTGAAAATATACCACTTTCAGTTGATGATGTTTCAAATGTAAGATGGAGTTATGGAACAGGTAAATTGGCAAGTGAGGTGGCATTAAATAGTTATAAGAGTCAGTATGACTTTGATAATTTTTCCATTGTTAGACCACATAATTTTTTCGGGCCAAGAATGGGATTTGAGCATGTAATTCCTCAGTTTGTAGACAGAATAATAAAAAAAGAAACACCATTTAAAATTTATGGTGGAGATGAAACTCGGTCTTTTTGTTACATAGACAACGTGATAAAATCTTTAGTTATGATACAGGAGTCTGATAAGACTAATGGAGAAACTTATCATGTTGGTAATGATAAAGAAGAAATTACAATTATGGATTTGGCAAAAATGTTATTTGAAATAGCAGGAAAAGAACCTAATTTTGAAATATTACCTGCACCAGAGGGTAGTGTAAAGAGAAGATGTCCTAATATAGATAAACTTAGAGGGTTAGGATATGATGTTATTTATCCAACCAAAGAAGGATTGGAAAGGACATACAATTGGTATGTTGATAATAATAACTGGTATTACCCAAAAGAGAGTTAAATATGAAAGAAAAAGTATTAGATTTAGTATCAGAATATTGTAAGGAAAAATTTAAACCCAAACCTTTTAATTCAAAAACTGATAGGATTTCGGTTGGATACCCCTGTTATTCAGATGAGGAAATGAGAGGTGCTATTGGTACTCTATTAGATTTACGATTATCACAGGGGCCAAAGGTAGAAGAATTTGAAAGGTTATATTCAGAATATATAGGAACACGATTTGGTGTAGCCTGTAATTCAGGATCGTCAGCAAATTTACTTGCATTATCTGTATTAATTAAATCTGGTAAAGTAAAAGAAGGTTCAGAAGTTATTTTACCAGCAACTACATTTGCTACAGTTGTGATGCCAATCCTTCAATTAGGTTTAGTTCCAAGATTTGTTGATGTAGATATGGATACTTATAATATTAGTATTAAGGAAATAGAAAATGCTATAAATGAGAACACGGGATTGATAATGCCAGTTCCCACTTTGGCTTGTCCTATTGATATGGAAAGTGTTATGGATATAGCAAATAAACATAATTTACCAGTATTAGAGGACTGTTGTGAAGCACATGGAGCGTCTTGGAATGGTAAGAAGATGGGTTCGTTTGGAACTTTATCTACATTTAGTTTTTTTGTAGCACATAATATTACCACAGGAGAAGGTGGGATGGTTATGACAGATGATGAAGAGTTGTATAGTTTATTACAATCAATGAGAGAATTTGGTAGGTTGAAAGAATATGATAAAAGTAAATCAAGATTTTATTATTCTACTGATGAACTAACGGATTTTGATGAAAGATATGCATTTGAACTCGTGGGATATAATTTGAGAATGACTGATGTATATGCATCATTGGGTATACCACAAGTTAAAAAGTTAGATGATTTAAATAGACAGAGAAATGAAATTGCTAATTTTTATACGAATCACCTGAGCAAGTATGATACTTATTTACAGTTACCTTATACTCCTGAAGGGGGGGTACACACATTTTATGGTTATATTATAACAATTAAAGAAGGTGTTGGTCTTGATAGAAGAACCATGATTAATTATTTAGAAGATAATGGGATAGATACAAGAGCAGTAATGGCTGGTAATTTATCAAAACAGCCTTTTATGAAAGGTCAAAAGTTTGAGGTACAGGGTGATTTGAAAAATGCTAATTATATTACTGATAATAGTTTTTTTATAGGTTCTCATCCACATATTAATCAAGAGGCAAGACAGCATGTGGTGGATGTATTTAAAAGATTTTTTATTAATTTACATAAAGATAAAACATTTGAAGGAATAATAGGTCATGAATAAAGTAGGTTTATTATTTACAAGTAGAAATAATTACAATTTATTTGATAATTGGATTGATATAGTTGATACAGAGGGATTTGAAATATTAAATATTGATGAGGATTCTACTGAAGAGAATAAGATTGTAGGTAAGGAATTTTGTGAGAAGAATAATATTACTTATATGGATAGAGAAAAAAGAGGTATGCAATGGAATTTTTTAACTGCATGTGAGTATTACGAAAGTAAAGGTATAGAATGGGTATTATGGTTTGCACATGATTGTTATCCCAAGAATAAACAATTCTTTAAACATTTAAATAATTGTTTACAAGACCCAAAATGGAATGAGTTTGGAGTTATAGGATTTAATGTATTACATAATACTTCGGAAATGAATGGTTGGGATTACGATAATAATTTTCTTGGACATTTGTGCAGATCCCCACTTCAGATAGGTGGTGCATATTATAGGTGTTCTGGACACGGAGATAGTAGGGCACAAATAGAAAAGGGTGATAGTTTTAGGAAACCATTTGCAGTTGAATCTATAAAATGGGATGTGGGATTATTTAATATTAGTCAATATAAAAAATATATAGAACCATCAGATGATTTTCATTTTTTTCATGCATGGGATGACATTTGCTATCAGTTTTCTTATAATAATGTTTATAATTTGTGTATGCCCCAATTCGCTTTTGCACACGACCAATGGTTAAAGCCTAAATTTGGAGTACCGAGGTCATCCCCTGGTAAAGGAGACAAAGACCAAACTTATAATATAAGTAAAGATGGAGAACCAGTTGAAGTTCAAGGTGGTGAAGATGAAGTTAGGGAATATTTTTATGGAAAGTGGGGACATTTAGATATTTGGAAAGATAGGTGGGGATTTGATTATCAAGATAGAGATACATTTGAATCAGTTAAGGAACATTACAAGGGAACTTTAATTTGGGATTTTTATCATCACGATCCTATAAATGGACCTTTGAAGAGTTTTGATATATGAGAAAGAAAGTATTATTAATAGCAACAATTTTCAGAGTAGGAGAAAGGATTTATCCTATAATACCAGAATTACATAAATTCGTAGATATTGATTTACTGCAAATTAATGAGATGAGTAAAGAATTAAAATGGTATGGTACTGAAGATCCAAGGATAAAATTTCATAAAGAGTATGATAAATATTTTGACAAAATAATAGATGGTGGTCGTCAGTCAATTGAAGAATATGGTGCAAAGAATGCATATCCTTGTACAGAGATTAAAAATTTAGATGTTGATGAGTATGATTTAATTATTTTTGATGATGACAGAGATAGACATGGAGTATGGTATATTTATGACCAAGTAAAGGATAGAATACCAATGGTTGGAAATGTACACGGAAACTGGTGGAGTGCATTAGATGGTTATCTTGATAAAAGTCATATTCAAAAATTTCACCAAAAGACATTTAATTATGCTTCAGTTTTTGGAGTAAAGGAAAGAGATTCTTATAATCCAAATGATTATATTCTTGCAGGGGGAATTCCATCAAATGATGATTTAAAATATTATGATAGAACTGACGATTTTATATTGGTTATTGTAAACTTTTTAGGTCATATGAGAGATATTACTATAAAATATCCACATGGTTATATGTGGAAAGGTAGTGTACCTGAGTTTTATAGAGTGTTAGTTGATGAAGATTTTATAAAGAATGCTAAATTAGTAGAGTTACAAAAGAAGTATAATAAAAAAGTTGTATTCAAATTAAAGGGTAGAGCTGCACATCCATACCCAAAAAAGGATTTTGATTATTTAAAAACTATTGTTCCAAAGGAATTGGATTATGAAGTCATAATGGATTTTCCAGATAACAATCAATTGATTTGTGGTTCATCTTTGGTTATTTCAGCACCATCTACATTTGCATTTAAGCCAATACAAAAAGGTATTCCAACGATATTAATTAATGGTGCTGGTATTGTTGGTAATTTTCAAGATTATCGTGGATTAATAGAACTGGGAAAAGATAATATATTGGATAGAGTTGAAAAGGAAATATCTCTTGGTAGGGATGAGTCCTTTATAAAAAATACAATAGAGGGTGGATTGGATTTCACTTCTACTGAAAGGTATGTTAAAAATATTATGGGGATTTTAAATGATTAACGGAAAATCAGTACTTGGAATAACATTGGCCAGAGGTGGTTCTAAACGAGTTCCAAAGAAAAATATAAAAGATATAAATGGTAAACCACTTATACAATACACTATCGATGAGGTAAAGAAAAGTAAATACATTGATAACTATATTGTTAGTACAGATGATAATAGTATTAAGTATTTGTGCAGGGAATTAGACCAAACTTATTTTGATAGGAAACCAGTAGATGATACACAAAAATCATCAGATGGTTTGTTAGAAGTTTTGAGTGTTATGAATAAACCACATTATGTAGTTGAAATTATGTGCACCAATCCATTAAAGACTTCAGAAGATATTGATGGAGTTATAGAAAAGATAGATGAGTTAGAAGCAGATACCGTTTGTTCAGTAGTTAGGGTGTGGGATTATCATCCATCAAGAATAAAATTTTTAGATGATGAAGGTAGGATGGAAGATGTATATCCTGAAACACCAGAGACAAGACGACAAGACTTGAATCCACCAGCATATATTAGAAATGGTTCTATTTATGCTATGACTTGGAATCATTTACATACACACGAGACAAGATATGATAAGAACACGGTAGCTTATGTTATGCCAGAAGAACGAACAATTAATATTGATGAACCTATTGATTTAGAGTTGGCTAGATTATTAGTATGAACAGGATACTTTGTATCACACCGATTGACCATCTTGAAGGTGTCCACGAGGCCCTGGCCGCCCGTGATAACGAATTTATTTATGAGCCAAATATTACTAAACAAAAGCTAAAAAAATTGTTAGATGAGAGTGGTGCTAGATATTTATTTACGAACCCAAATAAACAAAATTTTATATTGGATAAAGAAGTTTTACAATTTGGTTTTTTGGATGTTATAAACACCGTGTCAACAGGACTTAATCATATAGATTTAGATTATTGTAAAAAGAATAAAATAGATGTGTGGTCACTAAAGGATGATTATGCATTAATAAATGACCTACCATCAACATCAGAATTAGCATTTGGTTTGATGATGTCGTTGATGAGAAATATACCAAAGTCTTTCCATTCAGTAAGGGATGGTAATTGGGATTACGAACCATATGTTGGACACCAAATTAAAGGTAAAACTATTGGAGTGATTGGGTATGGTAGACTTGGTAAAATTATGTGTCGGTTATTTGATGGTTGGGGAACGGGTGAAGTTTTAATAAATGATCCTTATGTGTCTGAGATAGATCCGTGTGAAAAGAAAGTAGAGTTAAATACTTTATTAGAAGAGTCAGATGTGATTTTTTTACATACTCATGTTACTGATGAAACTCGTGGTATGGTAGATGAAGAATTTTTATCTTATATGAAAGAAGGAAGTTATTTGATAAATACGGCAAGAGGTGAATTGGTTGATGAAGAAGCAATTATTGAATCAATCAAGGTTGGACATTTGAAAGGTTACGGAACGGATGTGATTAAAGATGAGTTCGGTGATATACAGAATAGTAAATTGGTTGAGTTTTCAATCAATCCAAATAATAATGTAGTTATAACACCACATATTGGTGGGATGACAATTGAAGGACAAACAAGGGCCTATCATTGGGCAGTAAGTAAGTTTAAGAAATGAAAAGTTCATTAATTACAGTTAGACCTAAAATAAAGCAGAAAGGATTTAATCCAGATAACATTGGTATTTCTGCATTTACAAAGGAAGATACTGCTGTATATAATAGAATATTAAGAATGACCAATACTTCGTTTTATAAGGATTTATCGGATAAACATAAAGTGTTGGTTTCAAAGATTACTGATGGGTATCGTAATAAATTAGAAGGTAAAAAATTAGAGAATGATCAGTATGTTTTATCTGGCCATGAATTAGTAGAATTTGAAAGTATACACGATTGGGAATTATTTAGGTATTTAGTTTATAGGTATAAATACAATTTGTATCCTGTATTAAAAATACATGATGACTATCCACCTTGTGTCCAAATAGAACCTGTATCAGTTTGTAATTTTAGATGTGTATTTTGTTATCAGGCAGACAGAACATTTAGTAATAAAGATTCTGGTTATATGGGTTATATGGATTTGGATTTATTTAAACAAGTTATTGATGAACTTGAAGGTAATGTAGAATCTATAACTCTTGCATCACGAGGTGAGCCAACTTTACATAAACAACTTGGTGAAATGTTAGAGTATATGAATGGTAAATTTCTTGCAATAAAAATTAATAGTAATGCTTCATTGTTTACTGATAAAATGATTCATACAATTTTATCTAATGATGTACAGACTATGGCATTTTCAATAGATGCAGCAGATAAAGAATTGTATGAAAAACTTAGGGTGAATGGGAAATTTGAAAAGACATTGAGGAATGTTGAGAGATTTAATGAGATTAGAGAAAAAGAATATCCAACATCAAGATTAGTAACAAGAATTTCTGGTGTAAAAGTAAACGAGATACAAAATGTAGATGAAATGGTAGAGATGTGGTCATCTTATTCAGATTTGGTTGCATTTACTAATTATATTCCTTGGGAAAGTTCTTATGAAAATGAGTTAAGTGGAGTTGAAACACCCTGTACGGAATTGTGGAGAAGGATGTTTGTTTGGTGGGATGGTAAAGTTAATCCTTGTGATTATGATTACAAGTCTTTATTGAGTAAATGGAATGCAAAAGATATGAGTATATCTGAAATATGGAATTCTGAATATTATAATTGGATGAGAGAAATACATTTACAAAAAGAACGGAAACAAATTGAACCTTGTAAAAGGTGTATTATGTCATGAAAATTTCAATTATAGGTTATAAGAATCATGCATCAAGATTAGAGAATCTTTTAAAAGATATGGACATCAGGCCTCATATGTGGAATCATCATACAGATAATTTTACAGACTTGATTGGTTCAGATGGAATATTAATATCATCACCGAATGATACTCATGTTCAATATATAAAAGACATTCTTGATATTAGTCCACAATCATACATATTCTGTGAGAAACCACCAGCAGTAAATTTAGAAGAATTGGATTATTTGGATGGATTGGATTCAGATACCAAAGGTAAGATATTTTTTAATTTTAATCGTAGGTTCTCTTATATTTCTAAGTTAGTAAAAGAAAAGGATTTGGGAAAACCAGTTCATTTTAATTTTGTAAGTTCACATGGTTTAGCATTTAAGGATACATTTAAAGATAATTGGAGATTCACATCAACAAATGAATTGATGGGTGTTTATGGAACTGTAGCCGTTCATTATATTGATATGTGTATTTGGTTACTCGGAGAGTGTGAAAATATTAATATTAATAAATCAACTTATACTGAATCAAAACTGGCAGATTCAGTTACAATTGATATGAAATTTAAAAATGGATGTACTACAAATATATTTGTATCATATGTTACACCATTTATAAATCGTTCAAATATGATATTTGAAAATGCCATAGTAGAACAAGAAGATGGTATAATAAATTTATATAAAAATTGGAATACGACAGACGAAAATGGTTTTTTTAAAAAACCAAATAAACAAACTTTATTGGAAATGAAATCATCAAGGGAATATTACAATGATTCCTTAAAAAATTCATTGGGTGAGTTTATTGAAGTAGTGAAAGATAAAGATTCATTCACGAGTGAATATTTTTCTAAATCAATTGAGTCAAATCGTATTTTATTAAATCAAGGAGTAAGTTAATGACTAAAATAATATCAGAAATAGGTTGGAATCATATGGGTGATATGGAAAGAGCCAAGGATATGATTTCATCATCAAAAGAAAACGGAGCAGACTTTGTTAAATTCCAAACTTGGTCAGTAAAGAGATTAAAAAATGGGCCTTGGGATGAAGATGGTAGGTTAGAAATTTATAACGAGGCAGAATTAACAAAAGATCAACATTTTGAGTTATATGAACATTCAAACAAGGTAGGTATTGATTTTTTCAGTTCAGTATTTTCAGTAGAGGATGCTAAGTTGTTGAGTGAAGTACAAGATAAATTTGTTAAGATAGCAAGTTTTGATTCAGACAATCTTGATTTATTGGGATATTGTAATGATAACTTTGAAACTATGTTTATTTCTACAGGAACTAAAACAGTTGATGAAGTAAAGAATTCTGTAAATAAAGAAAATATACCTGATGCTAATGTAGTGGTTTTACATTGTATATCTTCTTATCCATTAGAACCAAAAAATGCAAATTTACCAAGAATAAATTCTTTTAAAAAAATATATGATAATGTTGGTTATAGTGATCATACTTTTGGTGTGGAAACTACAAAGGTAGCATTAGAATATGATATTGATGTTGTAGAAAAACATTTTACTCTTGACCAAAGTTTACCTGGTCGTGATAATAAGTTTGCAATTTTACCACATGAATTGAAAGATTTATCTGATTATATTAAAATGAGAGAAGAATCTAAAACAAGTCATGGGGATGGTTATTTAGAAGTTGAAGAAGAATCAAGAAAGTGGATGACAGGACGATTTAATGGTTAGTGTTATAGTAAGAACAAAGAATGAAGAAAAGCATGTTGGATACTGTATTCAATCTATTACCGATTTCATTGGTAAACCAGAAATTATAATTGTAGATAATGATTCTACTGATAATACAATACCAATTATTAATAGATTTGAATATCATGATATTACTAAATTACATATAAGTAAGGATGATTATAGTCCAGGCCGAGCATTAAATATGGGGATAAAAGAATCTACTGAAGATTATATAGTTATATTATCAGCACATTGTGAGATAGTTAAGTTTGATTTTGACCGAGCGAAAGAACAATTAGATAGAAATGGTGTAGGAGCAGTTTGGGGGAAACAAATTCCAATATGGGACGGTAAGAAAATTACTCGTAGATATATGTGGTCTAATTTCGGAGATGAACAACAAACAAATTATTGGTGTGAATCAGAGGATAGATATTTTTTCCACAACGCATTCTCTATATTTAGGACATCATATTTAAAAAAGTATCCATTTGATGAACATTATAGTAGTAAGGAAGATAGATATTGGGCAAATGCACAGATAGAAAATGGGTTTGAGATATTATATGATCCTGAATTAGAAGTTAAACATCATTATACACCAGGAGGGGCAACTTGGATGGGAACGGGTTGATATAATGTCGTCAGTATTAGTGGTAGGTGGTGGTATATTTGGTAGTACAGCAGCAATAGTATTATCAAGAGAGGGATTTGATGTAACATTACATGAAGAACTTGATGATATAATGAAATGTGCATCAAATATTAATCAATATAGATTACATAGTGGTTATCATTATCCGAGAAGTAAAGAAACTGCACAAGAATGTTTAGATGGGTTACAGTCATTCAAAGAAGAATATGAAGATAGTATAATATCCTGGCCTGTAAATCACTTTTATACAATATCATCTGAAAATTCATTGGTTTCTCCCGATGAGTATATAAAATTTTTAGATGATATGGAATTGCCTTATGAACATTGTTTTCCTCCAGAAATCGGATCAGATTTAACTATTAAAGTAGAGGAAGAGTTGTTTGATAATACTAAGATTAAAAGTGATATTAAACAAAAAATGTTATCATCCAATGTTCATGTATTTTATAACAGAAAAACTACTAAAAAAGATTTTGATGATTATGATTATATTGTAATTTCTACTTATGTGAAATTAAATGAATTATTAGATGAACCGAGAGAATTTCAATTTGAAGTTGTAGAGAAACCAGTAGTAAAATTACCAGATTCATTTAGACATAAGAGTATTGTTGTTATGGATGGTCCTTTTATGTGTTTGGATCCTTATGGTAGAACCGAGTATCATGTATTAGGTAATGTAGTCCACGCCATACATCAGACAAGTATAGGTTTAAAGCCGAAAGTTGATGATAAGTTAAAAGAGTATTTGAATAGTGGGGTAATAAAAAATCCAACTATAACTAATATTGATAAGTTCGTAGAAAGTGGTAAAGTATTTTTTGAAGATTTTGATAAATTAGAACATATTGGTTCAATGTATACAATTAGAACCGTGTTGTCAAATAGAGATTATGATGATGCCAGACCAACTATTGTTACACACGAGGGTAAAAACATTTATAGTATATTTTCGGGTAAGATAGGAACTTGTGTTAAGTCGGCAAAGGAGTTAGTAGGAGAATTAGATAAATGAAAAATGTAGTTTTTATGCCAAATATTGATTTGGGTAATGGTAGATCAAATGCATATCATTATTCAGTAAAGAGTTGGAAGGCTTGGTGTGGTAAGTATGATGTTGAATTTGTAGAATGGACAGAACCGATAATGAATGTTGGTGCAAGTGAAAGTGGCATGGATGGTTATAATGATTTTCCAATAATTTATCAAAGAGAGTGGGTATTTGATATTATAGAACATAATGGTATTGATTATGACCAAGTATTAATTATTGATGCAGATACTATTGTTCACCCCGAATGTCCTAATTTTTTTGAAGAAACAAATCATGAATATAGTGTAGTAGTTAATAATGGTTGTTTTGAGTGGTGTATGAGGAGTATTGATGCTTGGGGAGAAAATATGTTTCCTAATGAAGAGAAACCCAAAGTGTGGGAGTATTTCAATACAGGGTTTATTATAGCTAACAAGAAACATAAACCATTTTTCAAAGAATTACAGAATTTTTATTTAGAGAATAAAGAAATATTATATGATATAAGAAATAATAGAAAATATATGGGACATCAAATACCTGGAGTTGGTCAGACTTGTGTTAATTTTTTGGTTAAGAAACACAATGTAAAAGTAAATTATTTACCAGAAAGGTATAATTTTATAGATCTATTTAGAAAGAATTTATTACATATTCCTGGACATTCATGGTGGCCAGATGATTTAACAAATCTCTATAGGGCTGGGTATGTATATCATTTAAATGCTATACCACAGAATCCAGCAAACAGAATTCAGTCATATTGGATGGAAAGAATATACAAGGAGTTATATAAATGAAAATAGCA
>TARA_R100001594_G_scaffold38402_4_pt1 | contig 17469 bp, 10 predicted proteins | sample TARA_R100001594 | Tara Oceans TARA_R100001594 (sample SAMEA2622752) | marine metagenome | biome: marine biome (ENVO:00000447); feature: marine epipelagic mixed layer (ENVO:xxxxxxxxx); material: "saline water (ENVO:00002010), including plankton (ENVO:xxxxxxxx)" | depth 150 m | reverse complement strand
GTTCCACTAAACCCATTAATTACAGGACTTGTTAGAGTTTTATTTGTCAGTGTTTGGGTAGCAGTAAGAAGAGACACAGTACCAGTCGCATCAGGTAATGTAATTGTTCTGTCGGCTGTTGGTGTAGCTGTTTTTAATTGTACATCGTAGCTTGTTCCACCTGTAGTATTCCATTCAATAGCAGGGTCATCAGCATTATTTGAAAGTAATAAAAAACTACCTGTATTACTAAATGCAAAAGTATTCCTTGATGTTCCATTAGCCATAGTTGCAAAATATATCCAACCATCTTCTGTACCATCAGTAACATCTGCTGTGACAAGTCTAATATTAGCATATTCAGTTTCTTCATTAGCAGAATTGTCTGCTAAAAATTTTATTGTTGCTTCTGTATGCCAATCAGTAGCATCACCATGATCATTAGATATTAAACTTAATACTGGCCCACCATCTGCTGTAGATGAAATAGTTGCATTACCTGTTCCACTAAATCCGTTTATAACTGGAGCTGTTAGAGTTTTGTTAGTAAGTGTTTGCGATGCAGTATTAGTAGTTACTTCTACTCCTTCTATAGTTACAACCCCCGCACTTGATCTTGCGATTGTTGTATCAGAAGCATGACCTAGTTCTATATTACCCCCAACATCAACATCACCTGTTGTTGTAATTGTATCTATATAAGCGTCTTTCCAGTATGTGCCAGAAGCTCCTAAATCAACATCACTGTCTGCTTGTGGAGTAAAAGCATTGTCAACTAACTTTACTTGATGAACATTAGCAGCATAAAAATGTATTTCATCAGCAGTTTCAAAGTCTATTTTAGTTTGATCGTCTTCACCAATTTTTATATCAGTAGCAAGTAAACTTGTAATACCTGTTTGAGCAGCATCAATGACAAAATCTATATTATCATTAGATGTGTCATAAGTTACCGTTATACCAGTTTCAGTATTACTTGAAAGCATATTTGTTCCAACAGTATCTCTAATAAAAGTACCTAAAGTAACCCCATCAACTGTGATTGCATCTGCCTCTAAAGTGCCATCTACATCCACGTTACCTGATATATCTAAAGATGATGCAATAAGTTGATCGACTTGTAAATCTTCGTGGCTAGAACCTAACTTTAATTCAAACTTAGGACCTGATGTGTTGTAGGTAAATGTGGCATCATCTCCACTACCACCTTCAATAGTTATACCTGCACCGTTTATTACTGCGCTTGTATCATTATTACTATCCAATACAATGTTATGGTCGTTTAAATTTACAGTGGTAGAATTTACTGTAGTTGTTGTTCCTGATACAGTTAGACCACCACCAATAACAACATCACCATTGAATGTAGCTTTACCTGCTAACGCCATATCAATATCAAGAGCAGTAATGGCAGAAGAACCATCTGTTCCTTTAATTGTAAAGTTTTTATCAGCAGTAGAAACTGTTAATACAGCATCGCCACTGTTTGCATTTGATAACTGCACGACATTAACATTGTTAGCATAGAAGTTAATTTGATTTCCTGTTTCAAAATCAATCTTGGTTTCATCATCTTCACCAATCTTAATATCAGTAGCAAGCAGACTTGTAATGCCAGTTTGCGCTGCTTTTAAAGTAACTGCTCCACTACTTACATCAAAAAAAGTAGAGCTAAAACTTGCCACACCTTTATTAGATGTAGTTGCCAATTCACCAGTAATAGTCAATGTCTGACTTGATATAGCAGTATCAATGCCTTCTCCACCAGTAAATGTCAATGTATTAGATGTCAGATCAACACTACTACTGCCACTATCTGATGCAATAGCTAATGACTCAGGTGTAAACATTGCCACTGCACCAGTCGTAGCATGAAATCCTAGTTGCTTGCCAAGCCTATCTGCTTTCAAAGGCAAGGCTAAACTTACTGCTGTATCTTTATCTTGCAATCTAATAGATCGACTAACATGATCTTCAAAGTCACCTTCAATAGCAACTAAGGTATCAAGTTCTGTATTAAGTTTACTGACTTCAAAAGCACCACCACTAGGAAAATCTGTTATTCTTCCAATCTTTGTATCTCTCAAAACAATAACTGTACTGCCACCTGATGCACCAGTAACAACTGTTGATAAAGAACCTTTTGCGCCATCACCACCTGACAAAATAGAAAATGTTGTTGTTGATGAACTGCCTAATGTTCTTTCTACTCCATCAACAAATACTTTTACATCACAATTATCAGCATCTTCTTTATTGAAAAACGCAAATGGAATTTCATATGGGTCAGTTCGTGTAACCCCTTGTGCTACTGTATATTCTATTCTTGCTGTGTTATCAGCTACTACTATTGGCATATCAATACCTCGCCCTTAAAGTTTTTTCTAATCCATCATCTTCAATATCAACCAAAACATTTCCTAACTCATTAACCATATCTTTTATAAACCACAATCTCATGTAAGGCAAATTTTTGATAATATGTTTAGAGCCTTCACCATATTCGCCACTTACAAATTGTGATACACCTCTAAATAATTCTACTCCTATACTTGGTCCTGCACCACCTATTGATGTAATAGCATCTGTAATATTTTTTTCTTGAGGAAACTTAGGTTGCAATAATCCCATAGATATATCAGGACCACCTAATGCCATACTTGTATTCATTGATGTATACAGTAGATCACTATACATAGCAAGAATACCTGAAGCATCTATTGCTCTAGCAAACTGATCTTCCCAAGCCATATTATCCCACATTGCTTCTCCACCTTTTGTGTTAAATTCAGATTTAATTTGTAAAGATAACCAACCAAGTGCAGTTGCAGTTGTCACTGCTGCTGCTCTATTTTTTGCTTGTCCAGTTGCCATTGCAGCAGTAATCTTATTTGCAGCAGCAAAACTATATGACCAAAACTGGAAGGGTAATCCTGCTAATCCAGTTTCTATTCTTGTATAACCTTTAAATCTTACATCTTCTTTCATGCCAAACTTTTCACCAATCCACTTTGGTATATAAACTACACCATCAGCTACTATTGGTTTGTCAGCAGGAGTAGCCATTAATATTGTATTCATTATTCCGTTATTTAACGAACCTCGAAACGCATCAAGTGTTTCATCACTTGCACCATTTTCAAGCCACTTTTCTGTGTTAGCTAAATATACACCATTACCACCAATGTCTTTAGTATTCTGTATAACACCATCTTCATACAATCTATTAATTGTTTTAGACTTACTTGCATCAATGCCATATCTTCTTAGATAAACTATCTCTTGTTTATTAGCTGTGCCTTTGGCATCTTTTATTGCAAAATCTACTAACTCATGCTGTCTTATTGTAGCATCTAATTTTTTCATAAGATTTGTCATAGGCGCTAAACCATTTAAAAGAAAAAATACATTTCTTATCTTACTCATTTGCAGTTGATAACCTTCAGCAAGAGGGTTATTTGTTAAATCTTCTACAAATCTCATATGCACATCACCTTGTAGAATCTCTAATATCTCACCTGCAAGTCTACCTTCTTTAGCTGAAAGTCTTACTCTTGAATCTTTAAGCAATCCATTCAAGCCTTTCATTACATTGCCAATGTCATGTTCCATCAATACCTTTGCTAAATCTGGTAATGTACTCCACCCTGATGATCCAAGATAATTCATCATTGCAAAATCTCTTAAAACAATTACAGCTTTTTGATCTAGTCTATCAGGGTTTTTTATGACGTTTCCAACAACACGATCATATAAATGTAAAAAGTCTTTATTAAATTCATCAATTTGTTTTTCACTCATACCTGCTTTAAAATTGTCATTAGTCATATCTGTAACAACTTCATCTACAGTTCTGCCATTATAGGCTTTTGCAAACTCATACTTAGGTGCAACTCTTTGTGTATACACTCTCATAACTTGTACTGGGTCTGCTATAATAAAATCAGCTACAAGTTTATTTGGTATATCTAAATTTCTATGTCTAAAATGCTTTGATTTGCCATGACCATAATATGCCATCATATCATCAGTTACATCTCTACCTTTACCAAGTATATTGTCGATTGTATCATTTACTCTTTTTTTAATATTAGCAGGATCAGTAGCTTTCATCACTTCATCAGGAGTTAGGGGTGGCACTCTTTCTACTGTGCCATCTTTATTCTTTACTAATATAGTTGGATTGTTTTTATACCAGTCTGTTAGTATTTCTTCAAATTTACCTCTGTTTGCTTTTATTGCAGATTTATCAAAATATCTAGGAAAAAACTTTTCCATGTTTTCAGGAGTTGCTTTAAACTCTTGTGCATCTTTTAAATTTTTTCTAAGATTAATTAGTTCATTATTTGTATCTTTAATTTCATTAATCAATCTATTTTTATAAGCTATTTGTCTTGCATTTAAAAATCTTTCATTTGTAAGTTTACTTAACATATTTAAGTCTGTTTCGATATTTTTTCTATTAAGAACCATGCCTTGTAGTGATGGATCAAATGATTGTTTTTCTTGTAATAATCTTTTTAATGCTTCTTCATTTATTCTCTGCTCTAAATCAAATGTAGACTCACCTTTTTTTCTTTGAAACTTACCATGTGCCAATTCGTGATACACAACAAAGTCATAAAAATCATCATAGCTGTTAATATAATTCCTATGATTATGTAAAAACATTTGATGATTACCTGAGATAGTCTCTTTCAATTTCATAGGTCTTAATTCAGATTTAATGATACGACCATTTTTATCTCTTTGAATAATTTTAACAGATTTTCCTGCAGGTGTATTCATATATGCCTGAAATCCTGCATCATCATTTTTGTAATCATCAAACCTTTTAAATGCTTTTCTCATTATTTTTTCATTTAAAAGAATAGTGCCTGATGGTTCTGTGTAAATATGGACACCTTGAATATCCTCAAATCTTTCTTTTTTATGTGGAAATAATTTTTTGTAAATTTTGTTTGCTTCAGTTTGGTCTGAAACAAATCTTCCTATATATCCATCTGCGAAAAATCTATCTATAAATTGCTGTGCTGTTAGTCTTCTCGTTGGTATATATTGTTCTTGTTTTCTGCCACCTTGCATAATACTTAGAGCATCATTTCTCAAAGCATTTGCAGCAACCATCTCATCTGCACTTGCACCTCTTCTTACAACATCTTCTAAGTTTCTTGTTGCAATAATAAGTCGTTCTGATTTCCTAACAATAGATCGTTCAAGGTTTGGTATGTCACCTATAATGCCAACATCTCTTAATCTTTTTTCCCATCTTTCCATAAACTCATCAACAACTGTTTTTACTTTTTTATCTAGCTCAGAAAGAGGCTGATCTTTTAATATACGTTTGTATGTATCAGTAAGCCATTGATGATAACCTTTTTTATTTAAATCTACATCTAAATACATATTATTTTTACCAGTATGTTCTGCATATAAACTTCTAAGTTTATCATGTGCTACTACATATTCACCTTGTCTTATAGCAGACTTTGTATAAACTGACTGCCCTAAAGACTTACCCATTTTATGTGCCATTAGTTCCATAGCAAGATCGGAAGCAAGTTTAAAAAACTTATTCTTAGATATCTCAGGTAATATTTTACTTTGCATTGCTTTTTTAAAAGGTGTCACTAATGCTTTGTAAATAAAACTATCTGTATATAAATTAGGAGGAGTTTTAAAAGCATCAACTCGTTTACCATCAGCATCAAATGTAGCAAACTCATTCACTTCTCTTCTATTAAGTTCTGCTCGTATCATCTCATATCTTTTATACTTAAATATCTTGTCCTTTTTTAATGACTCGACACCATTATTAAATCTAATAATATCGTCAAGTTTAGCTATTTCATTTGATATTCTTCTACGACCTTCTGTGCCTAAAAACTTTTCATTACCTGCTCTTTTTGTTTCAAGCAATTTAATGTTCTTATCTATCTTTGCTTGTATTTCATCTATTGTTTTTAATGCTTTATTAACTGCTGCTTTTTGTTTTGGTGTAAAAAAGTTTTGTGCTTCTTTTTCTTTTATTTTGTTTAGTAAATCTATTTGTTTCTTAGATAAACCAATAGTTGCTCTTTCTCCTTTAGCTTGTGCTTCAAGGTCTTTTTTAATTCTTTGTAAAGGTTCACCAAATTCTTTTGCTGCTGCTTTAACTTTATTTATAAAAGTTGCAGTCTTTTCAATGCTTTGTAGTAACTTATTATTTTGCTCTATTAATGCAGGTACTTGATCTGTATCTTTTTTTAACTCATCAGCTAGTTCTTTTCTTCTTTCTCTTACTTCAATTATTTCTTCTAAATCTCGTATTCTTGGGTCTTGAAACTTAACAGAAAGTTCTTCGTCTATCTTTGCCATTTGATTTGGCAATGACTTTTCAAATCCTAGTAAAGTTGCTTCATCTGAATTTTTTAATAAATCACCTGCATCTTTTGCATCTAAATCTTTTTCTTTTCTAATCTTAGGAGTCTTTGTTGTTGTTGTTGTTTTTTTAACATCTTGATCAGCAACTGCTCCTTCTTTTCTTGCTTGTGGCTCAGCAAACTCTTCAAAAAACTTTGCATCTTTTTCTAATTCATCAAGCGTCTTATTTAATCTCCTACTAACTACACCACCTACAACACCTCCTAATATTGCACCACCAACAAAAGACATTCCAATATTTGCAGCTACTTCTTTGCCAGTTGATAATGGATCAAAAGGGTGTCTTGCTATTTCTTGTCCTGCTGTCAATATAGATACACCTGCACCAGTTCTAACTGCTGCTCTCATAGCACTTAATGTAAAACCACCAAAAGGTATTGCCACAAGATTAATAGGATCAAATAAACCTGCTACTAATTGACTACCAAAACTACTATATTCAAGTATCTTTCTTCTTTTTTCATTTGCTAATAATTGTTGTTTTAATACACTCATATGCTCTGCGTTTACAGCATCTTTTAAATATTCAGACATATCTTCATATCCTTCCATATCTTCAAAAGGATTGTAGTCTTGATCTCTCATAGACTCGTCAAACATAAAATAATTATTTACAGCATTAGTAAATGGTGCGTATGTATAACCTAAAGACGCAGATATTGTTTGACCTAATGTAAAATCTCTTTCTTCCTCTGCCATAGAAAAAGCCTGAAAGGTTGCAGGTTTATAACTTGTTATTGTTCTTTCAACTTCTTGTTGAGTTAATAAAGGAATGTCAGCAGTAGGTTTGTACTGCACATCTTGACTATCCCAATAATTTATTGTCACTCAATTCCTCCAACTTCAGCAGTAGAGCCACCTCTTCGTAATTCTTTTGCATCAAATGCCATTAATGCGCCAGTAGGTAATCTTATAGGTCTATAAAAATTACCTTTTTTTGTTACTGCTACATACCTTACATCATCTTTTCTACTTCCATAACCTATAGGTTGTAAGTAAACTGGTGTATCTAATACATCAGGTTTTACTTCACCAGTTGCAGTACCAGTAGAATATTGCACATAACCATCTATTACTTGAGTTGGTTTAAACATTAAAGTAAATGATCCAACTGGTCTTTTTACTAACTTGCCCTTTGCATCTACTTTTTCTACAAAATGTTCTAATTGATTTAGTTTTGATTGTATAACTGATCTTGCAAACCCATCTTCTCCATTAGTAAAAATTGCTTTTAAAGCATACTTCGATCTAAAAGAATCATCTCCTCCTGCATAAAAATCTATAACTGTATTTTCACCATCAAGATAAATACCTTCTTTTGATGCAGTCAATATTTCATCTGTAAGTTTTTTAGTTAAATTCATAGATGCAGACATATCTACAATATACTGCAAATCTCTTGCTTCAGTTCTATCAAAACCTAATGTATTTACTAAATAATCAAAAGAATTTTTTTCTTTTCCAATAATAGTTTTAAGATTACTTTTAAAATTAGATATACTTTCAGGCTTTATTCTATCTTGATATACCTGCTTTATCTTTGTAAGCATTTGTGCTTGCGTTACTGGTCCACCATTTGCACCTTCAACATCAAAGAATGTTCTTTTACCTCTAAATGCAGGAATAAGTTTTTTAGCAATACTGTATAAAGCATATGTTTCTTCACTTACAGCACCATACATTTTATCAACTCTAATGCCACCTTCTAATACTTGACTATATTTTTGAAAATAGTTTATGGCTCTAGTTATTTCACCATCATTTCTGCCATTTAGTGCATTATCCATAAAATTTACAAATGCTGAAGAAAAATTACCTCTTGCCATTTGTGCATCTATTTTTAATGCTCTAGGTGTTCCAGTTCTTAATTCTTCTTCAAACTCTTGTTGAAAATATGCTGCACTTATATTGTGACCCTTTGATAAAATATCTTGTTCTTTTGTTGTATTTCCAAAGTTTTTATCACCAAAACCATCTGCATTTCTCATAGTATTTGTTGTAATTTGATTTTCAGCAATATTAGCATCTGCTCTATTAGCAGAGGTAATATTATCATTGATAGCTTTGCCAGTTGCAAAAACTATTGCATCTTTTTGTAATGATGCACCTGATACTGAAATAACTGTATCATAAACTTTCTTTTGTTCAGTGTTAAGTAAAGATGGATCTCTTTGATATAAAGCATTTTGTAATTTACCAAGATCATCTCCAGTTTTAAAAAGTTGAGATTGAACAATAGTATTCTCAAGACCCATAATAACAGACTGACTTAAAGCATTCATTACTTCGCCTTTTGTTAATAATATTCTTTTTCCATTTATAACTATGCCAGTGCGATCAGTTGCTTTAAATAATTGTGTTTCTGCATTTCTAATTTTAGTTTTTTGTTCTTCTGTTATTACACCACCATTAGCAAAAACTTCATTGTGAATTGATTGTAATTCCATTTGAAATTGTGATTTAAATTGCTGTGAATGCTGATAAATAGTTGGGTCATTTCTATACTTAGTAATTTGCCTTTGGTCTTCTAAAACTTTTCTATTTGCATCTGCATAAATTTGTCTTTGTGTTTCACTTACTTTATCTTGAACACCACTAACATATTTTTTAACTTCATTTCTATAAGGACTACTTTCAATCTTATTTAATAAAACTATTTCTTTATTAGTTAGATCTTTTGGCAATGTGCCAGTTCTAAAATAATTTTCTATTTCATGAATTTGTGCAGGTGTTTTATCTTTAGTTAAAACATTTACCAATGCAAAAGAAACTGCTGTTTTTGCAGACGTATCTGTTTTCCTATGTGTGTCAACAGCAAGATTATTAGTAACAAGATTATTATTATTTTGTTCCACAATAGCTTGTGCATTACTTTCTAAATCTTCTAGTACATTATCTAATTCACCTATATTTGCTTTATTTATTTGATCTGCTGCAATAGATGTTAAATCTGCTATATTAAAATTATTAATTTGATTAGCCTGAAGTGATGCTATTCTCATAGCTTCTTTAGTTTCTTCAGTTGCCATAGCATTAAAATGTTGTGCAGATAACTTAGCTAAAGTTTCAGTCATGCCACTTACATATTCTTGACCTCCACTTTGTTTTGTCTGCTCAATATAAACAGACATTTCATTCTCTACATTTTTAGAAAACTCACCTGATGTTCTTGACTTTTGTCTTATCTCATTAATCTTGGCATATAAATCTACATTTAACGCATCTTCATATCTTTTGCGTATTATTGGTTCTGCTGCATTTTTTGCTACATCACTTAAAGTTGTTGGAGTTGTTTGAAAAGATAAATTACCATCTTCATCTCGAACTGGTAATGTCATTCCTATTTCTTTACCAAGTTTTATTTGTTCTTGTTCAGCATCTGCAAGAAACTGTGTAGCAAGATTTTGACTTACCCTTGCTAAAGTTTGACCTGCTTCTACTGCACCAGTGTTTACATTATTTACTCCTACTGGCTTGTTTACAAAACTTGTTCCTTTTGATTTTAAAAATTGCACCATTATGAATGAATCCCAGTATTAAATGTACTAAAACGAATTGGTCCTAAAGAACTTTGTGATGACAATGATGTTGTTGGTGCTGAACCTATTAATGGTTTTGCTTTCATTGCATTACTTAATAATGAACCAAATGCCTGATATCTTAATGCCTTTGCTCTATTTCTACCTCTTTCACCTGCTAATTGTTGTGCTTCCGATAGTTTTCCCAAAGTAACTAATTCTTGTAATCTTGCTCGACCAACATCTGTTCCTACATCTCTTTTTGCTTTTTCTTGAATTGCTTTTAAACTTCTATCTGATCCAATATCTCTACCTGAAATACCTGCAATAGCTTGATTTGTATTTAAAAATGTTTGCAAGTTTGAAAGCCTAGTATTATGTTCTTGTAATGCTCTAAGCCTACTCATTTCTTTTTCAGCTGTCAGTTGTCTTTGTTGCATTGCTGCTTCTCTCTGTGTTGCTTTTGCTGCACTTCGAGATGCACTAAAACTTGTTAATGCTGAAACAGCTGTTAAAACTAAAAATGGGTCCATTAGTATGCTACCTCTACTATTATTCCGTTAATTTGTAAATCAAGAGGGTGACTTTGTGATACAATAACTCTTGGATCACGACTGTACCCTAATGTTCTAAACTCTTCTTTACCAGTTACAGGTGACTTTTCCAATGACATATCATCTGTAACATTTGCTATAACTAAATCTCGTGCTGTCGATGTGTCTGATGGCGCTTTCACATTGACAGAGGATGTCTCAAAAAGATCAAGTATTATTCTTGTTATTTCTCTTGGCTCACCAGTTAAAGGACCATCTATAACATTAACATCTACTGGCAAAGTCTTTAGCTTTGGTGTAAAGCTATATCCTGCAAATATTTCTCTTACATCATCCTTTGCTGAACTGACAACTACAGAGCCATTATTAGCACTAGCCACTGTAAATGTGCCTAAGAAATCATTGCCATTAACTGCTTTTATTGATGCGCCAGTAGCAAAGTGAGTTCCACCAGTTGCATTATTAACTGCTGCAATAGTCGTAAGATTTTGTACAGTGCCACCATTTGTTTCACCTGATGCATTAATGGCTTCAAACCTATCACAAAAATCTAAAGGAAAGTCACTTCTAAACTCTTCAAGAAAAGTTAATGGCGTGCCACTACCATCATCTCTTACAGAAATAACATATAGTCTATTACCTAAAGAACAAATACTATGCCAAGCACCTTGCGTATCCCACAATGACCAACCTGCTTTTTTCTCACCACGAATAGAATAGAATACAGCAATCGTGCCATCTTCATTAACTAAGAAAGAATAATTTTCACTACGATCAAGCTGACCTTTTATCACAGCTTGTTGTGTTGGATTACGAATAAGATGAGGCGCTAAAGCAGACACAGCTACAGATGAATAAGCATTTTCATTATCAGTGAATAAAAACTCTCGAAGAGCATTCCCACTACCTTGTACAAATAATGTAGCGCCATCAAAAGGTGCAGGTTTAACAAAACTTGAACCATAAGGCGTTTGTTTTTTTATCTGCGCATTGGATGGTGTAACTGCTTGTGTTGATGGTGACAAGACAAATAACTCTGCACTTGATGTAAACACTTGTAAATCTCTATTTGAAACAAGATGACGTATTTGTTGCACCTCTCCTACATTTACTGTCATATCAATAGCATCACTATCTTCTCCATCACCAATATCAAAGTTAAAATATTTACCTGACTGACTTGCCCATATACTATCAGGCTGTCCTGTTGTACTTGCAAACCATAATCTATTTTGATGAAAGGTAACAGCAGCAGGGTATCCGTATCGTGGAGAGAAACTTTCTTCTGCCCAGTTTGTTGTTGATGGTGAAGCAACTGTTATTGTCGGTGTGCCACCACCAAGTGTACTTGATGATGCACCACCAGAAAGACCTGAATCAAAACTATATGTATTATCATCAATAACTGTAATAGTTCTTGATCCATTAATATTTGCTGTTCCAATACCACCTACTGCATCTGCATTTGATACTGTAATGCTACCACCAGTCAACCCATGTTGAGCATGTGTAACTGTAATAATTTGTGAGTTGTTATCTGTTGATAAAGAATCAACTGGTAATTTAGTTCCAACGTCTTTATGAATTTGAACTCGTGCTAAATGCGTTTTGCCTGATGATAAATGTTGTCCTGTATTACCTACATCTAATGCCTGTATTGTAACTCTTGAACCTAACATTTCTATATTTGCACCAATAGCGTTTCCTGAATTAGTTGTGCCTGATTGATCAACAACCTGACCTGAATTTGATCCTGAAAAAGTAACACCTGAACCATTTACTGATGCTTTAAATACTAATCCAACGTCATTAGTAGGCGCTCCAATAGCTTGAAAATCAGCAGCAGTCGATGTTTGTGCATGAAGAATATAATAAATTTTATCTGCTTCAACTTGATTAAGTGTGATTACTGGCGTTAATGTTCTTGATGCTGTAAAGTAAGGATAGCTTGCACCATCTGCATCTTTAATTGTAAGAGTTTTATTTGATGCTGCTGTATTACCATTTAACTCAGCTTTAATACCTTGAGCTTGTGCTGAAAAATAAGGCTGATAAATACTTTCATCATTAAAAGACGTGTCAAAAGTAAATTCAGAAATTGAAAAAGTAGTCAATGCAGTCCTCGTTAATTTTTTTACCATGTGTGTTGGATGTGCAATAAACATGATGTCACCTTGTTGTGCTACAGTCATTTCTTCTATGTAAGGTTTTGTTGTTGTAGCTTGTAGCCATGTTTGTCCAGTAATCTGCATACCTGATTCAATACTTAAATCATCAGGTTCACCAAATGGCTCACTTAATAAAAAAATATCTATTCTCTCATGACTGAAACATACAAGATATTTTTCATCATCAGAAAATTCAAAAGGTTCTAATCTTTTTTGGAGTCTTGTATATTGAAATCCTTGACCAGTAGTTCCATTTATATTTATACCATCAACTCTTTTTGTTGTAATAACATCAAGAAACCTTCCTCCTGCATCATCTCTGTAAACATCTACATAAGCAGCATTACTTCCATTGACTGTAGCAGTCACTCCAGTTACTGCATTTAATGCAGCTTGTATTCTTGAAGCAGTTGTTTCATTTCTTTGTTGTTGTGTTCCACCACTTATAATAGGTCTAAAAAAATATTTGTTACCGACATTTGTACTAGGCGCTGTTGTGCTACCATAAGCATCTCCAGTTTCAGCTTGAAGTCTTATTGTTGTTCCATCATTTAATTGAAACTGAATATAGTTACCAACAAAAGATTCAGCATCTTCCACTTGGATTTGCATAGTTGCTTTTGTAAAACTACTACTGCCAAAAGAATAATGTCTTCGTGTGCCTGCTCTTTTCTTTAATCCACCTTCTGCTCTTATCCAAAAGTTTCTAATTTCCTCACCTGCATTACTATAAACTTGTGTATCTGTCCTTGATGTTAAAGCACCACTTATTTCCCCAAACTGAAAATTATTTAAAGGTATTTTGACAGATGGCACTAAGACCTCCTATCAGTGATAAATCTTGATGTTGCTAGTTTTCTTGTTGTTTGTTGTTGTGCGTCTAAGTTTCTAGCTTTTGCCATAAGCAATATTGTTTGTTCATTCATAATTTTTGCCAATGAGGCGCTTCTTGCAATAGCTGTAGCAAATATAGTTGCCAGTGTATATTCAAGCGCCAGAGAAAAATAAGAAGGAAACTCACTCTCCACTTGTCTAAATGTGTAGTCTGCAATAACTGTATCTGCTGTTGCAGTATTACTAAATACTTTGTCTCCATAAACAGTGTAATTTATAAGATTGTCATTTACAGTCACTGCATGAAGGACTAATAGATTTGTAGGTAATTGATGTGCCTTATCAAAACGACCAGTAGGAGCAGAACTTACTGCTGCTAATACAGCTTGTTCTGAAGCAAACCTCCATCTTGCACTTGATAATGTTGCTCTAACTGTATCTTCATACATATTCGTTGCAACTAATGACTCTGTACTTGATGAGCCAAAAGCAGTAATAGGCTCTGCGCCTATAAGAACTAATGCTCTTGAAGCTATATCTAATGCTGAATTTGCTGCTGTGCTACTTGTCATAAATGTTAGAGGGAGATTGCTCTCCCCCTACCCTTTTTAGTGGTTAATCACCATCGGTTTCGGCAACTGCTGTGCCATCTGACACATCTACTGCACTTCCGTTATTTGATAAAACAGTAACGAAATTTGTAGTAGGCACATTAGTGTCGTGAACTATAATCAGATCACGAACAGCTAACATATTTGCTGCATCATTAAAGTAGTTAGCAGTATTAACTGTTGCAATAGCATCTGTGGTTGTATATCTCCACAAGCTACCATTTGTATCCCCACCGAGTCTAGTAAGACCACTTGCTGCATAAGCCATAATTAATCTCCTTTATGAATTATTATCAAGGACTTCATAGACACCATTGGAGTCAATAACTCCTGCGCCCATTGACATCATTGAAGTTGCTAAATGAGAAACTTTTTCAGGTACATAATTAAGTTCTGTAGTCACATCAGCGCCTATGCCAAGACCTACTGATGAAGTATGGTAAGCAATATTTTTTCCTGCTGTAATTGCTGAAGTAGAAAAAACTTTAAAACTTAAAAATTCCTTCATTGACATTCCTCCTGCAAATGGCAGATTTTGATCGCCTACATAATCTGAAGATGCAAATTCTGTAATAGAAAATAAATCTGCAAATCCTTTCGGATTCATAGCTAGATATCTGCCACCATCTTCAGGCATATCTGCCACACCTACAGTTTCAAATAAGGATAATAAATCGGCTTTTGCTAAAGCTGATCCAGTATCATGTATTTGTGTACTTGATGCTCCTGCATCCATTGCTGTATAAAGCAATGCATCAGTTTTACGACCCAAAGCTGCTGCTGCACTTTGTGCAACTGCTTGTCTTTCGTCTATGTTGGTTTTTAACTCATCTAACTTATCAATGTATTCTGCTGCATAATAGTCAGAAAGAGTTACATCAACAGTTGTATGGGCAAGATCCATCGGAGTTACATTACCATTTCTTGATTTAGTACTTGCTTCTGCTGTACCAATCTTTTGAAATCGTACTGTATTACCAGTTGCATTGCTTACAGTTCGGACAGTGTTTCGTAATTTACTACCCATTCTCTGATACGCAAGATGAACCTCACTTTCAAACTGTGTGATAAAAGCTGTACTAATTGTATTAGCCATCTCAGTTCTCCTTAGTTTAAGTTACATTTCAAATTTTCAGTTATCCGTCTTTCGCATCATCTAGTTATCCAATAGGGCTATCAGCTATAACAGGGCTGTTCTTCTTTATTTACCAAAATTTTATCCCCTTTGCAACGTACAAATCGCAAAACTTCAAATCCATTAACTTGTAATGGTTCATTTAAAACCTCAAACCCAAGGAAATCAAGCCATTCAAGAGTTTTTATATGATCAGCAGGCACAACATTTTCTAGTTGATAATACTGTGTTTGGAAGTATTCAACAACTTTTCTGCTCCATTTTAGAAATTTCCAACTATGATTTTCTACTTCATACGAGCCTAATAACCATATACGACCAACTAAATATTCAGAAATAGGACAAACACCAAACATAATTGCAGGATTATTATTAATCAAAACAGTATACGTTTCAGCTTTTTTTTCTCGCAATCCACTCATTAAAGCACGAAATGGTGTAGAGCCATGTATAATACATTCTCTTACATCAGTATCTCGAAGATTATTTTGCAAATAATGTACATGGTCAGAGTTAGCTTTTACAATGGGATACCCATCATAAACGCCTTCACCCATAAAGTTTTTTGAATCCGTCATTTACTTCTTGTACATAGGCTTTATCTCTACGAGCAGGATCATAGTATCTTGGATCACGCATCTTTGCCACTATATCTTCTTTTGTTAACTTACTTGGCGTAGATATATCTTGCATTGGATTTGTGCCTGACATAGCTTTTTGTATATGTTCTAATGCTTTAATACCTTCAGCAGATGTGCCAAGTTCTGCAACTGCATTATGCATCTCTTCTGGGAAAAACTTATTCATAAACAACTGCACTGCTTCTACTCTAGCATTAGCATTATCACCTAAGGCTGTCTTCACTGCTTCAAGGTCTGTATCTTGTTCTTGCATAAAACCTGCAAATTTATTAACCCAATGCGCAAACTCATCTTGAGAATAACCATTCTCCCAAGCAAAATCTGCCCATTCCTTTAACAAAGGATTAGTTGCAGCTTCTGCTTCATCTAAAGATTCAGGTATTTGATACTCTCCTGCTGATGCAGGTCTATCTGCGAAGACTTCCTTTTGTAGCTCTTCTTGAATTGAAGCCTTTATATCTGCTTCCTTTTTACCTTTCCAAGACTCTAACTCACCATAAGACTTTGCCATATCTTCAGGAGTTGTAAACTTTTCAGGTAGCCACTCAGGTCTTGCAGTGGTATCTGCCACCGACTTGGAGGAAGAGTCCACTGTTGTATCTTCGGTGGCAGATTCTGCGTTTACTGTTTTTTCATTATTTACTGTTTCTTCACTCATTATCTTTACTCTTTACTGATGTTGCATGATTCATTCTTCTTACAATTAAAGCGATTAAATATCTCTGACCCTCTAAATGTCTAAGTTCATTATCCGATATATTAGGACCACTAATAACATCGACTGTAATAGAACGTAAATATTTTAACACCTCTTGTCCATTAGGTGTGTTAAATAAAGCACGTATATTCTGTGATATCTTTTCATCATCTTGCTTTTTTCTAGGATAGCCATCTATACCCAGATTAGGTTGCTTGTCCGTCATTTTGCATCACTCCTTGTTGTTGTTGTTGCATTTGCATCTGTTGTGCCATTTCAACAAGTTGCTGTCTTTCGTCAGCATCACGTATCAACTTATCAGGCACACCAAATTTCTTAGCCAAATACACAGCAGTTTCTTCAGAAGAAATTAAAATGTTAAGCACCTCAGGTCCAAACGAACCTGCCACAGTTTGCAAAAATCTATTCAGTGATACAATATCCTGATTCGATTGTGCTTGCGCAAGTGGTGAAACACTCCGTATTTTTACCTCTCTTCCATTAACAACTGGCATATCTATACGACCTTGTTTCTTTAAAATATATACAACTCTTTGCAGAACTGGCTGTACCATTTCTGCTTGTAGTCTTCCAAAAGCTGAACCAATCTTTCTTGATAGGTCAGCCATTCTTTCTGCGACTTCTGTTGCAGATGCAGGTGTTTTATTGGGATCACCTAACATATCATTATACAATGCTCTCTTAATATTATTCCTCATGTCATTTAAAACAAGATTAGCCACATCAAATGAACCTGCTGATCTTATCGGTTGCAAACCTGCACTGGTTGGTGCTTTTGGAATGACAGTTCCTGGCACAAGGTTAATGGTATCAACATTAATAACACCATCATCATCTATCTGATAGATGCCAGAGATTGCCATCTGAGCATTTTCTAATATTAATTCT
>TARA_R100001594_G_scaffold34608_1_pt1 | contig 17473 bp, 21 predicted proteins | sample TARA_R100001594 | Tara Oceans TARA_R100001594 (sample SAMEA2622752) | marine metagenome | biome: marine biome (ENVO:00000447); feature: marine epipelagic mixed layer (ENVO:xxxxxxxxx); material: "saline water (ENVO:00002010), including plankton (ENVO:xxxxxxxx)" | depth 150 m | reverse complement strand
ACAAAACTGACACCTAAACGATCGGCAACTTCCCTTAGTGTCAATGGGCCATTCTTATCAACTGCCTGCAAAGTACAGTTTAAATCTTTCTTATAATTTATCCACAAGCGACAATCTTTTCTTGCACATGGAGAGTTAGATTTTCTACATTCTTTAATACATTTCATAAATCTGGATGCTCCTCCGCTATCATATCGAATATATTTGAAATCTCATCTTCTGCAAGAGCAAATTTTTCTTTAACATCTTCCCCTTTGCGCACAAGCCTTTTTGACGATGCGCGCTTGTTTATTCCCTGGACTTGATATTTTTCTCTATATTTATCCAAATAGGTCATAACATCAGGGTGTTTTTCCAAATATCCAGAAATCATTGCACGAAAAAAATGAGACTGATTCATACCATCGTATCTTAAGCGAATTCTCAAATCTGCCTGTCTCTTTTCAGAATCGTAAAACATAATCTTTTTACGATTCTCGGGATCTGGAACTGTTGGATCTTTCAACTTTTCCTCCCTAGAATATGAGTACTGCTCTCTAGTTGACTCGAATTTGTCTGTCGTATGAAATTTGCTTTACATCGAAGTTCTGACAGGTTGCGTACACCTGAATAAGACAGGCCGCTGCGAATACCGCCACCAATATTCTTAAGGATAGCTTCAACACTTCCTTTATACGGTACGGTCGTCGAGATGCCTTCTGGCGTCGAAGATTTACCCCTCCAGTCGATTTGCGCGTCGGCTGAGGCCATACCTCTGTATACTTTATACTTTTTCCCTGTGTTACTAGAAAAGACTTCACCGGGAGTCTCCTTGGTACCTGCTAGCATTGACCCTATCATTACAAAGTCCGCACCAGCTGCAAAGGCCTTAACCATGTCACCTGTGGTTTTGATTCCGCCATCTGCAATTATCTTTGAATTATAAGTAGTTCTAGATATATCCAAAAGACTTTGAAAAGTTGGAATTCCATGGCCGGTGACCAAACGCGTGGAACAGATCGATCCTCCTCCAATTCCCACACGTATAGAGTCGGCGCCCCAAGAAGATAGAGCATCAAACCCTTCTAAAGTTGCAACATTGCCGGCCATAATATGTGCACTCTCGCCTAGGCGATCACGAAGGGTCTTGAGGCACCTCTCCATCACTGCATGGTGACCGTGAGCCACGTCAACACAAAAGACCTTTATTCCGACGGCGCGCAAGGCCATGGCCCTTTCCTCGAAGTCTCCAGTCATGCCGATCGCAGCTGCGACGTTGGCATTCTCTTTTTCATAGAGTACTTTAGCGGCAATGCTAACTTGTCCCGGGATATCATTGTATCTATGTATAATACCCATTGCACCGTTATTGGACAAAGATAGGGCCATAGACTCTTCCGTAATCGTATCCATTGGGCTTGATATAACGGGCAATTTCAAGTAGGTGTTTTCATCCAAATCATTGCCAATCTCTACTTGGGCCCGACTTTCAATATCGCTATATTTCGGCTCTAATAACACGTCATCATAGGCTAAACATTTTTTCACTTTTTCTCCTTGTAATCTGTTTCGTACCATCCCGTGCCTTTTAATCTAAAGGACGAGTTGCTTATAAGTTTTTTCAAACCCTCTTCTTCACACACAGGACATTCAGTCAAAGCATCTTCTTTTATATCCTGCAATATCTCAATCTTGTGCTCACATTTGGAACATTCATATTCGTATATCGGCATTCTTTCTCACTTGGAATGTTTGTCTGCTATCGACGACGCTGCGAAAGCTAGAGGCTTAATTTTACAATCAAAGCCATTTCCCTTGGCCATTCCAATTAACATATCAGAAAATTTACTTGTTTTTGTGTTTTTTTCTGAATCGCTAACGTCTAGATGCAATTCTATATTTATTTGAGGGCAGTAATACAAAAGTCTCATTCCAACGTTAATTGAATCTTGTACTTCCGCCATGATCCTTACCATCAATGTTGTAAACTTGCTTGCTTTAAACTTTGTTCTCTTTATAAAATACCGACCACCAACCTGACCTCGTGCTTGATGTAGGCATATCGCAGTCGAAAAAACACAATTATGTTTTTGAAGGAAGCTATCGCTGCCAACGTAAATTTTGCCACTCTTGTTTGAATGTTCTTTAACAATCTCTACGATTTCGGTGAAAGGTATTTCATCTCCAGAGCCGGTAAACCACTTACTCATTGTTTAATTGCTCTAAATAGCGTTGTAAATACCAAATTGCCTTCTCTATATCTCTCTTCGCGTCTCCCTTGTGAGCATGCCGCGAAATATATTTAATTGCATTGCTGCAATGAAAGTTTAAATTCCAATCCTCAATCACATCAATAACTTCATATTTTCCCTGGTTATAATGCACTGGATGGTCAACTAAGTTGGCTTCGCGGCGAGCGAGACCTCTCAAGTCTTCTTGATCCAAGTCGGCCAACCCATTCATTTCTCGCCACTGCTCCTTGCTTATTTTCATTAAAATCCTCCATACGGCATATCATTTAGAGGATTGGAGACAGGCTTGTCAGCTTGTTTATCTGTACTTCCTAGGGCTCCGTCGCCGCGCGAGCTTATTGTAATTCCTTGACCTCCATAAAGATTAAGAGGAGTTGTCTTTCGAAGGCGCGCAGAAATTACAGGCATCAATACGAGTTGAGCAATCTTGTCACCATCTTTTATAGTCTGCACTTCAGATCCAATGTTGTGGAGATCAATAAAGACTTCTCCATCATAGCCGGAATCAATTATGTGTGCACCGACAACCAGTGATCGCTTAGCCCCCATGCTAGACCTATTACAGACCTGCAACATATATCCGTGAGGAATTCCAAATTTTAATCCAGTTGAGATCATTTCATTTTTTCCTGGCTCAATATTGACTTCTTCTTCCAGATTTGCATAAACATCCAGGCCGGCATCTGATGGATTACTCCTGCTTGGCTGCTTGACTCCATATTTTGTTGTTGCGTATTCAATTATCATCTCTTCTCCTTGTAACTTCTTTAATGATATTCTTCGCCCTTGTCCAGCATTCAGGACAATAAAGATTAACTTTGCCTTCTTTCTTTCTCACCACTACGCTCCACTCTTTAACTTGTTGTTCGTCTTTCTTATCAAAAGCCTTCTTGCACGTTAAACATTCATCTTCTAGCTTGTCAAAAAGAAATACTTTCTCTTGCATTTCTTTTTCAGCTCTTTTCTTCTTGGCGCGTTGTATTTTTCTTCTTGCTCCACTCACAATAACAAATTCCTTTTCCTTTGTCAACTATTTTAATAATTTAAAACTATTCAATGTTCTTGTTGAAAAACCCCATGTGTCGTTATAGTCCAATCTTGCCATATAAGGCTGATTTACAAACAGAGTGTCGGTCTCGCGCACTCCCCAACATCTAATCTTTGTATTGGTCGCTGTCGAATCAATTGCATTTACAATCCAATAAGGCTTTCCATTCTTTGTTTTCTTTTTAACAATCTCTCGGGGAATGAACCAAGCGACTCCTAAGTCACGGTCCCATTTTCCAAGAGGAGGCACCAAGTAATTCTTCAAGGCATCTTCAATTTCATTGCTCATTACCAATTCAAAAGGAAAAATACCAGTCAAAGAACTTATGTGTTCAATGCGCTCCTTCTCAGAAAAATCTCCCATTGAGTTATACATTTCAATATTTTCCTTAAGCTTCTTTTTGTTTTTTGGACGATCATTGGCGATTGCTGCCCAAAAATGCTGCAGCCCGGTAAATCTCTCGTCAACAAGTTCGTCCAAAGCGCCACTTAAAGTTAATGCAATTAACGCTTTTTTATTTAATTTTGAATAAACAATCTCCTCACTGAAAAGTAGCTCGTCTATATCGTTGAAAGGTCTGTGCTCTATTATTTGTTCAATTGCTTTTTCGCCCAAACCCTTAATCGAACTTAAAGGCTGAATCAACGTCTTGCCGTCTTCGCTAATCTCCCATTGTGTGCCAGAAGTGTTAATATTTAACTTCTCAATCTTAAAACCATACTTCTTGGCTAAGCTAATAGCCAGCTCCTTTCGCGATTCTGGTTCTTTGTCCAAGAAAGCTGCTACCCAACATTCGGGATGATAATTTAACAACCAGGCACATTGGTAAGATAAAGCAGAATAAGAAACAGCATGAGACTTATTAAATCCGTAGCCAGAAAAATACTCAAAATTCTGCCAGATCTGCCTTGCAGTCTCTCTATCAATCTTCTTCTCAAGACAGCCGGCAATAAACTTCTCATAAATCTTCTCCTTTTCTTTAGCTCCCTTTCCTGTTCCCTTTTTAGTCAGCAACTTGCGAAGCTTGTTGCCCTCATCAAGAGTCAAATTCCTTCCCAACTTATGTGCTAGCAAGGCAATTTGCTCCTGAAAAATCAAAAATCCTGACGTCTCCTCCGTCACTTCTCTAATTAGATCATTTACATAATGTACGCCTTCTGGATTGTTCTTGGCTTTAACATAACTCTTGTCAACATTAGCACTTAGCGGGCCTGGCCGATAAATAGATGTAATCGCTGAGATGTCAATCAAATTTTCCGGCTTTGCTCTCTTGCAAAAACTCTGTGCGCCGTCATTCGTGAACTGAAAAACTCCAATGAACTTTCCCTTGTGAAAAATATTCTTATACACTTTCTCATCTGTAAAATCAATCTTATCTGGGTGTACATATGTGTCGTAATATTCTTTAATGTCTTGATAGGTCGGGTTTTCTATTCCCTTTTTGCGACGGAGAATGTGACCAATGGCAGATTGAATCATCTCCAAAGTAGAAAGACCCAGCAAGTCGAACTTAATGAATCCTAGTGGCTCCAAGTGTCTAACATTCTGGCCTTCTGACCAAGGCGTCTGCATCACTCCTCCGCTATTAATAAGCGGCATATGCTTATCCAAATTTTCACCAATAACGACTCCCCCGGCATGACGACTGACCGAGCGAACCTGCCCATATAGAGCTTCAACGTGTGTCTTAATATGTGGATATTTCTTGAGAAATGATTGCAGGCTGTCGGAATATTCCATAACCTCCTCGAAAGTAGGAATATATAATCCCGCCTTAATACCATTCGCATGCTTGGCTTTTGGAGTAGCCTCCTTGACCATCACATTTGTAACTTTGTTGACCTCCACAAACGGCACTTCATAAAATTTGCTAATATCTTTAATCAAAGATCTTAATTGAAGAGTGTTATAGTTTGAGATCGGTACAACAGTGGTCTCTCCCCATTCTTCTGCCAAAATCTCCTTAAGCCCGAAAGCATCACTGACATCATAATCAATATCCGGATAGTCTGTTGCGTCAGAGCGCAAAAAACGACTAAATAGCAGACCATGCTTTATGGGATCAATTTGTGTGATTCCCAAAATGTAAGCGACAAGCGAGCCGGCTGCGGATCCTCGTCCGGGTCCAGATAGCATATGCTCATTTGCCTTGTCAGATATCGCCTTCATTGTTAGAAAATACTTTGCGAATCCTCTCTCGTTAATAACGGACAATTCATGCTTAAGTCTATCAACGTACTCCTTGTTTCCGTCAAGCCCCGCTTCTCGTAGTTTCGAGATCGAAGCCTTAATCAAAGTTTCGTCAGCATTTTGCCCTTCTGGTACAATAAAACTTGGAAGACGAACAGTATCGTCAGGCATAAACTCTTCAATACGAGTGTGAGCTATGTGATGAGTCTTTACAATCGAATCGTAAACAAGATCGTCATCATAAATAGTTTGACACTCTTCGGAATATTTCTTGTATGACTCCCACATTTGATCGCCATTTTTTGGATAAAGCTCCATTCCCATTTCGTCAACGTCAATTGGCAACTCTGAAGTTAGCCATTCCGGCTTGTTGGGGCGATTAAGAAAACCCAAGCGCTTATATAGCTCGCGATCCTTAAATGCTTCTGGATTTGGATAGTGGCTATCTGCCGTAGAAATAAGTTCCAAACCAGTCTCGTGATGCATCTGGATGACATATTGATTTAACTCGTGCTGCTCTGGAACGTTATTCCATTGCAGCTCTCCATACCACCTGTCTCCAAGAATAGATTGCATCTTCCGGGTTGTGCGGCGCATCGCATCTAAAATAGCATCGGGACCGTCATCACGATTATCCCAATAATCACCTGCATAGACACCACCAAGGCAAGCAGACGAGGCAATAATTCCATCATTATATTTCTCCAGTAATTTGTAATCTACGCGGGGATAACGATAGAAGTTATCTCCCTGATATGACATAGAAATGATCTTAAAAATATTGTTTAAGCCAGTTTGATTCTGGGCTACAAGAACAAGATGCCTCTTGGATTTAATAATATTATTCTTTCTTTTTGAAGCGCCCTCATCTTCAGTTGCCATCTTTCCGTCTTCTTTGTCAAGCTGGCGAGCTTCCTTTTTATCAGCTTTGGCTTGCTCATATGCTTCTTTCCATTTTGCTACCGAAGGTACAAAATAAGCCTCAACACCAAATATTGGCTTGAACTCTTTTCCCTCTGCCTTCATCTTTCTGGCGTGTAGAATTTGGTATGACGTACCATTCATATTGCCATGGTCTGTTAGCGCTAGGGCGCTAGTTCCATTCTGATAAGCAAAATCCATATGATCTTGCGGGTATCCAAATCCATCGAATGGAGAGCCAACAACGCTATGTGCGTGCAACCCTACGAATGGAATCTTGCTCTTCGTTCTGTTCATCTTTGTAATCCTCTATCCTTTCTACCATCTTATTATAATAACCATCATCGATCTCACAACCAATAAAATTTCTTTTTGTGTTTAGCGCTGCAACGGCTGTTGTACCAGAGCCCAAGAAACAATCTAATACTGTATCATCTTCATTGCTATGCTTCTGAATCAGCTCCTCAAATAACTTTAGGTTCTTTTGTGTGGGGTGAAATCTGTCTTTGCCATGATAGATTGGATATCTATATATGCCATTATCATACTCGCTATTAAATGTTGGCTTTGACTTTTTGACGCCTGTTAGGGCAATTTCGCGAGAATTGGTCAAATAATTAATCTTGCTATTGATCGGTACAGGGTTAGTCTTAACCCACTCAATAAGACGAATCTGCTTAAACTTTGAGGCCTCCATCATACTCTTGAGGGGGGTGACCTTCCACACATCATAAAACATAATCATTGTGCCAGAAGGCTTAAGAATTCTATACATTTCTTGAATGTAGGGAAGAAGATTTAGCTCATTCTTATCCCATTCGCCGAAATCTAAGCTAATACCAAACCTTCTCAAAGTTCTCTCTGACTGAGGGGTACCGTCGGGCTTTGTTAAGCTGCTGATGAATCCAGACGGCTTAGATATCTCATAGGGTGGGTCTGTCAATATAAGATCAATTGAGTCGCTTGGAATTTCTTGCAGAAATTCATATGCATCTTGTTGTTTTAAATTTATCATATTTATATCCTTGTAATTATTTAAAGGCAAGCAATGGATTTGAAATCATCCGCGTTTTCACCTGATTTGATTTGTGGTAGTACATAAACCTTAAATGGGCATGATACTCCGTATATATCCTCGTATTTTCTTTTGTGTTTTTGATACCAGTTATCTAAATCAGCCCTTGCTTTGTGTATTGTATTATCAGTAGCAGCTGCCAACGACTTGTGATAAAAAATAATATGTGTCTCAAAAGTAGGATAGCCTACAAAATTTTCTTCGATATAGCCAATCATATTGGGTGCTAATCGCTCGTAGCTGTTGCATACTCTGAGTATGATATTATTAGTCGCCTTCTCTGGTCCAACTTCTGTCGAGGTGCAGCCCGTACCAGAAAAGCTAGTATAGTGTTTTATCGCCTGCTCTGTAGTATAATTTTCATAGCTAGCTGAATAACTGGATCTTAAGGTTTCTTTAAGCCGGTTGCGAATCCAATTTGTATGTTTAGGGTTGTTTGGATATATGTTATTTTTGATCCACTTTGCACCTTTCTTAAGAAAAACTCTTGGGTCTGTTTTATATTTAAACCCGAGTTCCTTCTCTAAATCTCCATTATGAAAACAATCTGAAATAAACTTTTTCATATCAGATTCCGTGTTGCTTTGTGAAATTTCGTCGTGCTCATTCATCTGAGCCTGGAACTTTTTCCACTCCCAAGAATCGTTGCCGAACTGCTCAGAATGATAAGTAGAGACACTAACAGCCAGGCCAGCCTTGCGACATGCTTCAATTCGAGTAATTCCGTCTTTCTCGATCAGATTATTGTCACCATCGACAAAAACCGAAGCTGGCGGCAGAAATGAAGAATTGCCCTTCTGTTTAAGAAGATCAGCCATCGATGCAATATTTTGTACAACATGACCTCTTGCTCTAACCTGAGAGGTCTTCTGATCGTAGCGTATGCTTTTTGGAGAGACTTCTCGAACGTAACGCGTATCAAAATCTGGTATGCTGTTTTTAAGTCGATTATATTCTTTTTTATTCACAGCACCCTCTCTCCGTATTTTTTAATCTCAGTATTTGAAATGCTAGCATTGGGCCTTGGATCTGCATAAATTTTATCACTAAAGTATTGTTTTCTCAATTTAGGCATTATAATTTCATACACTTTTTCACCGGTTAGGCGCCAGCTTTCAACTAAGATGCCTCTATTAAAACGATTATAATAATGATACTTGTAAGGCAGGATTTTGTCATCACGCAAATATTTATCCATTTCCTCCCAGTGCGGTGCATTAGACACCCCAGTATAAGATCCTTGGCAGTTCTTTTGGTTGGTTGATTTGTATTCAAGCGCATTTCCATCACTGTCAAAAGCATCTGGGCCAGAATTAGTTTCTGCAACTTGATGTCCCAGCTTAATTGCTGCAACAATCTCCCTGAGTCGATTTACGCTTGGATCTCCGTAGCCTAATTCATAAGACAATTTATGTAACTCTTCTGAAACTTCCAGAAGACGGATTTGTTTTAATTTTCTTTCTTTTGGTGACATAACACCTCCCTAGCTATATCATAGTAACGTATGGAGGGGTGTCAAACTAAAATTAAAACAAACTCATGTATCTTTCGCCACGATCGCACAAAAAGGTAACTGCGGCTCCACTGATGTCGTTCTTTTCAAGCCAACGCTCTGCACCTAAGACATTCGCCCCAGCGCTGATGCCAACAAACAGGCCGTTTTCTCTTGCCAAACGTTTGGCTCTTTCTGTTGCGTCGTGTGTGCTTATTTTGATTTCTTCGTCAATTAATGACCGGTCAACTAAAAAGTCAGCACCATCGTTAATTCCCTGAATTCCGTGAGTTTTTGCGTCTTCTGCAGGGGCAACGAGCACCGTAGACATTGTTCTGTCTAATCTGATTAAAGCCCTTCTGACACCCATAATTGTGCCTCCTGTGCCGGCTCCGCAAATTAACGCAGATATATTTTTTCTTTCCTCTATAAAAAGCTGCTTAATTATCTCTTTTGCAGTAGTCATCTCATGACACTCTATATTATATGGGTTCGAAAATTGATTAGGTGACCAAAAATCCTTATTTTGACGCACCAATGCATCGCGCATCTCGATAGCTTCCTGGAACGCATTGTGACCTACTTCAATAATCTCTGCGCCGTACAGACTCATCAGCTGCTTGCGCTCTTCGCTCATGTTGAAGGGCATTATAATTTTAACTTTGTAGTTTCTTATAGAACCCAACATAGCAAAAGCAATACCAGTGTTTCCACTCGAAGCTTCGACAATCGTGTAGCCATCTTTGATTTTTCCTTCTTTCTCCGCTCTGTTGAGAGTATAAAGCGCCAATCGGTCTTTAATGCTTCCGGTGGCATTAGATGTTTCAAGCTTGGCATATAACTTCTCCCCCAAACGAACTAACGGCGTGTTTCCAATAGTATTTTCCATACTTCTAAACTCCTTAATTAGTTATCAATTCCAATTTTATTCCATTCTTTATAAGTTAAAACCGAACGAGGAATGGATTTGCATTCTGCTCCTTTCTCGCTGATATAATTACAGTATTTCTCCCAGCTATCAATATTGTGGTAGCTGGGGATCTCTCTAACGTTCGAATCATCTGTAGAGAGAGAATCGAACACTTCTTCTAATTTAAAAAAACGATATGAAAATCTCTCATCCATAGAAAGTCTTTCTTTTCGCTCCTCATCTCTGTACAACCCAGTTGATTTTATTTTAACCTCTGAGCTTAATTTTTTATAGTCTTGAAAATTAAATGTAAATCCCAAATATTCTCCGTCAATCACTGTTTTTCCGTTGTGAGAGAAAAAGAATTGTTTTTCTGTAGATATCTCCCTCCTAAACTCGCGAGGAGTCCAGTGTTCATATACACCATATGGAAAAGCAACGTAAAATCGATCTGGTTTGAGCCAAGTACTTAGGCCACTTGATACTTTGTTCGATATCCAGGCGCCGTGAAGGACACTCCAGCTCAAACAATCCCTCTTTCTTCTATCACGCGGATGTATCGGGGCATAATAAATTGGTATGCGCTTTTGATGTGCTTTTTTATCATGCTCAAAATGACGATGCGTCCAAACAGGATCATTCACATATTCGCCCAACCTGTGTCTTATGAGCGGCTGCATATCATCGTTGCACACAACCCAGATCGTCTCACAGCCAGCATATGCACATTCTAAGACGGCGCGTTCGACAGCCAAATAATCTTGCCCTATAGGCATTAAGCAATCATGCCAAGGCATATTAAAATCCAAAGATTGCCCTGCAACAGGCACTATCCCTGCTAAATGAAACCCACTCAAATTTACCTCGCTTTAGGACCTAAAGCTGATCTTCGGACGGTCACTGCTCTTGGACCGTCTCTTCTTCACCATGAGAGCCCTCTGGGCAGCCCGGGCCTCCATATTCTTTAACAACCTCTTCTAAATCTTTATGATATTGACACGCAGCTCCAGCGGGATCTTCGCTGCATGCCGGCCAACTCTCCAAAAGCCCCTCTAAAGCTACCAACAAAGTTTCCATTGTCTTGGGTACTTCTTCTGGAGCTTCCTTTTCAAGAGATACATTCTCAAGTTCTTCTTTGATGATTTGTTTTAGTTTTGATTTTGAAATCTTCAATTTAGCATGCTCCGGAGCAACTTGTGCAAGAGCAGCAGCCACAGCAGCAGCAGCAGTGGTTGTTGTTAAATAGATTCGCTAGTTTGTGTAATACTTTTCTCATATAATGACCCCCTCTTCTCCATAATTAGTTACCTTTGAAGGTAAAACCTCTCTTTTTTGCAATTCTATTTTAAGGGGAAGGTTATAGCCATTTCCATGGCCTGTGCCCTTAATCCCTGCCTCTTTCATCATATGAAGTATCTTTAATCTTGAAATAGAATCAGAGTAGTTTACATCACCCAGTTGCTTCTTTGTCAGAAAAGACTCAGCAACCAAATCTTTATATTGTTTGTTTCCGGCGATGCGAGGCGATAAATAAAAATAAATCTTCCTTATAAACTCTGAATCATCATGAAGATAATCGTGTCTGTGCTTTGTTCCTGACTTGACCGCGAACCAGTCAAAAACACGATACCCTTCCACCTCAAAGTCTGAAAAGGGCAATCCGTGCACATTGTGCGTGTCAAAAACGTGCAAAGTCGAAAATCTCAAATTTTGCCTGGAAAAAAATTTTGAGAATATTGATATTTCATTTTCTTCTAGATTTAAGCGAATTGATTCAACGTCACTTCCAAAAGAATTGAGACCCCTCATATTCAATATATAAGAAAGTTGCCTCCAGATCTCCAGCTTGTTGGAGCCGGCCTCAAATTTCACATCCCCCAGATCAATTTCATAATCGGTGGCATCGAAAGAAAATATACTAGCCACATCGTTAAAGAGTATGTGACTACTTGTTTTGTATGCGTATATGATGGCATCTAAATTACTCCCTATTACAACTTTATCAAAGTTATATGTGTAATCCTTTAACAACCGTCTCCCTTTTGGAGTGCTTTGGTAGGGGGCATATATTGCTCCCTTTCCTTTTTTCGCTCTCGCTCTATGTTGCGATGCCACTTTTTCAAAGTCTTTAGATGAAGAGGTCTTTCTTTACAGCGACCCCCTTTCTTTTTAGATCTGATTCCTGTAACCCATGCAGCAACCCATATTCTCTCTTCGGTTCTATACTTACAAAGTCTTTTCACCTTCGGAATTCTGCTGACTATGTGCTTCATCCACCCCGTCGCTGCTGATTTGGGGTCGGTTCTGTCGATGCCAGGATACATCTTTTCATAAATCCTCCACATCTGTAGAATGCCGATGGCCATTGGAGTCTTGCCATCTTTAGAGAATTTGCGATCACCTTTTGCGCTAGGATTATACCCGCTCTCTTTACAGGCCGCCGCTAAAATCATACCTCTTAGCTTAACCGGCACATTGAACTGCTTCTCTATTTCAACCAGCTCCCACAATAAGGCAGAATTAACTTTTTCTGCTTTTTTATTTGGACAATTGTTAATTGCCTGCTCTACTATTTCCTCGTAAAGAACTGCCTCATCGGCAGATGTTGCAGCATAAGCATCTTGATGCTGCAGAGGAGTTAGTAACAATAGTGCTATTAAAATCGATTTCATAAGTCTCTCGTCTCCCTAAACGAAGCCACCGCCACTGGCCACAAATTATTAATAATTTTTAGAACAGCTTGGGCAACTTTTTGAATCTCCCATTGGGCCCCTTCATGAATTCTTAAATCTACAAACTTAAGTAGATTGTTCAAATTGCAAGTGCCATAATATTCTGTATATAAGTTCTGTGATAATACGCCTCTAGCTTGTTCACGACAGACTCCGCTTTCAATAAGTTTATTATATAAAATTAAAGATTCCTTATTATGTTTCTTAACAAGAAAAGAAGCAGATTCGCCACCATGAACGCCAGACGTCCCAATCAATGGATCAGCTGTCTCATCATTACTAGCTTGACGGTTACTCTTGTGCTGTGTTCTGAAGCTGCTAGGCTCGTAAAAGCGCATATCTATATCAGTATACCTACGACTGATCTCATTGTAAGACCAAGTTCTGTGGCGATGATGTTGGCTGCGGATAAACAAAGGTACCACAAACCTAAATGTAGCAACATTGTGCTCAAAGGTTGATGTGTGTCGGTGTTTAACCAGATAGTTAATAAGTTTTTTGTCTTTTTCATCTAACTTGTCTTTTTGTTTTCCAAAAGATACGCGAGCTGAATTGACTATGGTAATATCAGATCCCATATAGTCAACTAGCTCGACGGCACCTATACCATCTCCATAAAGCTCAACACGTTTCATAGCGAACACATCACATGATTTTCCAGAACCATCTTAAAACTAGTCTCTCCTAGTTTGACGTCCTGTAACATGGAAGAGTGAAAAACTATCACGTCTCCAACAGAAACAGATAAAGAGCAGTCCTGTGCTATAGCTAAAACTTTTGCCTGCGTAAAAGCTGATGTTTGCGAAAAGCCATCAGGCAACAAGACAGTAGATTCTTTTTTATTCTTCTCTTCTATTGTCTCCACCAATAAGTATCTATTGCATGGTTTGGGTGTCATTAAATCCCCACTTTCTTTGAAATATTCTTATAGATGTTTGTGAAATGATCAAAATCATCACCAGACTTCATCATACGATACGCACGAACTGCAAATCGCAACTCTTCCTTTGAGAGCCAGCCATTATCAACATAATTCTTCTTCAAATCTCTGCGGTGCTCCTTATAGGGCTCCATCTCATCCTCAACAGCCTTAAAGGCCTTAATAAAATCAACAACGTAATCATCAGTAGTCTTTTCGTCAGACATGTTAACCTCCTTTTAACGATTATAACATAATAACTCTTTTTTTAAAGTCAAGTAATTTCGCAGGCACCACCAGCGCAAGCCAGCTCCCCTTGTAAATCTGTGTTGTCTTCTTCTTCAACAACTTTTGTCAAATCAACCATTTTTAAACTTTCTGATAATTTTTCATACTTTTCACGCGAACAATCTTCAAACGGAGCTTGTATATAGGTATGAGAACTATCATCATGTGGCAAGACAGACAATCCATTATAGGCGTGGTGATTTTCCCACATCCACTCTCCAACATCAATCCACTCTGCGTCCTTTATTGAAATTGTCGCAGAAACATTATGTGTATTTTGTCCTCGGCGGTGGCCAGGACGAACCCACCTCTCGCTCACTTGTTTGATTCGCTTTAAGAGTTGTAATGCGCTCTCCTGCCTGGTAATAGCGCCATCTGGAGATTTCTGTGGCACTGTAATAACTGCTGTATCGTGTGGTCGAAAATATTCGTCTTCAACTAGTTCTGGATGATTAGCTTCCAGGTAAGTATAGATTGGCTCATTCTTTCCAACTCTAATGCGGCGAAGATAATAGTCGTTATGCCAGGCATGAATGCCACTGGATGTGCCTAAAGTAAGAGAGGTAGTGCCTGCAGGTTTGACGCATGTGGTCCGAGCTGCCGGCTTGATACCTATCGACGACGCAACTCTTTTGTTTTCCTCCTTGACGATAGAAGTAGCTTTTGACATGTCTAAATCTAAAACCTTTCCGGAAGCGATACCGGTCATTGAAACACCAATTAGGGCTTCTTTTTCTGTAGTTCTTCGCCAGACATCGCGCAAATAATGGAAGTCAGTATAACCAGCCTGCAAAGTGCCTATAAATGCAGCAACCCTTACTCGACTATCAAATTCCTCTTGAGTTGACAAGTCAGAAGCATTGACTTCTGTCAGGTTACAAAACTGATATGGCCGAAGAGCAATCTCACAACAGGGATTAGTACCCCAATCTTTATCATTTGAAAAATAAAAACCAGGCTCACCGGTGCCTGAGGCTTTAACACGGTCCCAAAGCTTCATAAAGTATTCATGCGTAATCCGATGACGCAATAAAACTACTGAATTGTTTGCTCTTCCTCTTTGTGGGTTTTTCTCCCACCAATTGCCCGTCTTGGCAGCAAGCATTTCTTCGTCATCAGCCGAAAACAATGATATAAGAGCAGCACGACGAATACCCCCGGCAAGAACAGCATCAGCAATGTGACAAACAACATCATGTACTTCGATTGTAGATAGTTTATCGCCATTATCCTTCTCGCTTAATATACCCTCAACTTTAAGAAGACATTCTTTAAGTGGCTGCGGGCCTGGAGCCTTGCCTCCAGAAGTAAGTAGGCTAGCCCCCTTGGGTCGGATATCAGAAAAATCAAAACGCAATCTTGATCCTCCCTGAAAATAACTTCTTATCAGGGCTTTGATTGCATCGGCCCAGCCTTCGATCGAGTCGGCAATTAAGAATCTTCTTGATCTTTTGGAGGATGGTTTTCTGATTTCTGGTAGTTTTTCGACATGATGCGACTGTACGGAATATCCAACCCCAGTGCCTCCAAGCAACAAGAACATAGCCTCGCTAAAAGATCTCCAATCATCCATAGGCAAATACGCGCAATTGTAAATACGATTAGGAGCAACCTCAATTGGCTTGCCACCAAATTGCATAGAGCGCATCGATGGTAAAACTTTTTTTTCATAAACATATCTATAAGCATCCTCTATCTCATTTTTTAGGGATGGATATTTCTTCATGTGCATCTTTTTATTGCGAGTAACTAGTTCATACCAGGTTTCGCGGCGCTTTTTCATTGCAATGTAGCGCGAATATTTCATGTAAACTGTGATATCAGACAGGGTTTTGCTCGGTAGATCCATTAGTTTTTTTCTCCTTGAATTGTTTATATGTTTCCTTCCATTCTTTCTTAAGCCGATCGGCTTCTCTCTTGGCTCCCTTGAGGTTGATTTCCTCCATAGTCTCATTCGTTTGTTCCAGCACTTCTATCTTAACGTTGCTTGTGTCCATCATTATTGGAAAAATTATCCCATCTGGACCGTTTCTGTTTTTAGCTAGAAACATTCTTCCAGTATTATTATTCTTGTCGGTTACGGTTCTAGAGATAGAAAATATAAAATCTGCAACAAAGCATTTATTAAATGCCTCCGAGATAGATTCCATTGTAATAACTTCTGCGTTCAACCCCGACCTATTAGTTTGTGAAGCTGTCCAAATGGGACACTCATACTCTTGTGATAAAGCACGCAAGTTTTCATAAATAGACTCTAATTCCTCTCTTTTCTCCCTAAATCTTGCAGTCGTTTTGAGCAAATCGGCGTAATCTACTATAATCATATCGATTTTATGATTTCTTTTTTTTAATTTTTCTAGATGATTTCTCAAAGTCGATGTCGATGCACTCTTTGTTGGGTACTCTTTGATAATCAATTCGCCAGGCACATCAACACATGCCTCATAGACCTGCTCCTTAGAAGAGTGTAGATCTCCAAGCTTGACACCACTAACACAGCTGTCATAACGCTGCCCAATGCGCTCCGAAGACAACTCTAAAGTATAATGTACAACATTCTTGCCGGCCTTAAGTGCCTGGGTGCCTAAATGTACCAGCACCATAGACTTTCCGGCGCCGGTGGGGGCAATTACCACACCCAACTCGCCTTTCCCTAAGCCATCTTTCGAGATCTTATCAATCTTCGACCATCCAGTTGTAACCGGATTTCTGGCCTTCAGAAGATAACGCAATTCGAAATCTTTCTTGTAGTCATGGCCGAAATCATTATCTGTGCCCAGCTTTAGGGCGTTGTCGATGACTGTCTTGATCTCATCAAAAGAAGAATCCTGCAACAAACTAACAGATTTAATCATAGCCTCTTTTAATTTCTGCTTTTTGCAAAAGTCTAAAGATATTTCTTTGATATAATCACGATCGTTCACTTCCGAGTTGATCGTTATCTTGTTGAAGTAATCTCTTACCTGCTTCTGTAAGATTTCATTCTCTTCTTTGAGTTCTGTTCTTAAAATACTTTCAAAAATCTTTTTTGTTGGATGAACCTCATATCTGTGCTTGTAGTCAAACACTTTTTTTACAAAAACTCTTAAGTACTTAAGTTCAAAAAAGTTTATATCCAACACCTCTTCCATCTGATCGGAAAAAGGCCTATCATCCATTATTAGCTGCGCTAAAGATTCTTGAAAGGACTTGCCATATTTGGAAAATCCAACCTCTTTATTCATGAATCACCACTTTATTTTAATTACAATATATTAGCGTCTTATTTATTGTCAAGGACAATTCTTCTAAAACACGCTTGAAGTTCTTGCCACTCTAGATCATTAAATCCATCTTCCGACATCATTTTAATAATTTCCGTCTTATTAAAAGTTAAGTCGGCACCCTTCATAGTGGTTCGAATTGTTTTTTTAGCTTCAATATTTAAACTAGGAGTATATAGCTGCATCATCTGGTAGTTTCTTTCTAGGATGTCTCTCTTTTCAACTACATTTTGATAAACCTTGAGACTATTCTCCTGCAATTGTTGCTTTGAGTAGTCAACAACATCTGAAATTGTAGCGCTCTCCTCTTCAAGCAGAAAAGGAAACCTCTTACTAATTGTTTTCAGGCCGGCCCCTCCAATTCCTTCAAGGTTATCAGAGCGATCTCCTGCCATAGCACGAGC
>TARA_R100001594_G_scaffold28006_1_pt1 | contig 17541 bp, 28 predicted proteins | sample TARA_R100001594 | Tara Oceans TARA_R100001594 (sample SAMEA2622752) | marine metagenome | biome: marine biome (ENVO:00000447); feature: marine epipelagic mixed layer (ENVO:xxxxxxxxx); material: "saline water (ENVO:00002010), including plankton (ENVO:xxxxxxxx)" | depth 150 m | reverse complement strand
TCAATCCCGTACTACAACAACCAAGAGCTAACTTTTAATTCAGGACAAAACTATGAAAAACTTAAGAATCGATTGCGACATCAATCCGCCATCTCATTACGGGCTTGATTCAGGTCAGGCATCTTTATGCGAGTTTACAGTCATGGTGGGCAAAAATTCATTCAGGTTGGATGAGTGGCTGAACACTGACGGAACGCTTGAGCAGGTTGATAGTCACATCAAGATTAATCAATCTAAAACATTCGCTCAGGTCGTCAGCGCTCTGGGCTGCACCGATGAAGAGCTTTGGGACGCTTTGAGCGCATCGGCGTTGGACGAGGTGACGGTATGACAGAGCCATTATCGTTTTACTCCGCGTGGGCTCCATGGATAAAGGAGTCCAGGAGTTTTCAGCACCTTGTTGACCTTATCATGTTTTATTTAGACTGGCCGGAAGGCTCCACTTATCAGGAGAATATGTTTGAGGCTCTTTTTGTCGAGGAAGAATCAAAGGCCGAGGAGCTAATCGGTACAGCGCACTGGGTTCATGAGGGGCTACCGACATGACAAACATCCTACATTTTGACACCGATACCAGTTCAATCACAGCGGGGCCGGGTTCTAAAAATTCAGGTCAACCGGGCCGGGTTCATTTTGAGGTGGTGAAGAAACGAGTCGAGAAGTCGAGCCGCAAAAAGCTTACGCCTGAAGAATATCTCAAAGTGACATTCAGGACGATGTATCATATTGACCGGGACTTCTTGAACCGGGGACAAATGCCAAGTGAACACGTTCACCACAACAGCCTCGTAATGACCGCCGACTTTATTGAATCTGGTCGGCAGGTTTTTGAATTAGGACCAGTCTTGGCCGATGCTTTTCTTTCGACCAAGCTGACCAACATCAAGCTCGAACACGTCCGTACTCCATTCAGGACAATTTATATCACAATCCCGCAAGGACTGGCTCAGGTCTGGGGTGGAAGGCGTACGGGGTTTCATAACGTCGATGGTGTCTACATCACTCGGGACACGACGGGCGCTTTGAAAATCATGTGGTGGGGTGGGCCTAACGCCAAATCACTAGACCCGTGCGATGATGCCATGGGATGGCTAACGATTAAGCCGGAAGTTCTTTCTGGTCCTGTGCCTGAAACAGTAGAGGATTATCTCGATGTGCTCTTTTCAGGTGCTTCTGCCTATCGTCCTGATTCGCTCGGAGACAGGCCGAGCCCGGAAGAGTTCAGACACCTATCTCATCTTGAAGACACCAACGCGCGTAGAGCGGTGCGTCTTGCCATAAACACCTGTCTCTATCTGACATCGCCAAAGAACCCGGTTGCAGTCGATAGGCGACACAAGCAGCAGAACGACTTGGTGAATAAGCTATGCGAAAACAAGCCCAAGACAGAGCGAGAGGCCAAGAAGCTGGCGACAAAGGTGAGCAAGTTTAAGCAGGTCTACCTTACGAGGCTCGGGCCTGACATCGAGAAAGAGGGCAAGAAAAGCCCCGACAAGAAAACACCCGGCACATGGGTCATGGCTCACTGGTCCCTGTACTGGACTGGTAAGGGTCGCCAAATACCCAGGATGGTGTTCAAGAAGCCTTACTTTAGAGGCAACTTAGAAGATAAAGACCAAGGCAAGAACTACGACGTGAGGAGCGAAAGAACATGACAAAGCTAACAAAATACAAAGAGGGGGCGCAGGAGTTTGTTGTTTATCCTGAGCCGTCCAATGACTGGATTGATACCTTTATGGGCGGCGTGCTTACGCTCGGGGTGTGCGGGTCGGTCACGCTTGGCGTTCTTATTATTCTCAAAACACTTTTAAATATTTTAACGGGGGCAGGACAATGAAAGGCAGAATGACACGAAGCGTTAAAACAATAACCCATCCCGAGTACGGGGATGTCGAATGGATTGACACCAATGACTCAGGCACCGAAATAAAAATCCGATACTGGGACCCTCGTGATGGACTAATTACACGCTGGGTTGACTGGACATTTCCAACAAAGAAAGAGAGCTAACCATGACAGACAGAAAAATAATCGACTCTATGGGGCAATTGACAACAAGCATTATGCTCTCCGGTGGGAACAACTACGTAGACCGCTCAGGCTGGAGGCCAGGGCCATGGATGTTTGAGCGCCGTGATGAATACCAATGGACAGACCAAAAAACGGGATTCAGGTGCTGTATTCGCAGGCATCCCCGATACGGAACCCTTAATGGCTATGTCGGACTTCCCCCGGGTCACTTTGGCTACGGGCAAGACCCGAACGAGGCGGGGAATAAGTTCTGGTGGGACTACAGTGTTCACTGGGGCGTAAACTTTGGGGGCTATGTAAATAATCCCGAGCACCCTGAAACTCAAAGAATGTGGCCCGGGTCGAAGTTTCCAGAAGAGAATAACCTGTGGTGGGTTGGTTTCGATTGCAACCACTCAGGTGACGCGGTTCCCTCCTCGGTTGACCACATCGTAGGGTGTAACGATTATAAAGATATCGGATTTGTGCGCAGACAGATTGAGGGATTACTGGAGCAATTAGAGGAAAAAGAGAGAGAGATGGAAGAGGAAGAAAAGAAAGCACCTAAAGCTAAAATTGTACTTACGGCGAAGGTTGTGGTTGATGGCGTGGTAATCTTGGAGCAGGACGTTTTAACGATTGCCAAGCCAGAAGAAGAATGGCAGCAAGTCTGATTGACTGACAGGCTTCTCGCCTATACTTTTATATTTCAATTTTAATGTGGGGCGCTGCGCGGCGCTGGGGAAAATCATGAATGAGCTAACCCGCTATGTATCAGATAGCTTGAGCGAGCTTACACCTTCATCCGGGAGTGACCCGGTACTGGCTAGGCTTTTGATTGAGGTTTTAGAACGCAAGGGAGAAGGCTTTAAAACCGTCAGCACTGACGGAAGCTTCTACCTTTTCACAGGGATTCACTGGGAGCGTGTAACGCACGAGGTTCTCAAAAGCATGGCCTTGGAGCTGGATGGGCTATGGCTACCGGGGGAGAAGCCCAAGCGCCTCATGGTCAATCTGAAGAAGGCTGAATCCATAGCCAAGACTATGCTCCTGGTTCATGAGATTCGAAAAGAGAAACTCTTCGAGGATGCCCCTGCTGGGGTAGCTGCTGCTGATGGGTTCTGGACGATTGACGAATTTGGTGCCGAGATGTTTGAGCACTCGCCGGATAACCTTTGCACTTGGTCCTACGATTTTGAGATCAACCCGCAGGTCAAGCCAGTCAAGTGGCTTCAGTTTCTTGATTCTCTTTGGAGGGATGACGAGGATAAGCAGTCCAAGATTGACGCAGCGCAGGAGTGGCTAGGCGCTTGCTTGATCGGCAAGGCTACGGATTACAGTCGTGCCCTCTTGTGCCTCGGCTCAGGTGGGAACGGCAAGAGCTTATTTATGAAGTGCGCCGAGCTTCTCTTCAACATTGAGCAGGTCGCAAGTGCGAGCCCGAAGCGCTGGGATCATGAGTATTATGTCAGCACCCTGATAAATGCCCGTTTGAATCTTTGCGCCGAGCTGCCGGAATATAAGGCACTGGAAGCCAGCGACATGTTTAAGTCTGTTATTTCTGGTGACAGATTAAGCGCACGGCAGCCCCATTGTCCGGTCTATACTTTTGTCCCTCGATGCGGCCATTTGTTCAGCGCCAACTCTTTGCCCTCAATCGGGTCGGGTGATTATTCGGATGGGTTCTTTCGGCGCTTCTTGGTCCTCTCTTTTAACCGCAGTTTTACAAATGATTATGCACTGGAGCGCCGCAGTCAGTCCGACATCATTGAGGAGATAGAGGCCGAGCGTCCCGCGATAGTGCACTGGGCGCTTGAAGGTGCTTCCAGGTTGCTTCGACGTGGTGAGTATACGCTTCCTCATTCTCATAGTGCGACAATTGTGCAATGGCACGAGGATTCGGACCCGGTTAAGGACTTCGTAAAAGCGTGCTGCACTGGGGGCGAGAGTCGGCTGGCTGATTTGTATGATGCCTTTAAAGAGTACTGCCTATCTACAGGCAGGAGGCACGGGAGCAGCAAGGCGATGGCTAAGAGGTTGCGCCTTCATGGGCACAATTCAAAGCTGAAAACAGCCGGTACGGTGTTTGATATTCAAACCAAGCTCCGCGCCGACTGGTCAGATTGTAATTCTTCAGGCTTCTAATTCATCAAGCCAAGCCTCTGGTGGAATGCCGCAGGCTTTCTTGAACTTCACAGCGAGTTCGAGGCTTGGCTTATACTTCCCACTCATTACCCTCGATGCGTGCTCTGGCGATATGTCCACCATATAACTAATCTCATTTTGATTCTTGTCGTTCTTCTTCATGAACTGGCGGAGTTTCTTCACACCTTTGTTTGGTATCGCTTTCGTCATATCCTAGCTCCTTGATCAATTTTTGTGCTTCTTCAAAACCGTTGCAAACCTCTGCAACCCAACCGGCACGCCGCAAGCCCTCAAGCCATTCCTTTTGTGCGGCACTTACTCTGCCGCCTTTTTGACGCTTGAGTTCAATCGCACAACCGGAACGGTGTAGTTCTTCTTTGTCCTCGAAGACCGAACACTGATTGAAGATGAGCACGTCGGGAACGCCTGACTTAAGACCTTCTGCCCTGAGTCTAGCCCCTTTGATTTGTGCGCCCTTTCCTTTTCCGCCGTGTCCTTCGTTGGGAACGTGGCACCAGAGCAACCCGAGGCTGTCGAGGTATTTGGCAAGCCTAACTTGCTCCTCGCGCTCGGTTGGGATGTCGGACTTTGCTCGTCGTTTCTTTTTCGGACCCGCACCATCCCAGGCTTCTTGCAGACTGTTTTTGTTTTTTTCGCTTCTTGCATAAAAGTTACCTATCGCCTTCATAATCCTATCACGGTGTGCGTCGGACATTGACATCCCCATCAATCGAGTGGTAAAATGTTTATGTCCTTCAGCGCCACTCTCGGCGCGGTTGGGTTAGCTCGAAGGGGCCAAGGCTTAAAAACCTTGGCCCCTTTTTCTTATGGCTCGTTTATCTCGTCAGCTCTAGCCTGAGCTATTTCAGCGCAGAGGTCAACGTCTTGACCCTTTACGTCCAAGTAATCGCGTGCAAGCTCTACGAAAAGGGCACCAATCTCAGCCTGCACCTTGGTGTTGTTGTCGTCATTGTTCCCGACCAATCCAAGAATTTTTTTCATGACGGGAGCGAGGTCGTCATTGTCCCAGATGTGTGTGGACACGTCGCAAATGTCATACTCTTCTGGCTTACTTGGGTCGCCGATAAGGTGCTCAAATAACTGGTCATCATCGACATTGTACTCTGGATAATTTTCGCACGGTGGGCTGAAGTCTCCGGGGCCTTTTGTCTTTGAATAATTAACGTGCTTTGCAAACATGGTTAGCTCCTTTTAAAAATAAATCAATTATGTGTTTGACGTTAGCATCATAATGATGTTACCGTCAACAACATAAGCTAACCGAAAGGATTTTTTATGGAAAGAATTTTTGAAGAACTACCCCGCGAGGAGTGCATGGGCAGCACGGACTGCAATGCTGCCGCAGGTACCAATCGCTACAAGGGGCGCAACAAGCTTTTCCTTGCAAAGACGGGGGCGCCGCAGAAGTCCAACGCCTACATGGAGCTGAGTCTTCTTACCGAGGATGCTTTGCGCAAGATTACGCAAGTAAAGCTTGCGGCGTCTGGTATCGATGTCTGCCTCAAGGAAGGCAAGACTTTTTTCTGGCGAGAAGATGGGGTTAATTTTAGGACAACCCCGGACGGACTCGCCTATGAATCAAAGCGGCACAGGAAGATTCTGTACGCGGTGGAAATGAAAAATTCGTTTAACTCGCCACGCTCGGACTACGGGGAAGAGTGGAGCGAGGACGTTCGAGAAGATTACTACGACCAATGTGTTCAGCACTGCGCCTTAACCCCTGCACCCGCCTGCCTGCTGTCTGTCTGGTTTCATCCTACCCAGTGGCCTGAGATGTTTATTGTCAAAGCAAACCCGGAACGATGGGAAGAGCTAAAGGCAACAGGGAAGGCGTTTTGGAAGAATCATGTTGAGACGGGCATCCCTCCAGAGCTGGATGAAACAGAGTGGGCACGAAAAGCCCAGCTTCGACGGGACACCTGGGAGGATAAAATTTACGAGGTGCGTCAACCTGAGCGCGTTGTTCTGGCTGACCTTGAAAAGAAAAAGATTGCCTATGATAAAGCTGAGAGCGAGTTCAACGAGGCAAGAAACAAGGTGGTAAAGATGGCCGCAGACTTAGGGGTTGAGTCTCTGCGGTATAACGATAAGAATGTTGCGACATTTAAAGAGAATAAAAACGGCGTAAGAGTTGCGCGAATCACTTACAAAAACTTTTCAGATTTAGGAGCTAACAATGACTGACATGGTACGAGCCGCAGAGCTGGCACTTATTAGTAATGACCTCGGTGCCCTTGGGCCAGAGGAGCGTTTGGCTTACATGCGAAAGCTTTGCACATCGATGGGCTTGAACCATTTGACGCAACCATTCCAATACATCCGCTTAAACGGGCAGTTAAAGCTATACGCCACCAAGGGTTGCGCTGACCAGCTCAGAAAGGTGCATGGTATCTCCGTCGAGATTCTGCAAAACGAGATTATTGACGGGATGATTATGGTGCATGTAAAGGCCACGGCACCTGATGGTCGAAGCGATGAGGATATCGCGGTCGTTAAGATGCGAGGCGGTGCTGACGGCATCAATGACAGGATGAAGGCTATTACCAAAGCAAAGAGAAGAATCACCCTTTCCATCTGTGGCCTCGGTATGCTTGACGAGTCCGAAATTGAGACAATTCCAAAGGAGCGCGTTGAACGCATTGAGGCACCGCCAGAGGTTAAGGCTGTATTGATGCCACCGAAAAAGGAAGGGAAGCCTAAGCCTAAGCCCAAGAAGGCCCGCACCGCAGCAGCAAACAAGAAAGAGTTTGCCAAGGCTGTCAGCAGCTTCGAGAAGGCGGAAGTTACAGAGGAGCAGGTTTTAAAGTTCTTAAAAATCAAAAAAGGCTCGGAGTTTACCGAAGAGCTTCAGGCTGACCTCCGAATTGCCTTTAAACTTGTAGCTCGCGGCCAGCACCCTAAAGGGCTGAAGCCTGAAACGGTTACTTGCTCCGCTGAAGTCCCAGCGCCTCCCGGCGATGACATGGCAGGAGTTGAGTGATGTTGGATTGGGCGCTTTGGTTTGCACATAACGGGTGGCCAGTATTCCCGGCGCATGGGATTGTTGACGGCTCGTGTACTTGCCGGAAGGGACCAGAGTGTTCATCTCCGGGCAAGCATCCAGACACTCGGCGAGGGTGGAAGGATGCAAGCCTGGATCCAAGGCAGATTCGAGAGTGGTATGCAAAGAACCCACATGCGAATATTGCACTGGCTTGCGGCAACATCACAGTATTGGACATAGACGGCGAGAAGGGCCGCCAGAGCCTTGAAAGCCTTCTGGATGATGATAGGGCTGCGTATCTCAGAACAACGCCCAGAGCACGCACAGGGGGTGGTGGGTGGCACCTTTTTTTCCAGGGCGTGGAGGTCAAGAACCTTGTAGGGATGAAGCCAGGGCTCGACATAAGAAGTCGAGGAGGGCACGTCATTCTGCCGCCATCGATGCACGCATCTGGAAGGCGATACTCTTTTGACCGCTGTCCCACAAGGCACAAGGTCCAGCCTTTTCCCGACTGGCTTCTTCAGGTAGCAAAAGAAGGCGAGAGGGATAAGCCAAGAATTGAGACAGCGGTAAAGGCTGACCCATCTTGGGACATCGATAAGATTCCAGAAATACCCAGCTACCGAAATAACACGCTGACATCTTTGTGCGGGACTATGTTCCGGCGAGGTAACAGCACGGAAGAAATTACAGCCACATTGATGGCTATTAACGAGGCAAGGTGTAAACCACCGCTAGACGCCTCAGATATTGAAAAAATAGTGTGGAGTGTATCCCGCTATCACTAGGAGATTTTTATGAGTACAGGTGTAAACAAAGTAATATTAATCGGCAACCTTGGCCAAGACCCAGAAGTTAGACCCACCCCTAGCGGAACAATGACAACTTCCTTTTCAATGGCTACCTCAAGAACCTACAAGGATAAGACAGGGCAAAAACAACAAGAAACTCAGTGGCACAAAATTATCACCTGGGGGAAGCTTGCGGAGTTTTGTGGTGAGTATCTGTCAAAAGGCAAATCGATTTATATCGAGGGTCGCATTGAATATCGGACATGGCAGGACAAAGAAGGAAACAAGCGCAACACTACTGAGATTATAGCTGACACTGTGAATTTTGTAGGTTCAAAAAATGACTCTAATCAGAGCCGCTCAGATAACTGGTAATAATAAGGAGCTAACCCAATGAGAGATTGTAAGATTGATGATGTTGAAGAAGTCGGCCCTAGCTATAGCTTAATCTTTGCTGTGGGGCTTTCAGTTGCAACTTTTATTTATTCTATTCTTATGAGCAACCCCGAGCTTCTCGCCAGGGTTCCCGGAGTATCGCACTACCAAGGGAAGCACTACGAAAAGACTAATGAGCAAAAGCGACTTGACGCCCAAGAGGATGTGGCACCTGCGCACGCTGACATCAGTGACGTTGACCGCGATGCGTTACGAATGTTGCTGGAGGCGAACAAATGAGCAAAAGAAGAAAAGCGGATTTGGAGCAAACTCAGCATATTATGAAAACCCTTAACACTGTCGTTAAGGCTGCCGCTGACCAAGCTGGTGAATTTTACTCGAACGAGCGAGTCGAGGGCAACGAGCTAGATGGGGAGCTGATGGTTATTTACACGCAAGCGATTGATCAATTGCGTGAGGGGTTTAGAATCTTAAGCACCGCTGAAGAAAAACTTAAACCTGTATCTGGCAAGAGCGGGAAGATTTTTGGAATTTTTAGCCGCGCCTAGCGGTAATCGGCTAAACTTAAAAGCAGGAGGGGATTATGCTTTTAGGGATGTTTTTTACAGTGGTTCTTGCTTTTTTGGGCTGGGGGCTTTGTTGCTCTAGTTACAAGAAGCGAGACTTAAATAGACGCATTGCGTTAGAACTAAATCGGGCTCGGGTCTGGGATCAGGACTAGACGATGGCGCAAACGTAACCACCACAAATAAAGTATTGAGCATAGGTCAGCGCGGCCAGTTGTATTTGAACCATCGCGCTGCCTTTGCTCTTTCCGGGGAAGCCCCCCGCGTGTCAAAATGTACAAAGTTCTCGTACAACCCTAATCCAAACCCAGTGCCTAATCTTCGAGCTGCATTCTCAAGCTCAATATATAGCCGCAACATATAAGCGCCATGGCGCTTGGTCGCATCTACATAAGTGACATCAGCAGCGTAGCAAATGCCATCTCGTGGAAGATGCCAGCTCTTGGATGCACCGCCTACTGCCTCGTTGTGCTTCTCGCAACGATAAGACGAGTTGATTCTTAGTGGGCCAAGCTGTTTTCGAACGCTATCAAGAACAGTGACGAGCGACTGAGCGGGATTAGTCTCACCGCAACAGTTGCACGCGAACTCTGACGCGCTGAAGTATTGGCCCACCTTGCCCATTACTTTTTCTTTTTCTTGGGCTTAGTTTTTTTAGGCTTAACCTTTTTTGGTCGTCCCACTTTGCTTCCGTATGTCCCTTTTCCTTTTGGCATATCACCACCTCATCTTTAAACCCGCTGCCGCCGTCCAGTCACCAGAATTGGCAAACTCTCCAGAAGCAAACGCAAATATATCGTGCCCTAATTTGACATCCAGGCTACCAACAGCCCTAGCACCATCAGGCCCAACAGTAGCACCAAGTAAAAGGTCAACCGTATCCTCCGGAAGATTCGCCGCTTCTGCCAAGCCTGCCGCCACAACATTGGCTAATCCTTCTGCTTTCCCACGGCTTTCACCGCCTCCGCTCCAGTGAGCGCTTTCTTGACGATTCCGCGAGAGTGCGAGTAACTGGCACCGCAGACAGCTGACAAGATTGGTCCAGCAATTTGAACCCACTGAGCATCTGAAAAGATTGCACACAAAATTCCACCAACCATGCCCAGCATGGATAGAAAAAACTCTGAACTAAATTTGCCATTGGTTTGACCTTTAATCATTTCGACATCTCCCGTCGCATCTCTTCCCGTGTTTCCTGCCTGGTTAGAAAGATCCTAAACTCTTCGCGGAACTCACAAAGGTCGCGATGCGTTTTAACCAATTTTTCATTAGCCTGCGCCAGCTCTTCTTGAAGCTCGCCGACCTTATTTTCTAAAATTGTTATTCGGGTATAAGTAGACCCACCGTTATTTTTTTCTTTGTGCTGTTTAATGGCCGCTGCAACTCCCCAGATGGCAGCGATAAGACCTGCTGTTCCTCCCGACTGGATGAGTGCATCTTCCATTTTATTCCTCCGGCTCTGGCAGCGCGGCAACCCATGCGGCAGCTTGAGCTTGGTTCAACATTTCGTAACCAAGGGCTCGAAATTTATCAAAGTCACCGTCAACTTCTAAGCCGAGGCAACTAATCTTAAACACCTGATGTGTGTCTGACTTGGCACCCAAGCCAAAGCTTCTGCTTTGCGTGTTAAAGGTGGGGTGAACCGTTGATACGTTGCCATTGTCATCTGTCACATTAAAATCGTACTGCGTAACCTCTGCTGGAAACTCGTTATCGAGGTCAGCTAAAGGTACAAGCATATAGGTCCAGCTCCACTGGCTCATCATAAACCTCCCACGACACGAAGGCCGCTTGAATATAAAAGTTTGATTTCATTCGCCGATAATGCCCGTTTATAAATTCTTGGATAAGCAACAGCACCGCTCCATTTTGCGCCACCGTCCTGCCCACCTATCCACAAAGCTGCGGTTGAAGGGCTAGTTTGAGTTCGCGCACTAATATCGACCCCACTGGCTCCCGCAGCTCCATCAGTAAACTGGTCTGCTGTAGTCCACTCGTCTCCGTCATCATTAACTCTCAAAACAAAAGCATAATGGTGCCAGTTGTTATCAGATAAAGTCCCGGTCCCAACGTCAGTATTGCCTACTGTCCCGTCACCAAAATTAAACTGAATACCATCGCTCACGTCATCCCTGATGTTGAGATACATGCGGCTAGCAGATGAATTAACTTCCTTACTCATCATCGAAGTTGATATACCGTTACCCAGGCAAGTAGATTTAGCCCATACTGAAATCGTATAGCCGTCAGTGATAGTAGGGTTAAGGTCAGCGTCATTGGCGACCTGCACGTACGAATAACCGTCAAGATTGATTACGGCATTATCCAAACGCTTCTCTTCAGTGTTACCGAATAACGTTTTTCCCGCTGTAGTACCCTCCGGTAAGACTGATAAGACAGGGCTACCCGTAGAAGACCCATCGTTATTAAAAGCAGTTAAGTCTTGAATAGTGTGAAGATTGTTAAGCTTCCACCACCCCTTCAAGCTGCTGCTAACATCGTAATTCCCAGAATCGGACAAGAGATCAAAACCTTGCACGCCTGAGTTATATATCGCCGCCACAGCGTCAGCATCTAACACGGTTTTCCACATGGCAACTTCTGAAATGTAGCCATCCCAACAACGATTGGGGGTGTCATTGTTCCCAATAATTTTTGCTGCTGAATCGGCTGGGGTGGTTCCAACTGGAGTCTGTTGCTCTGTTATGGCCGTCGCGCTTCCGTTGATGTAAATAACAGGGTCATTCGATACCGATGATGCGTCGTAGGCAAACACAATATGCTGCCAAGTGCCATAAGTAATAACCTGATTGTCGGTTATCCATTCACCAGAAGTTGTGCCGTGGTATGTTTTAAATAAAATCTTTGCGGTTCCCGAGGAATCATTTTGAAGATATACGGTATAGCCGCCGGTTCCGGTATAAACCAAGTAGGCGACAACCTCATGTCCAATCGACATTGCTTGAGCCCAGAAAGCCAGGGTTCCTCCACTACTAAACAGACCGTTAATATCTGAATCGGCTCCAATGCTTACGTAAGAATCATCAACCGTGTAACGCCGCGAAGTGCTCGGCATTAATCCAAGCTGTGGGCAAGGCGGCTGCTCTGCTCGGTCCATACCCCCGCCAGAGGCCGACGTGTTTGTCATATAACACAAGCCGTTTACCTTGTCGGCACCAAGGTCCATGACATATAAACCATTGAGGCTATCTGCGCTTGGGTTCTGATAATCGCATAAAGGGTAATACCGTTTAAGATTTGCAGCGGCAACGCCTGTGGGCAATATCTGTTCAGGGTTATTGTAAAGCTCAAGCGCTTGGGCCGCTGTCAGCGGAGTATTGAAAACTTTGCAGCCTGCAATAGAACCGTGAAAATAATAGGAGGTCCCGCTGTCCCAACGCCCAATAGCCGTTTTACTTGTTCCCGTTGCGCTTTTGTTGGAGCCGTAGGATTCGGTCATGCTCACGCCGTTTACATAAAGCGCTATAGTGTTTCCGTCAGCCGACACTGTACCGACAACGTGATACCACGTACCCGCTGAAACAGCTGTGGAAGTGTGGCCATCATAGCCGCCACTGAAAAGACGAGTAACATAGAACTTTGATTCGCTTTCCGATAGACCTATCGCAAATCGCCCATTAACCACACACGATTCAAGGATTGAAGTAAGCCCGCCGCTCCCAACCGTTCCAGGCTTCACCCAGGCCACTAGCGATGACCCAGATGCAGTAGCATCTACGCCTGCACCGCAATCGATGTAATCCGCTGCACCGTCGAACAAAACAGCACGACCAGAAACCAACGTTCCGGTGTTTGAGTCTCCCGACAAATCCCGCGCATTGCCTTCACCGACAACAAAGCGAGAATCGAGCGTTAAGCTAGTCTTCGGGTAAGTTTGGCTAATGTCGGGAACTGGTATCATTTCAAATGCCTTCTGTGGTATGGCCGCCTTCTTCAAGCTTTGCCTTTAGCGCTGCTTTAGCTGCCGCAATAATTGCCGCCGTGTCACTAGCCTCAAACTCAATAAACTCTGACCCACTGAGGCCAACGTCTGCTACCTTAAATAAGGCAGTAGCTTGACCACCAGTAATACCATCCACTTCAGAGATGTTGATTATAATTCCTGTTACGCTTTTTAATGCCATCTTAAATTTCCTTAGCTGAAGTTTTGACCAATCACCGAAGCATAAATGTCTCGGTTAGCGTTGCCGTGAGGCAAGCAAGTAAACTGGACAATATCAATCTGGTTATTACCAGTGCTTAATACGTGCGCTGCACCGCCCGACCAAAGAAGGTTACCGGCTGCTGTGCTAGATGTGTTCCAGTAAACTGTTACACTGCTATAAGACAATGTGACCGCAGACGATGCTTGTTTGATTTTCACGGTCATTGTCTGGGCTGACCCATGACGAGGAGCGTTGTAAACCTTAATGGCTGTGATGTTATTGGTGAGCGTTACCTCTCCGACTGAACCGTGTTCGTAATCAATAACCAACGTGTCGTTTGTTGATGATGTCGTTGCCAGATAAACAGGGCGACTGGTGTTTGTTACTGAATCCCTGGCAGTGGCATCGTACGCAGTTGAATAGCGCATTTTGCCCATGCCATACTCATTGTACCTCATGACGTGCTCACCAGCATCATCCTGCCGTGGACTTTCCCCATTGTATTTTGAATAAAGGCGCGTGTAATCGCCATTATGAATATACTGAATCATTCCCCCGGTATTGTCACCGTCTACATTGGCACCATCGGCAAACGCAATGGTGTTGGAGTTGCTGCTGCTTCCAGCGCAAAGCGTTAAGCCCGCGTTGACGCTGTCTTTTACAACTAAGCTGTTTGCAATGGTCCAGTGACTATCGGGGTCTGATTCACCGATGCCCACATTTCCTGTCCCATGGGGCACAAGAACGATTGGCTTGTTGCCGCTTTCGGTCTTAATAAGAAAGCTTGCATCAGTACCGACAATTGAACTGTATTCTGTATCAGCTTCTCTAAATCGAATCTGTGCGCCGTTTGCGCCGTCGCTGTTGATATCGATAGTGCAGGCAGTATTACTGTCGCCCGTGCTGTTCTCAACAAGTAGTGCGCAGTTTGTGGCCGGAATTGAAAACCCAGTGGTTCCACCGGGGCCGGTAATTTTTGTTGCTTGGCCAAGGGTTATGCTCTCGCTGCCATCGGTTGTATTGGCGGTAATATAGTCCTTCGCATCAGTCGATTCGATATCAAGCGCCGTGCTGTTGTTATCTGGGATAGCGACAGAGGTAGCAATACCGTGATTAGCCCCAAAAATTTTAGTGTTGCTCATAACTATTTCCTCGCCGTCGTAACTTCAATTTCAGTAAATCCAGAAGTGCCATCTGCCGGGGTAAAGGTAATCTGAATCTTGCCCACTTTGTAATCAAACACTGCTGTGGTCATATTAGTATAAACACCGCTTGATAACGCAGCCGCCGCAACAGTAAGGGACTGGTCATCAGCTACCTTGCCGCTGTCAAAAACATACTTTGTCTTAAGGGTGCCGCCTCGGTCACAAAGGCATCGAATAGTTACGGTTGAATGCTCTTGAACATCCAAGGTCATAGCTGTCAGCTCAGTTGTCGCTGAATGGTCAGCCGTAAATACTAACGTTCTCATCTCAAAATCCTCCTAGGGCACAAGGCCGAGTCATATCTTCAACTCAAGTGGTTATTCTATTGCGCGAGTTACGGGAGTAACGCTTCTGTTCGCTATTCCCTTAAGGCCAGCCACAGCTTGGCCCTGACGAGGAGCGCCTTGCTGCCCCCCGGTATTCTTATAGACAGCCTGCATTGCCGCGCCAATGTTGGCCGGAACTGTAGGTTGCTTGTTAAGTCTAGCCCATGTTTCCCTAGCGCGGAAAGAGATTTTTTCCCCTTTTTCCACGGCTTTGCGAATATTTTCGTTGTAGCCCTCGACGTATCGACCAAACAACAAAGGGTTAGCAGCCTCAGTGTTTTTGATTGTTTCTTCGGTCGGAGGCCCCGACATAATTTCAGTGTGAAGCTGGGCAAGAGCGGGGCCTGCAATTGCGTTTAAAGCGCGGCGAAAGTTAGCCGCGTCAGCATCAGAAACAACCACTCGCTGCTCTCCGGTCATCGGGTCAATTGCAATTACTGAGGCTTTTTGAGCTGCCGCTTTAACAAGCTCTACTTTTTTAATTTGGTCAGCAATAATTTGCTGCTTTAGCATTGGAGCATCTTCGAGAGAGCCAAGGTTCTCTTCTAGTCTTGCAGCCAAAACAGAAGGGTCTGAAATTGTTGAAAGCGCCTCTATCTCTTTGACAGTATCCTGCTCTGAGTCGCCCGTAAGCTTTGCACCAATTAAGCCCATCAGTGAAGCTCGCTTAGACACCTTTAGGTCTTTAAATGGTGCCGTGATGTTGCCCATTGTGCGCTTTGTTGCATTAACCGCCCACTGGTCAATCTGCTTATTAATTTCGGACTTCATCCGATGCGCGGTAATTCTTCGCCTAACCGCATCGCCAGGAGAAGCTATGTTGCGAATGTATCGAGCTGCAAGGGCACCGGGTAAGCCACCAAAAGCATAACCGCCAACAGTGGCAAACGTTTCCGAAACAAGACCTGGTTGTTTTGACAGGCTATCAAGTTCTTTTTTTGCTTCTTGAAGATACTTAAAATCAGACCATTTTGATTTTAAGTTATTTGATGCTGTTACAATATTAGGAGCAACGTCGTCTATTTTTAGGCCGACACTTTTAGCAGCGTCCACATAAGTGCTGAACGAGCTAACATATTCATCAAACATCTGCGCTTTAGTATACAACCGACCCTCGTCTGCATGAAGCCCGTTAATAAAGCTGTCTATCTTGCTGCTGTCGGCTATGTACTGCGGCTCCCCTGGACCGGCGGCCTCGTTTTTGGTCATAAACCTTTTGCGAAAGTTTTTCTGATGCCCGATCAACTTAGTCCATGCCGCGTTAAGCATGGCTTGGCTTTCAGCGGCTTCTTTTCCGAAAAAAGAAGCGTCTTCAAGAAACTTACGAAGCCCTTCAAACCCTGTTAAGCCACGGTCATATCTCGATTGTTTAATTTTTAACTGGTCTACAATTTTAAAAATATCTTTTGCCATCCCGCCAAGGCTTTTAGAAGATATATCAAGAGCTATATCAACGCTTCCGTCTTCTAGGATAGTAGCCGCCCCTGCGCCAATGCGGTTGTTAATCAAGTTTACAATTTCCGATTTAGCCTTTGATGCCTCATTGACCAACTTGCTGGCGGCCCCCGTTGCCATGCTGTCACCAACAGTTACTTCTTTTAGGCTTCTGATATAGTTGTCGAGCACGTTTATGGACTCGTCAATTGTCCCAAACTCAGATGAAGGCTTAATCTTCGGAAGAATTACCCTATACTTTTCGTCTGTTACCGCCTTGGTTGTGCCGTGAACGGTGTCGAACATTTCGCCAATGTGGTTGCGGGAAGCAACAGAGAGGTCGTCTCTTGTTTGTTTAAAGCCAAGGTAATCATCTAAAAACTTAGGGTCACGAGTCTTTGACAGTAGCTCGGTATCTAGCCCTGTCATTGCTGCCGTGTATTTATCCTTAAAGTCAGCTACCTTTTTGGCCAACCCTGTAGGATATTTTGTCTTAGCTTGAGACTGAAACGCTTTGGCAACTACGGCAGCAGGGGCAGAGAAAGCAGCAGTAAGGCCGCCACCCAGTAAGGCCGACGTAGTAATGTCGCCCATAATTTGCTCGGCGGTTTTGTCGGTACGGCCAAGAAGTTCTTCTGAGAAAGTCTCACCCGCACCGAACAAAGCACCTTCCACGCCACCGGCAGCCGCCATTCCTGGCGCTGCCCGTAGCATTTTGGAGCCCCCCACCGCGCCCTCGACGCCAAAAAGCTTGGCAACGCCTTTCTCGGCAGCGGCAGCAGACCGTGCAGCAAACCCGGCAGGAGTCTGGGCAATAGCTTTTTTAGCTGCGCCCTTAATCCCGGCCCCCGCTACCGCAGTGGTTCCCCCTGTAAAAACAGCAGGAAGCAGCATCCCGCCAATTTCACCAACACCACTAAGCACCGAGTTATACTCTTCAATGTTCTCAAGCTCTTCGTTTGAGTATGCGCCCATTTTCTCAAGGGCGACATCAGACAGGCCAAACGTTAAACCTCGGCCAGCAGCAAGCAAAAGAGCCTCTACGTTTTTACCTTCATACTCTGCTTTTTCAACTCGCTCTTGACGGTCGGAAGCTAAGTCATAAGTAGCGCCAGCTCTAACGGCCTCGCCAAAGTCTTCGCCCAAAACACTGCCATAACGACCATCAGGCAGGGCAACGTGTACTCGTTCACCTTTTGCAAAAACAAAATCACCTGACGCATAGGCTTGTTGAACTTGCGCCTCGGGGACGTCAATCCACTCCTTTTTACTGACGCTGTACATTTTAGGCATTGTTTTGGTCCTTAAGATACTTTTCGATGTCTACCGGATTACCGTCAATCCACAGCTCTGCGTGCAAGTGATACCCAGTCCCTCTACCGGTTTTCCCTACACCGGCAACGTGATGACCTGCTTTTATTTCTTGCCCTTTTTCGACTCTCAAGCTCCCAGGCTCAAGATGCATATACTTAACCTCTCGGCCAAGCTTGTCTTTTAT